>Ga0209235_1000452_pt1 | contig 20484 bp, 21 predicted proteins | sample GraSoi013_1_20cm_4_FD_185817 | JGI IMG/M metagenome (GOLD analysis project Ga0209235, IMG submission 185817) | Grasslands soil microbial communities from the Angelo Coastal Reserve, California, USA - Sample 09_25_2013_1_20cm (SPAdes) (version 2) | ecosystem: Environmental > Terrestrial > Soil >... | reverse complement strand
TCGATCACAAGAAGATCAGGGGACGTGTCATGGTAGGCTCTCTTCTAGAGGATCCTCACAGCTTTGATAGGACCCTTTTGCTGACAATGCTGGAGATTGGAGGATTCACAGCGATTGACGGGGGAATGGATCTTTCGCCGGAACAGGTTGCTGGCAAGGTCACACAGTACAAGCCGGATATTCTGGCCGTACCGTTGATAACAGAGATGGCGGCGAGGAAGCTTGTTGATGCGAACACGCACATTCAGGACACAGGTGGGAAACTGAGAATTATCGCCTATGGTAGAGGTGCTCGCGGTCTCGCAGGTCAAAAGTTCACTCTCGTAGAGGCTGATTCTTTCAGCGCCTTCAGCAAGATCGCCGAGATCTTAATCTCGAAAGCCTAGATTCGCTCACCGTTCACTCGGCAGCTTTGTCCATCTACCACTCATGCGACGCAAAGTGGTTGAAATATACCCCACTTTTTTGAGGGGGTGATCTTCTGTCTGGCACTGATTCTAGGCGAGACTGCGGATTTTGGGCGTGATTCAGGCTTAGATGGTGAGGCGAAACTTGCCATTATTTCAGCCAAATACGAACGATTCTGAGGGGGGAGTTTGGAGTGCGTCCCGGAATCGGGAATAGAGCTGATTATAGGCGATTTCGTGAGCAAAATTGTTCCCTCAGCCTTGCTTGCGTCGCGAGATGCGCTGCGCAATACCTCCCCTCTTTTTCTGGAGGAGATTTGCTGTCTGGCAGTGATAATGTGCGAGACTTGCCGTTCAGGGTACAATCCAGGCTTTGAATACAAGGCAAAAAGTCGGGAAATCATAACCGATTCCCGAACGAATTGTGGGCGAGATTTTAGGCATGTCTCAGATTCGCGAACAGGGCTAATTATGGGCGATTTCGTTCTATTCTTCTACCAGAAGCCCTAACGACCGAGGGCCAAATTGGCGATCGCCCGAGAGATCGTGGGTCTGGCCTTGATGCAGCGAAAGAAGGAATAAATTAGCGTAACCGATTCTTGCCAAGATGGGCGAACGGTTGTCGGTGGCGGTCCAAGGCTTCCACCCGTCAAGCTTCCTTTCCGAAGAGACCGCAAGACTCCGCGAACTTACACAAGGTATGAAGGTCATCTCCGCAGTATCAGGCGGAGTTGACAGCACCGTTGCCACTCTAGTCGCTAGAGAAGCTCTAGGTGATAATCTATTCCCCATAATGATAGACACGGGACTACTTCGGGTCGACGAGCCCGAACAGGTCAAAGAAAGACTATCCCGGTCTCCACTGTCCTTGAAACTCCGCCTCGTCCATGCCAGCGGGCGGTTCCTTTCCTCTGTCAAAGGAGAAACAGACGCGGAAGAAAAACGAAAAAAATTCCGAGAAACATTCTACCAGGTCCTCAGAGAAGAAGCCGAGAAAGAGGCGTGTGAGTACATCTTACAGGGAACAATTGCCCCCGACTGGATCGAGACGCAGGGTGGTATCAAGACTCAACACAATGTTCTAGAACAGGTGGGAATAGACCCCGCGACAACTTACGGCTTCAAGATCATCGAGCCTCTCGCTGACCTCTACAAGGACCAGGTCCGAGCGCTCGGACGCCACCTCAATCTTCCAAAGGAATTCTCAGAGAGACAACCGTTCCCCGGACCGGGCCTCCTTGTCCGATGTATTGGGAATGTGACCAAGGAGAAGATTCGTGTGCTCAAAGAGGCGACAAAGGTTGTCGAGACAAGCCTCTCTCCCTTCAACTACGAGCAATATTTTGCAGCAGTCGTCGAGAACAAGTTCGCTTTGGACCCCTCAGCCAAGACAATCTCGGCGACTGCTAGTGAGGCGCTTGGGCTTCCAAAGTCTGAGGTCCACGCCGAAGCCTTTGAAGACAGAGTAACTGGAGTAAAGGGAGATCAAAGAAGCTACGGGCTGCTGGCTGCTGTCAAGCTCTCAGAGGAGTCCCGTGAGACCTACGGTTGGCTGCAAGATAGACTTCGCCAGCTCCAAACGGGAATCGTGGAAAAGTTCCCGGACATCACACGGGTCGCGTTGCTCGTCAAGGAACGAAGAGGTGGACGACCATTATCCATTATCGTCAGAGCGGTTTCAACCAGGGATTTCATGACAGCCGCTGTATCGGCTGTGCCTTGGAAAATCCTCAAAGACATCAGCCAACAAATCATGAAAGAAGAAAGCGTAAGCCGGGTCTACTACGACATTACACCGAAACCGCCTGGGACAATCGAGTTCGAATAAGACTTGACGACAATACCCGTCGTATACGTGAAAGGCCAGTACAACCACCTTATCGTCCGAAACTTGAAGGAGCTGGGAGTGAACTCAAAACTACTGTCACCATCTGTCCCGCTCGAACAGCTTGAATCTATGAAGCCCGACGCGCTGGTAATGGGAGGAGGGCCTCAAAGCGTCAGGTCTCCCGACAAATTAACAGGTGAACTGGCAGATGCAGCCCGATTGATTCGACAAGTCAAACTGCCCATGTTGTGTATTTGCGTTACTCACCAGCTTCTTGCCACGGCGTTTGGTGGAGTGACTGAAGCTGCGCGGAAACCAGAGTTCGGCCCAGTGGAAATCTCCGTTCTTGACGATGGACGAATTCTTGAAGGATTGGGACCCAGTTTTACCGCATGGGAGTCTCACAACGATGAAGTGGTAAGAAAGCCGGATGGCTTCCAAGTTATCGCAAAGTCAAGCAACTGTGCGGTCGAAGCTATGAGACACGAAAAAAGAGATATTTTTGGAGTCCAGTTCCACCCAGAAGTATCGCACACGACGAAGGGCGTCGAACTATTCAAGAACTTCCTCGGGATTGTAGAAGAACACAAACGAACTTGAAACCGCAGAGGGGTTCAGCGGTGGTGCATCCTTGCTATCAGAGCAAATCACTTAAGAGTTGCAACACTTTCGCCCACCGCAGAGTCCTATCATGAAGTGTACTGAAGCAAGGACAATTCTATCTCAGCTGTATGATAGGGAGCCCGTTACTCCTGTTCCATTAGCCGATTTGGAATACTTGTCCGCCAACGGCTATGTTCTGAAGACAACAAAGGAGGATTACGAAAAAGGGGCTAGCGATGTTGCCAGAATGTCCCAGTTACTAACGCAAATAGACACTGAGAAATCCGCAGAGCAGCAATCCAAAGCGGCCTTGCAGGCCGATGAGCGAAAAGAGCACTCGTTCCAATTCCACTTTGAAGGAAGGGAGGGTAAGGATGAGCTAAGTGAGAGGATTCAGAAAGAAACCGCTGCAATTTCCGGAGACGAATCCGAGCTGAATCAGTTAGAGGCAAATGTGAATAGACTCATCCAGCAGAAGTCCACGATTGATCGGATGGTCGCATGTGATGGAGAATACTTGTCTATTACGGGTCTTGGAACCCTCGTGTTTAGCGACCTAGGCGTCAGGAACTATAGGGTAGCCGATCAAGAGTTCTCTGATTTCATCACAGAAATCAAGGCAACCTATGCAGAGTTGCGATCTATAGGCGACAGAGCTGCTTCCTACGTGGGTTGGATTAGACCTCAAGTCCCTGAGATAGAGGATCTAGGGAGTTCAGAAAATGGAGATGATGATAGTGACACTTTAGCCCGGTCATTACTATGGAGCATAGGCATTGGGTTGGCCAAACTCCCCGGCGATACTGTCCAGATAGGTGACAGGTTCATTGAGTCGCTGGATGCTGTTCAGACCGACTCGATGCTTCCCAACAGGTTCATGGCCGCCGAGATCATGACTGCAGCGAGCAGTCAGGACGTCGAGAGCCTAGAATCCATCCTAAGGAATCTAGACCGACAGTTAAGGAAGCAGGGTGTTCCGAAAGAGCAGTCCGCTGGGGTAGCTGCCACAATCATGGCAGGTAGGAGATTCGATGGAAGCTATCCGGTCGACAAATTTGTTCAGTTTAAGCATCTGACCAAATCAAGTGAAGCTGCTTCGATACTGGCTATCATGAATGTTCCATATGACGGGCTGAGTTCCAGATTCCAGGAATTCAGATCTTTGTTCAGTTCGTGGGGATACATGACATCAGAGGATACGGAGATTGCTTCTGCGTTTCTAGGAATCGGAGAACTAAGTGCAGCGGAGGTTGAAGCGAAACTGAAGTATATTGTCGAGCAGCTCCAGAACTACCTGGAGTACCCGATAGTGGCAGCCGCAATTCTCGCTTCCATACCTGTATTCGAGGCGCATGAAGTCCTCGACTTAATGGAGAAAGCAGTCACCATGCTCGCTGGCTACTCTACAGGACTGGAGCGATCGCAATTGGTAACCTTGGCAGTAAGGATGATCCATGGAGTTCGAAATGAGATAGTGAGGCAGATCGACCCTACGGCTAGGATCACGGGAACTCCGGTACAGTTCACATATGGATCACATCCAGGTCTCTTCGTCGGGTACTACCCGATAATTATAGCCCACTCATCCTATAATGCAACGTTCAGCGGGATGGGGGGATTCCATCCAGCTCACAGTCACGGCGTCGGAGGATTTGCAGGCTGAGTTCAGTCAGAAGACAACTAGACAAGGCGAATCACAGAGTCTGTATAGACTTGGAAAAACATCGCCAAGACAAGACACGTGCCGAGGATTGAAAGACGTTGCGTGATAGCTTGACTGGAGCAGGCAGTGTGCAATTGAACCACAAATTATTCGGAAAAGCTCTGTCAGTATTCTTGATAGTAATTGTAACTGTGGCGTTTGCGAATTCAGCTTCGGCATATGCGCCACGGAATGGCGATTTCTTCAACTATTCTCAAACGATCGCTGTGAACAACGGTGGGGGCTCATACTCTGGGTACACGGATCAAACCCAGACAACGGGGATGGAGAAGATGACCTCCATAAGCGGAAGCAATGTATCAGCCACCTATAGCTATTCATTTCAATACAGCAACAATCAGGGGCTCTCCAACTCTAGCTCGTCTTCTGGCAGTTATACGTGGTCAACAAGCAACTTCACGTACCTAAAAGGAACCGATCATCAGGTGGGCTACACAAACCCCATTTACGTTTGGTTTGACATGGACCCCTCGCTTCCAGTCGGGGGCACCTTCTATGTTCTCAACACTCAATTCACAGTGTTGTCGAAGAATTACAGTCTGCAGTTACCCACGGAAGGTAACAAGTACGTTCAGAGCGTCCAAACCAAAGGGACAGGTCAATACCAGCGGAACGACGACTACGGCTTCTTCACAGCATCCTACACCTGGTATGAATACTTCGACCCATCAACTGGATACATCATAGGCTACAACTACGTCGAGCAGGATAACGGCTCGTACCAAATGCAGGCCGGGAGCTTCACTTACACCGACAATCTCTACGTCACCTCAACTAGCTACAATCTGGCACCGGCAAATCCTCCCCCTGTGAATCCCATTGATACTCTCTTGGCGTTAGCTCCGTACCTCATCTTGGCGTTGATAGCTATCCTATTCGCAGTGGTGATAGTAATCTATGCTTCAAGACGAAGGAGACGCATGGACACTATTCCCGAGCACTCACCCACCCCTCTCGGTGCCCCACCCTCAACGCCGCTGGAATCTAGGATAGACCTAGGCTCAAAGCCGCCCGAACAGGTCGTGATCAGGGATGTTGCTAAGGTAAACTGCAAGTACTGTGGAACCCTGATCCCAACCACAGCTGATAGGTGCCCATACTGTGGCGGTCCCAGGCGGTAGCGTACAGGCATCGGAGAGAAGCCCTGGCGCCGGCCATCGCCAGACCAGCACCCTTAGCCTTAGGGGAATGCCGATCAGTCTAAACGTTTACGACGGAGCTGCGACAATAAGTAACAAGTACTTCAGACCTTTTCAGATGCCAGAATTCGAGAAGTTATACCTGCCTGATAGTGTCAAACCCTTCTCAGACATGGTTCCCTTGGGAACCAAAGAGCTCCTGATTGATGACAACAGGAGCGCTGTTGGTAGACAGCCCTACATGGCCATTGATGGTACGGATTTCTACTTCTCTGTCAAGGGGATAGGGTCGACAACCAGTCCGTTCAGCCGCCAGCTGTTCGGGAAAGAGGAGGTTTGCGGGCTTCTCAAGAGCGGTGCTACGAAGGAAAGGATCATGAACGCCAAGGAGAAAGAGATGAAGTTTCCGAGGTATCTTACCGGGGAGTTGTGGTCGAGGGGATGCCCCTATGGGTCTCAAGGGCTTGAATTTGCGTCCATTGCTATGAAAGCAACTGAGATGTCAGATGCTAGCACTACATCCATCCACGGATTCCGGATTGCTCCCCTGGTGAAGATTGTCAAGCTGCCGGAAGCCCTCCAAAACGAGGCCACTCAGGTGTACTGGTACAGGAGGTTCAAGCAGGAGATGGTTCAGGAGATGAGGCTGATCCCGTCTAATATCAGGATCTATTTCCATTCCGACTGGACCATCGGGGACGATACGGGGGAGCTTTTTGACTTTTTCCGCATCGACAACAATGACAAGGCGATGGTTTTCCTGGAGAACTTCGTTAAGAGCGGAATTGCGATCCTCACCTTGTTCGTTAGATCCCTAAGGGACAATGGCAATGGAACATACAGCGGGTTGGATTTTTACGATGTCTGGCTGGATAAGGATGCGGTATTAGCTCCAGACGGGACCATCTTCTGGGCGGACCTGGAAGGGCTCCAGACGATAGCGATTGGGGGAAGGGACAGGGCCGACCTCGAATTCAATGTCGAGGAGAAGATGGAGCATCAGATATACAGGTCCCTCTACGAGTTCATGTACGCGTATGAGCAGATAGAACGGGAGCGGGTTAGGAGGTTTGGTCACATCACTGATCGCAAGACCCAGTTCGAGTACCTGCTGAAGGATGCCTTGAAAGATGATGAAGTTGTAGGCCTCCATCGAAGCCAAGATAGTCTTGAACTGGTCATAGGCAATATCCTCGGAGAAGGGAGTCTAACTAAGAGATTCACGATCCTGGATTGGTAGCCTACGACGACCATCTGTACGGCGTCAAGATGCGCACAAACGGAAAGTTAGGTGACTTGGATAGAGAATCATGAAAAATGACAATGGCCTTCGGGTATCTGAGGTAAAATCTGCAGGTGAGGAACTTCGTGATTTGCCGAAGGGCCTGTCCTTCTTTGACCCAATCATACGTCACGAAGCAAAAGAGGCTCTTGAGGCTGGCGGTGAAGTTTACGTCTCCCAGAATTCCGATGGACACAAGAGTGGTTTGTTCATATATGATGGCTATGAGGCGACGGGAACCATCTTCACGAGATCAAGGGAAGTATTCGACCACTTCTATTTGTTGAAGCCTTCCAGTTACATTTTCTCGGAGTATGAGGTAGCGGAACATCCGAAGGAGGTCTGGAACATCTGGCAGCTCGACGTCGATAAGGTTCGCCTGGACCACAAATTCAAGCACCATGTCAGCATAGAGTACGATGTCGAAGAAATAGAACGCTTTATGGCCTCTGCACAACCCGAGACAAATAGGCAATGGATCAAGGTCGCCCTCAGAAATGGGGACAAATGCTTCGTTGTCAGAATAGCAAACAGAATCGTAAGCATAGCATGGATGACGATTGTTGGCGGAGTAGCAAGATCCCACGGCCTTTACGTTGAACCCCAGTTCAGAAAAATGGGCATAATGAGAGACAACCTTCAGGCTAGGCTCATCTATCTCAAATCAAGGCACGTCCATACCCTAATCAACGAGATATCTGAGTCCAACACAGCATCGTCCAGCCACGCCGCAAGAGCAGGAGAAAAAATTGTTGGCAAGATCTTCCTCTATACCAGCCCGGATAGTAGTGTCCCGAGTGGCAGTTTCATTAAAGGCCCAGACTCGGGATCTTTCTAAGCTGCCAACTAACCTCGCCTTTGACCGTATCAATCCAGATCAGGAATGCCTTGCCAGTTCGCTCCTGCGACTGGTAGAAGTTTAGGTCTTCGACTAGCTTGGGATCGACGACTGCTTCGGCAGATGCTCCTTCACCAGTGTTCGGGTCGACGAGTTCGAAGCTCAACCTGGTCATTTCCTCCTCAGGAATCGCCGAATATCGTAATACGTGGAATCCTCTACCGTCCAGACTTAGAAGAATTGGTTTCTCGACGGTTTCGATGTTAGGCGTAATTTGATCCTTCTCGCAGTCTCTAGCGTTGTGGTAGAATTATGTTCCTGAGCTTCCAACCGCTCGAGACGGACTGGGTCCCATATCCACTACTGACTCTCTCTCGATGAGAGATTGTCGAATCCTTTTCGCGAGGTCTTCGGCATTCGTCGAGAAGAGTATCGGCCAACCGTCCGGCGCGTTCGCGATAGGATGGACTATGATTCCCTCATCCTGAATCATCTTCATCTCGTCGGAAGCATTCTTGAAGTTAGACTCTGGCACCAATAGATCGGTGACCTTGATCTTCTCAGCCTTCAAAATACCCACCAGTTTCCCCGCCTCTCTTCCTCTTCCACCGAGGCCCCCGACTGGTCCGACGTCCATCTTCAGTCCTATCGTACCAGTCATCACTCTGGACTGTGGGATCGGGATTCCTGACAATTCTGAGACCAGCGCATTCAGCAACGCATAACCTGCGCTTGGACCCGAAACTCCCTGACCGGGTGCTCCTTCGAGAATGGATCGGATCTGAAACGCGACGTGGAACCTGGTAAGGTTCACCCGAGCTTTCAACCACAACCATGACCTGACCGCCTCGACAGCGTTGGTAGCGCTTTGAATGACGGAATCATCGGGCACGAAGCTCTGTCCCATCATCATAGAGCTTGCTTGGCCCGTAACCGACACGTGCCTCTCTCCAGGATTGATGGGTCTTACCGTGCATTGAATAGTCAGGATTCCGCCGCTTCCTCTATCACTCGTATAGAGACCATACGTTACTCCCGGTATTACCTGGGATAGAATCAATGCTTCGGCGATTTCCCGGTGTTCCTTGTCCTCTAGGGACTCAAGGCTTGAGATGGCCCGTTGGAAGTGGAAGAGTCGTATCTTGTAGTTGTCTTGGTTGACCTGGTCGGGGGTGAGTGTGCTTCCCTCGTTCTTGTAAATCGCTAACAACTGGTCCAGGCGTTCAAGATCATCTTGATACTTGAGCGTAACAGCTTGAAGCGATGTCTCATGGCCCTTGGCCTGAGTGACCTCGCGGGCTGCTGCGACTTCCGATGCCCACATGCGATGGGCCTCTGACACTGTCTCTGCCGCGCCTCTTGGGCTGAGAATTCGCTGTCGTCGGAACATTTTCGTGATCTTGCCCGCGTCCACCTCTGGGTGCAGGTATGTGCCAAATTTTCTTAGGTGGATTCCGACGACTTCGTTCCATTCGGTATCGTTTTGTGGTGGGTGAACGTAGTAGATGTTTGGCTCAAATCTGTCCCGTGTTGCTTGGTCGATCAATTGTTCTTTGTTCGAGGTTGCTATGACAACTACTTTGTCCTCGGGCCTCAGCTCGCTGAGCTCCGCTTTTACTTGGGCAAGGATCTTGTTGCTCGAGGGATCTCCCCCCCAGAAGATCGCGTCCGCCTCGTCCAGTAGCAGTATGCAGGGGCTCTTTTGGCGGACGAGCGAGAATAGGTCTTTGACCCTTTTTTCAGGGTCGCCCATGTAGTTCGCGCCGCTCATGAGTTCGCCGCCTCTGACTTTGATGAATCCCACGTTGTTTTCTGCGGCTGCTACCATTGCGAGGAGTGTCTTGCCGGTGCCTGGTGGGCCAAGTAGGAAGAACCTGGGATTGGACTGATGCCCTAGCTCCGCCATTGATGGATTGAAGGCTAGTGCGATGTGGTTCAGAATCTTGTTCTTGACGTCGTGCAGGCCTCCAACGTCTTCTCTGTTCACCTTGGGTTTGCTCACATAGACTGCATCTGTAACTTCTTGGGATTTTTCTTGTTCGGAGTAGAGCTTGATGTTCCTAGCCGCGATTACAAAATCGTCTATCTTGACGGATATTTTGGGTCTCTCGACGCTAGTGGAGAGGCCGCGATTGTCTCTGAATTTGTCTCTTAGCGGTGCTTCTTTGGATTTTCTGACTTCGCGGAAGATCTCTTGGATGTCACTGGGCGTGAGCGAAGCTCTACGTCTCATCGTGACCTCTCTCTCCATCAAATCGAGAAGATCTTCCGCTTTCAATCCTAGCCAGGCCTCCCGTTTTATCGAGTCCTCTACGACCGCGAGAAGCATTTCGCGTGTCACTCCGTCGTTGAGACTGACCTTTGTCAATCGTCTACGTATATCCTCTCTGATCTTCTCATAGGCGTTCGTTGCCACGACTACAAGCGTTCGGGTTTTTCCACTTACAATCTTGTCGAGCCAACGATTCAGCTCATCCTGTAGCCTTGTATCCTCTATCTCAGCACCAGTTTCTCCTCTCACCTTACGACCGAAGCTCTGGAACTCGTCAATATACACGACAGATGGGACCGAGCTTGCGTAGTCTAGGAATCTACCGAGTTGCCGAGTACTTTTCCCGTAGAACTCCGAGTAGACATCCGACCCTTTCAAGATGACAGGTGTGACTAACACACCGCCGCGGTAGCCCTCCATGAGCATCTGTCTCAACGAGACCATTGTCAGAAACGTCTTTCCGGTTCCGCTGTCGCCGGCGAGACAGATGGCCTTTGGGAGCTCGTCGCGCCCGAAGTATTTTGCAAGCATCGGGTGTCGGAGAACGTGGAGTCTGAAGGAATCCATGAGAATGTTGAATTCCTTGTCTCGACCGATCAGGTTTGCCGGCGAGAATTTCTCCGGCGGATATTCTCTATCCAAGCGTTCTTGGATCTTCCGGAATCTTCTCGGCGAAACCCTAGCCTTGCTCCATCTGGCGTATGATTTGTCAACTGATTTGAGAGGGATAACGAATAATCGTCTGAACCATGGTTGCTTGTCCCACCAGGGCCTTACGGATCCGAAGAGGAATTCTGACAGTTGATCATCGTTTGATGCGACTCGTATCTTAGATGCCATAGATCAGTCCTCCATGATCGGTTTTAGGTCGAAGATACGATCAAGTCCTTCCCTCGTAAGGTAGACTAGCGTTCCTAGAGCTGCCACGAAAAATATGGAGAAGAAATCGACAAGCGATACCAGGGTCAAGTTGACGAAGAAAAGGTACTGTGCAATTAGGAGAACTAGGACCTCGCCGATCATTACGGCTAAACTGATAGCGAAACCCGCGATAAGAGTGCGGAAAACCACCTCGGTCCAAAGATAGGCCTTGTTTCCCCGGTCCAACGGCGGCAGATGTCCCTCAATCCTCCGACGCTCATCCTCGAATTTTATCCATCTGTATCCGACAAAGGCGAACTGGGCCCCTAGGACCGCGTACAGTATCTTGATCCAGAAGGGAAAAGCCCCGCCGAACTCGGATACCCAACCGTAGAAAGATGACCAGCCTATTGGAGCACTGGGTCCGGTTGAGGGAGAGGCTTGGAACGAGGCGAACACTGTAAGATTGAGGTCTCCACCCGAGACGAAATAGGAGGTGTATTGGGTCTTGGACCCTGACGAAGGATCGCTGATAACTATCTCTGAAGTGTAAGGCGATTGGTAAGATAGTAAGACGTCGACGGTATACAGCTGGGTCGAATCGGTTGTCAACGTGAAGTTTTTCGATGGATACACGCTATTCGAGAGCGTGGCCGCGGTAAGGTTTCCTCGAACAACAACAGACTTTATCGAAGCCTGGTTCGAATCGATTATGAGCTTGTTACCACTGTAGAGATTCACGTTCTCTTGAGGATTCATCGTAGCAGAGTAGGCTGGAGAAACCAGCAAGGCGATCGCTGTCATCATGAGGACGGCTAGTACTCCAATCCGTTTTTTCAACTAAAGCGTCGATCCCTTGAGTTTTGACTCTAACACTTAGCGCGCGACCATAGAATCGCGTTCCGGAGAGGGAGGGCTGTTCGAGGAATAGACTAAGGTCCCGTAACCCCGAAAGAAACCAATCGGTTACAGAGTCCATTGGTTTTTTAACAAGGCCGAGAACGACTCGAAAGGACGCGCTAGGGAAAGAGAATTTTGTCCGAACAGTACCACAGACTCTTTCTGCGATGGGAGGTTCTCCGCGGCTGGATTCCGGCCATTATTTTTGCCGCCGTTTGCGTGTACGTGGAGCTTCTCTTCTTCTATAACGCGCTGAACACCGGCTTCGTTGACAAAACCGTGTCTATTCCAGTAGGCTCTTGGACTCTGCCTATTTCTATCGCGTTATTTCTTTCCCTTGGAAACGCGCTGGTGGTGGTTACGCTCTGGATGAACGTGTTTGAAAGCACCGCCTATGTCAAAGCTGGATCGGACAAGCAAGTTCGGAGAATACTTTACCCTCTCAGGATGATTAGAACAGCGGCCTTGGTTCTGGTCCCCTTCACGATAATCTTGTTCGCGCCATACATAGTCGAGGCGAATTGGTTCGTGAACTCGGTCGCTTCTATCCAAGCGTTCAAATCAACCACGGCATCGTTCTACAACTGGGCATTCACCGTATCGCAGATTGATGGCGCAACTCGGTTCATGATTTCGCAGATGGTTGCTGCTTTAGGTGCGCTAGTCATTGCTGGATTGCAACTCTGGCGTGTTAAGGGTACCAAGAACCTTGTGAGAGCATTCCGACGACGAAAGTAGAACCCCATAGAATCGAGTTGAGCTTGATGTGGAATGTCCATCCACATCGCGATGTTAATTATGCAGGCTAGCGATAACAGTGCTACCTTGGCTTCGTCCCGCGAGAAGTTCTTCTGGAGTGGCCTATGGATCTACTCCTTAGCCACCGGTCTTGCGAGCATGATCTTCATGTCCTGGGCATTCTACGTAGAGTCAGTTCTAGGGCGAGGAGCGTTATTCATAGAACCCAACAGAGTCTTAGCGGCGGGAGAACTTGCCACGGTCGCTACGGGGATGTTGGCGCTTTTCATCCTCTTTCTCCGCAGCCTCGGCCGCGCCGAGTGATTCTTCCGTTCTGAACTTCGATCCGAAAATCTTCGCCAGGACAGGACTGATTCTCCCGGAGTATCTCCTGGGGAGGCTAGCCGCGAAAGAGTTGGTTTCAGACAACAAGAAGAGCCGGTTCTTGGCGAGCCTAATCTCTGATAGATCGTCGTATCGAACCTCAATGTCGCCTGGTCCAACGACGGTCAGCGCCGCTTCATTCTCAACCTTGTTTCGCATTCTCTGGGTGAGGAACTCTTGAAGAGAGAATCCGGTGATTCCACCAATCAAGGCTCCGATAATAAAGAGGAATAGAAATCCGAGAACCGCAAGCATCAACGGGAGGATAATGGTCACGTTCGCCGAGCTGAGTCGTTTTAGTACGAGTTTGAAGTCGGTGAAGACAAGTTGGTAGATGCTCGCCCGTACAACACCTCTGTCGATCACTAACCTGATGCCGCCAGTTCGAGGCTGAACCTCCAATCCAGGAGGCGCTTTGGTTACCAGCCCGAGGATGATGTTCAGGACCGCTAAAGGTAGGCTAAAGAGAAGACCATCAGGATAAGAGAGTCCGAAGATAATTGCCACAGCAAGAAGAGTGACTCCACCTGCAAGAATGTTCTTCCGCATCGCGTATCACCAGAGAGCATCAGTCCGACTCTCAGCCTCTGCACGAAACCCTTTGGCCTGTGTTATCTGACGGCTATCGGGACGAGGCGAGCTTAGTCATGTACTTCTTCACAAGATCTTCGAACATTTTCTGAACGATCTCAGGAGATGGACCTGCAACTTCTACCTCGGAGTTCCCCTTTTTCACCCTGATCTTCCATGCATTCATTTGGTCGGGCATAGCGCAAAATGCGCAACTCGATTAGCTATTAACTATTTCACGCAAGATGTCGAGGGAGATTCGTCTTTCATCTTAACCCGTTATAAGGAGATGATTCGGTTGAGGTGCGCGGGGCCGGTAGTCGAGCCAGGACCAAGACGGCGGCCTGCGGAGCCGCAAATCGTGGGTTCGAATCCCACCCGGCCCGCTTTTCGTATCCACTAAGCAATCTTTGAGACGTGAGCAGCTGTTTCTAGCAATAACCCTTCAGGGAACTGAGTTCTCGATATCGGTATCCGACTCCCAATATGTGGTAGCTTGGTGATCTGAACTCTGTCGTTGTGTAGTTGATTATGAAACCGCAATTGTAACCTGAAACGGGGTGATCAGGAATACTGGCTTGGACTTGGACTGGGATAACTGGTGCGAGAAAGAAGATGGCGAGTCCTGCTAATAGTAGAGAGACGGCAACTCCGCCTCTTAGCGAAAGAGCCATTGCACATCATCGCTACTCCAAAGAGTAAACCCGCCAAGTTAAGGTGCGGTTTGGAATATTCTTTGCGGGTGGCGAATCCCACCCGGCCGGTTTTGCTTCTAGTTCTTGCAAAAGCAGGCTCAGTCAACAGTTCTTTACTGCTGTTCCATGCCCCTCTGTTGGGCCCGGCTGGGGATAGGCGAGGTCACGTTAAGGGAAATCGTGGGCCATGAAGGAAGAAAGGATTGGCCTGGGAACGTGAACTTGGGACTCTAGCGATTCCACGAAGGGCGGGGCGCGGGAAAAACAGACCCCAGGGAGGGTCATGATTTAGTTAACAGAAAAAAAATGTTACGGGAAAAAGAAAAGTTACAGAAAAGAGTGCGGATAAGAGCGCCCAACTATTATCGCTCCATTCGGTGATAGAGCTTAAGCGCCTCGGTCAGCTGCTGGACAGCTTCGGGGATGTAAGGCTCGCATTGAAACATGATGTGCCGGACGCCGAGTTCCTTGTAGCCACGCATTGCTGTCGCGATCTCCTGCACGGTGCCTGTCAGGGGGTTGTCGAAGAACTTCGGTTTCTTTGTCTGGAGATCGGGGAACCAGAGGCCGATGAGCGCCGTGACACCAAGCGTCGCCGGGTCCCGCCCGATCTTATGACAGGCGGCTTCGAGTCTTGCGCGTCGGTCGGCTAATGTTTCTGGTTTGCCCATGTAGCCAGTGTTCCATAGGTCAGCATATTGCGCGGTTAGTTTGAGCATGCGAGGACCCCCTTCGCTTCCAACCATCAACGGAGGCCCCTGTGACCGTGGCCCGCGTGGCACGATCTCGCAGTTTCGCGCTTGGTAGTACTTTCCCGCGAAATCAACATGCCCTTCACGCAGCAGTGGTTTGAGGATCTTCAAGGCTTCTTCGAACCGGTCCACGCGACGGTCGAAGGGTAATCCGAACGCCTGATACTCCGGCTCGTTCCATCCTGCCCCGACACCTAGAATCAAGCGTCCGTGGCTTATCTCGTCTACCGTCGTCGCCATTTTCGCCAGGATCGCCGGATTCCGGAACGAGTTGCAGGTTACTAGCGTGCCGATTTCCATGCGGTGTGTCGCTTCGGCCAGCGCTGACAGCATGGTCCAGCATTCCCAGATTCCCCGGGTCGGCTCACCGGGAGTTCGATAGAAGAGGTGGTCTGGGAGCCAGATGCTATCGAAACCATCCCTTTCCGCCTGTTGCGCGACGGCGCGGATCGAATCATAGGGACGCTTGCTGTAGTTTTCGCGGTCATTCGCTATGAAGATCAGTAGCCCTATCTTCACTGTGTGCTCACTCGAACCTTGTCCCGAAATATTGGCTATCTATTGCAGTGAGGAGTGAAAGTGTTTGCCTTTGCAAGTCCTTACTTTCGTTCAGCCCGCCAACCTGAGAAAGGCTGGGCTTAGGCGGTGGCGCGTATCGTCTTTTCTTTCTTGTTGGGCTGTCCTTTGCCCTTAGTGATCAAGTTCTTCAGACTACCGTTCACGTAGGAGCCCCATGCGTTTGAACAGGCATCGAAACACTCAACCTCGGGAAGTAAACCCTGGTGAGTGAAGCGGACTTCCGTTTTGGGGCCCTTTTTAGAGACCTCAAAAACAACTTTTGTGCCATTCCACTCCGTTTTGTCCCTGATAAAATTCAGCTTGCTGTCTAAAACAGTCCAGACGACTTTCTTGTTAGGAATGAATTCTGTTATCTTCTGTTTAGAATAATGGACGTCTTCGTAACGATACGTGAACACGTCGCCGAGCTTGTCGGTACTCCCTTCAATTTCTCCTGACCACCATCCACGAACATTATTGATGGCAGAGAAGGCTTCCTTCGGAGTCTGGTCTACCGTAAAGGTAGTGGTGTAGTTTTGACTATACATGGACCACTTTTCCATCCTTGCTGTTACTGCCCCTCACAGATATTTATCAAATATGTTAGGGCACACAAATGAGAACATCTCAGGCCAACCGGTGTTGCACAGGCGTCGAATCTTGGGAGTCTGTCTATTGATCCTGGGAGTCATCCTCTTTGGAGCCCGATTCGAGCTGGCTAGTTTCGCTGGTTGCTGGACGAAACCTGGCTGCAGCAATGATCAGTGGGAGGCCGTATACGGAGGGAGTTGGGTTTTGTTTTTCTTGGGCTGGGCTTCTTTTTTCATAGGGATCTTACTTTTCGTAATAGGTATCATACTAGCGACCTATTTTCCGCACAAAGCACCAGCATCGGAGGATGCCCTAAGAAACGCTGGCGAATTGAGCCATCTGGGAACTGTCCCCTGTATGTTCGAATCAGGCCTTCTCCCGCCTTCGCCATGAAACCTGAACCGTGAACCAAAGTAACAATCGGAACTTATCGACCCAGCTCCGAAGTCCTACCACGATGCGAAACGAGAGAGGATACGCACCTATGACCAAGATCCCGGTGACGACACGAATCGGCGTAAGGAGAATCGTGATCGAGGTCAATCGCGATTTGACAATCGAGCAACTGGGAATGCTAGATGATACCCTGCAAAGGCTCGGCTTGATCAAAGCGACCAGGGTAACCCTCCACGATCAACAACTGCACAAGCCTCGCCAGCAACGGCCCCCTCAGCCAAAGAGGCAGGTTGTGGAAAACACCCCGCAAACCGTTCCGCCTGAGGCTAGAAGCGCTCAGAGCACTGGATCTTAGGTCGGCTCCTCGAATTTTTTGTGGGATTCCAAGGAAAACTGTTAAATTCGCACCGGATTGCGACCATTACTCATAGTTAGTGCGTATGGATACGCAATCGTCAGCGTCTAGTTACAAGACAACCGAGCAGTTCCGACGAATCAATCCAGTCCAAACTGAATCAGATCTTAAGCACAAATTCATGCAAACCATCGGTGATGAAATGTTCGTAGAACTAGAAAAGATCGCCGATGAAAAAGGGATACGAGTTCAGACACTGCTTAGAGCGGTAGTGATTCCTGAGTGGGTACAGAGAATGGGGCAATCAATGGATCGTAGATCGAACTCGACCAGCGCTCAAGCGTCACATAGAGAAAAAGGTCGTGAAGAGCGACCTCAGAGATTCTAACTCTCCACCAAAGTTTCCTTGACGAGCCTCTTTTCCATAACAATTGCATCTTCTCCGTCGGCGTAGTATCCTTCGACCATCCCGGTTTTCGTGAATCCTCTTTTCGAATAGAGCTGGATCGCAGCCAGATTGCTCTGGCGTACCTCTAGCCTCAACAGCCTTTCTTTAGAGACCCTTTTTTCGAGCTCTACAAGCAATGTATCTCCGAAGCCCTTCCTTCTACTATCCGGGCGTACCGCGATCGAGATCAGGTGATCATGGTCCTCCCAGTGATCGACAATCCCGTAGCCGACGATCTCATTGTTCAGTGTGAGCACGAGAAATGTGTCAGGATTGTGTCGAGCGAGCTCAGATAGAAAGTAGGATGGATACGGGTCGTTGAAGCTCGCCTGCTCTAGTAGGGAGATCTGTTCAATGTCGTCCGGCTTTACTGGTCGGATTTTGACTTCCTGGACCGTTTGCATGTGATTCCTATCCTTTTGAAGATCTTGCGGCGGCCACTAGAGCAGCTGACACGTTGTCCCTACCCATAGCTAGGATGTAGGGTCCTAGCCTGGGACCAGAATCTGCTCCGATTAGTATCCTGTATAGGGTCTTGAAGAAACGGCCCGGTTCAAGGCCGTGTTTTTTCGCAATGGTGAACACGACGTTTTGGAGATAGGCCTCATCACTGCTAGCGTTAATGACTCCGGCCAATTCGAGCACCGCGTCTCTCTCTTTACCCTCGATGCTGATCTCCCTAGTCGAAATGGTCTCGATGTCTCGAGCCCAGTTCAGCGCCCTTTCCAATCTCGCTAAGAAGTCGGAGTCTGTCGCGTTTATCTTGTAGCCGTAACTGGCGAGTTTCTCCCGGACAAAGTCATTCTCTTTGCCTGTGGGCGCCACTTTGACGAGGTAAACCAGTAGATTATGTGGAATGTGAACGGAAGGTGCAGGCGGCGGTTTCATGTTCCAGCAGTATTCGTAGAGTCCTCTGAGTTTCGCAAGCTCCTTCGGGTCTTTGACTTGTTTCCGGCCAAAGTAGACGTCCTCTAGCTCATCCAGTTCGCTGATGTAAGTGGGTATGTCCTTGACCCAGATGGCTCTTGAGCCTACGCTCCTCTTGAACATCAGAAGAAGTAGGGTTTGGGGAGGTGCGTACTTCAGCCATAGCTGTGGCGCAACGACGTTTCCAACCGACTTGGAGATCTTTGAGCCGGTCTTGTCGATGAAATGCTCGTATCGGGTGTGGAAGGGAGGAGGCTCACGAAGGATCTCTTCCATAATTCGGTCGTTCGCTCTCACTGATTCAATTAGGTCCTTTCCGTAGCCTTCGTAGTTGACCTTGAGGGCGGACCACCTGGCTGCGAATTCTACTTTCCAGCTAAGCTTCCCGTTCCCGGTTCTGACATCAACCTCGCCACGATGACTGCAACCCTTGAGCATCTCTCCACGAAGCTGCATACCCTCGCAAGCGTACGTCACAACATGCCGCTCCGGAAGGTACTCGAGAGCTTTCGTCGTGTATATCCGGCCACAATTCTCGCAAATAGGAAAGTAGGGCAGAGTCTCAGTGTACTTCTCCTGACCCAGAGTTTCCTTGATGATCTGACCAACCTTTGTAGCGTTCCGAAGAATCTTGTCGATCTGCTCGTTGAACAAACCCTCCTTGTAAGCTCGGGTCCCTGAAACTGCGCGATATTCTATTCCCGTCTTATCCAGAGAATCGAGAAGGAGAGACCCCATGTGTTGACCATAACTCTCATGGCAACCGAACGGATCTGGAATACTGGATACTGGGAATCCGAGGTACTTTGACAACGACTTCGGGAATCCTGATGGTACCTTTCTCAACCCATCCATATCATCAGAGAAAGCGATCAGTTCCGTCGTGACGCCTACGTTCTCCAGAGCCATCCTAACCCCATGCGCTCTCGCCGCATCTCCAAAGCTCCCAATGTGAGGGATACCCGAGGCACCAAGCCCACTCTCCACCCGCAAAGACCTTTCCGATCGTCCAAGGCTTTTTTCCCGCTCGACGATATCTGCTGCGATCTTGTCGAGCCACGTTCCTCTACCGATGATCTGTGGAGGTTCGAGAGTCAAGGGCTAGCAGGCTAGTATGTCATGAGTGGTTCATAAAGAATGACGATTATTTGCACCAGACGACTCGTCAGCCGGTTTGCGAGTCGAGGGTTGGGGACTTGTTCATCCCCCCATAGGCTCCGACACCGGACGGAATTCAGCGAGATCATGCGCCACGCGCCACCCCGAGTCAAGGTTCGGCACGACCGGCAGCTACGACCGGAAGATCAGCGACCTGCGAAGGAGAGAAGTGCTACCGCAGGCAACGACCCCCCTCTTCGCGGACGAGTCGAAGACACCGGTCGTGGGTCAGAAAGCCGCCTAAGCCCAGCAATCCTTTTTTCTCGGAAACTCCTTTTTTTCAAATTGACGCGATTGAGAGTTAGAACAGCGTTCCTTGCAGCTTCCTTCGTCATAGCTTATTTTCTGGGGTTGACCTACCCAATTCTGAGAGCGGGTACCTACTTTGGGGTGGAATAATCTTCATTGCTTGTTCTCGCTGCGGTTGTCTTTGGAATCCTCGCGGTACGGAATAGACGAGGTTCGGGACGGGCTTTCTCATATTCTTCAACTCATCCCGGATATTCTTCTTGGGCTTCTGGGTTGCATATCTTCTGAACGCCCTCGGTATAGTCAGATTACCTCTAAGCAACGTGAACTTCTTCGGGTCCTGGATACTGCCTTTCGGTGTCTTTGCCGTTCTAAACTTCGTATACACTTTCGGTAAAGACGCGCGCGAAGTCAGCGGAGCAAATTGAAGAAGCGAACTCGAACTATTAGACTCGTGATTGTAGGCTTCTATGTTGTCTTCCTGGCCTACTTGGGAATTAGCATGACTGTCGCAAACACTCCTTTGGGCTTTCCGGCAGGAGCTTTCCTAAACGGCTGGTTGCCGATCACTCTTATTGTCCTCTTGTCTGTCCCGATGTTCATCGCGATTGTGGCGGAAAAAAGGCAGCGAATGATTGGTAACGCCCAGTCGCCGCCCAATACAAACTGAGAAAATTGGTTTCCAAGCGTTTAGGAAACATACTCTACGGGATTGCGATCGGGACAACGATAATGGTCCTGCTCATCATCTTAGTCCTCTACGCATACTTTATCTGGAAAGGCGTCAACTTGCCACCGTTTTAGTTCAGC
>Ga0209235_1000445_pt1 | contig 20541 bp, 28 predicted proteins | sample GraSoi013_1_20cm_4_FD_185817 | JGI IMG/M metagenome (GOLD analysis project Ga0209235, IMG submission 185817) | Grasslands soil microbial communities from the Angelo Coastal Reserve, California, USA - Sample 09_25_2013_1_20cm (SPAdes) (version 2) | ecosystem: Environmental > Terrestrial > Soil >... | reverse complement strand
CGGTGTGATTGCTCTAGATGGGTTTGTGTTTCCATCACTCCAGTGGTTAAAGACAACATTTTGGAAATTTGCTGCAAAAACGGTATACTGAGAACCAGAAGTTACACTAAAAGTCGCAGGTGTAAAACCTGTAGCTATTGTCTTGCCCGAAGAGTCATTAAGCTGAACCCACTGGCCGGTAAATGAACTGCCAGAAAGATCCACCGAGTTTACTGCAAGTGATAATGTGGTTGGTGGTGTCGTAGGTGGTAGAGTTGATGTCAACGTAGTTGCAGAAGCAGTGTTAGAGGGTGTACTAGTTCCTACAGAATTAATTGCTGATACCCGGTAAGTGTACTGTGTTGCATATGCGGTCCCGGTATCAGAATATGTCGTTGATGTAGTAGCAGTGTTGGATACGATAGTTGAAAATGCGCCACTGCCCACTGCTCTTTCAATCATGTACCCTGATATCGTTCCAGAAGGTGCAGTCCAGCTTAGATCGATTTGTGATGAGGAAATTGTAGTAGCTGTTAATCCAGTTGGTGAACCAGGAGAGGTGGATGGTGGAGGTGTGGTAGTAGGTGAACCAGTGTCAAGATATGCAACCTCATTTAGAAAATAAGGCGGTATGGTATCGTAAGGATTTGGTTCAACATCGTTGGTTATGTACATGTATCCAACATATGGTATTCTGTCCGTTACATCTGTTTGAACTATTGATGAAGTTGTATGTGCAAGCATATAGAAACTATGTTTATCATAATTAGGATAGAAAGTTCTTGATTGGAGCGTTGATATTGACGCAAGACCAGCACTTTCGTAGATTTCAAAAGTGTCACATACTCCTACATCGCTTTGTGGTATGCTTGTACCAGGATTACATACCGTCATTTTCATACCGTCAACGTTCTTTGCATAATTGGATACCGTAGAGTAATATGGTGCATCAGCAGCGTTATTTGACATCTCATCGAAGAATATTCCATCTAAATTGTACCAGTTTTTGTAGGCATCAATTTTTCCCTCTGATATGGCAATTGACTTGTTTGGGTCACGAGCGTATCCTGTTGATACATATCCTAGTACTGTGATTCCCGCGGCTTTGAGCTTATTAAACCCGTTCAAGTGAGTAGCGTCAGGTGCAGTTCCGGGTCCGTTACTTGGATTTACCTTTGCAACAATTGGCACATTAGGATGTAAGTTATGTACAGCAATTAATGCATCATAACAATTAGTTGTTCCAGGTCCTCCAAATTGTCCACATGTGTTTGAACCAGGACTGATGTATAATGAGATTATGATACCAGTGCTTGATCCTGCAGACCCTGATGTTGCCGCAGATGCAAAATGAGGCATGGTAGAAATCATGCTAAAAAGTAATATAGCCGCAACTAAACCTGTGTAAATTCTAGTAGATTGTCCTATCATATTGTTCTAGAACAATCTACTAGTAGAGTAAAACAGTTGCGTGTAATGAAATGTAATTACAAAACTTTTCTAGGAAAATAAAATAGTTGCATGTAATGAAATGTAATTACAAAACTTTTCTAGGAAAATAAAATAGTTGCATGTAATGAAATGTAATTACAAAACTTTTCTAGTAAAGTAAAATAGTTGCATGTAATGAAATGTAATTACAAAACTTTTCTAGTTGTTTTTGTTCGTGTCCTTCAAATTACTATTGAAGAATTTCCCATGCTATAAGAAAGATGTGTAGAAATGATACAAATTAAGACATTAGTTTTTACCGCAATAGGTGACAAAAATATCTATAACCTTGATCTGCAGTTAGTACCGTTCCAATAAAAGTATACGCGATAAAAAATTATTCATAATTTATTAGAATACCAGTGTAATTAAGGTACTGTAAGTTATTTGAAGTTACAGATTAGAAAGTCCGTCTGTTAAGTAGGTGCGTAGGAAAATTTTACTCGGAAATTCCTCGTTTCTTGTAGAGGCCATATTCTTCCAGTCTTAAGGTACGAACAACGTTAATAGATTGAAATTCATACTTTCGTGTTCCATTTTGGTCTTTGGTTTTTTGCTTTAGGTGAAATGTCTTGTCACATATTTCTGAATCAAATTTGACAGCAATTAGCAGGAGGTATTTACTTGGATATCCTATCAAAGAATTCTAGTTTTTAATAAGATGTTCTGGTTTAGTTTCGTCTATAATTGATTCATACATTGCAGGTAGATAAAACCCATCTGAATGTCTGCCACACTACTAAAAGCCGTATTTGGCGGTCACATCTACTATTCCGTTAACTAGAGAACGATTTGCTGACCTCATCATTCTGATTTTCTTCAAAAAAGAAGAAAGTGGTCCCTAAGACTTTCCTATTCGAAAGACGTTAGTGCCACATTTTGGGCATGTGCCCTTCACCGCAGGTCGGCCATTCTTTAGCTTAACTTCTTTTGGATTTGCGATATCGACTTTCTTCCTGCATTTTACGCAGTACGCTTGAACCATTTCAATTTTTTACGAAGGAAGTTGTATTTAGCAAGGCGCTGTAAAAATTATTTCACTATACGCTAGAGGCTGTTAAATTTTTATATCATCCTCTTCAGGTCTCAAATGAAGAATTTGTACAAAAACATACAATTTTGTCATATTTTTTATCTTGAATTGAACTAACTTGAAGAAATTAACAAATTGACGTTTGGAATCATCAAATTGTTATTCAGTTATGCTTTTAAAAGCCATAAAGGGAGTCATTTAAATGGCGACAAGAAAGGGCATCGTTGTTACGGCCATAATACTGGTTGCCATATCTGCCGCTAGTTTCGTTATCTGGATAGTTCCCCAAAACAGAGGTTCCTCCTTTGTGGTTTCAGATTATAAAAGTGAGCTTGAGAGTGTAAGAGAACGACAGACATTAATTGCGACCGAGATGGAATCAGGCCTCAAGGAACTGCTTGATAAGACGCTGCATCCTGATGACTTTGTTACCAGGGCTCAGACGTCATCTGCACAAGTTACATCTCTCATTACGGAATTAATAGAAAGTAACCCACCGGTAGAATGGAGGGAGAGTTATCTCAACTATGATGAATCTCTCAAAAAGTATAACGAATACCTAACAGAGTCAATCTCGCTGGCAAAAAAGATGAAGGGTGGAATTTCTCTCGTTGATTTGAATGAGGAGATTTCAAAAATAGACTCGTTAAAGAAAGAGTCAAACTCATTAGTTAGAAAATCTAATGAGACGCGTCCATAAGAGGCTATTCAGTATCTGAAGATAAGTCAAAATTTTCTTGAGTTATTGTTAGGACAAATAGAAATTACATTAATTAATAGGAAGCGCGATTTTTGTCTATACGATGTCAACTAAGGAAGCCGATTTACAGAAGGAACCAACCGAGGGAAAGGCTAGTAGATTGCTTGTGATTTGTGTAGACAGAGATGATGATATTGGGAGCAAGGCCGGTGTCCTCACACCGGTCGTCGGACGAAATGCTTGCATTGAGTCAGCACAACGACTGGCGCTCGAAGATCCAGAAGATGCAGATTCAAATGCGATTTTTGCGGCCATAAAGACGTTTGAGGATCTAGTAAGCAAGGGATACCAGGCGGAGGTTGCAATAGTATCCGGTACAGAAAATAAAGGAGTACAAGGTGATGAGAAAATCGCTTCCCAAGTAAAAAGTATAATAGAAAAATTTTCGGCAAATGGAGCTGTTATTGTCTCTGATGGAGAAGACGATGAGAGTGTGATTCCAATAATTCAGAATGTTTTGCCCGTTGTATCAGTTAAGAGAGTGGTTATGCGGGTAAGCAGAAGTGTAGAATATTCATATGCGGTATTAGGAAGATATCTCAAGGCCATTGCCTTTGATTCAAAATATTCAAAGTTCTTCCTAGGAGTTCCTGGAATTCTGCTGTTAATAGGAGGAATTGCAACTGTTCTTGGTATGACCAGAGAAATTTTTGCAGTCTTAGTAAGTATTCTTGGAGGAGCATTCCTCATAAGAGCTTTTGATGTTGATAGGGCGTGGTCCCGCTGGACAAAACCTACACCTGCTGGATTCATAAGGATCTTCACTCTTGTAGCTGGGATTCTTCTGATATTAGCTTCGGTAACTGCCGGAATCGCTGCAGTGAATCCGGAAATAGCATCTGGTAAGCCTGACAACATATTGAAGCTGGTTCTGAACAAGCAAACAGTGGGTCTATTCGTATCAGGAATGCTGCCATTTCTTTGGATGGGAATAGGTTGCATGTTTGGCGGATCATTATTGAGCAGCTGGTTCAAGGGAAGCATGAGATCGATTACTGACATATTAAGAATAGTAGTACTTGTGACCCTTTATCCGATTGTCTTACAGTTCACTACGGTAATGACAAAAGACGAGAGTCCATTCACCCTTGTTCCACCTCTGCTTGGCGGTCTTGCAGTAATACTGATATCAGCGTCATTGCTCTTTCACAAATATAGAAAGAAGAAGGGCGGTGAAGTACTATCAGAATAAGAGACAAGGCTCTCCAGTTTGGAGGTCTTTATAGCCTATACTCTAAAAGGCTCGAAAGAGAAATACGTACTGGAGATATGCCAAAGCATATTGCAATTATCTTGGATGGAAATAGAAGATGGGCAAAGAGAAATCTCGTTTTCAGGATAGATGGTCATTTTCATGGTGCTGATGCAGTAGAAAAGCTGTTGGATTGGTGCGAGGAGCTAAATATCAAGATAATCACACTATATGTTTTGTCTGCAGAAAACTTGAATAGAAATGACGAAGAGTTGCGTTATCTTTATGATTTGATAAACAGTAGATTACACAAATTATACGATGATCCCAGAATACACAAGAATCGCATGAGAATAAAAGCAATTGGACGTGTTGAGCTGCTTCCTGATTTTCTAAAGGAAATCCTAAACAAACTTGAGACCGTGACAAAAGATTACGACAATCATTATCTGAACATAGCAATAGCATATGGTGGTCAGACAGAACTTGTTGATGCAGTAAAGAAAATTGCAGGTAGAATTAAAGAAGGTTCACTTGATGTAAGCGGTATAGATAAGGAAGTGATAGAATCATGTCTTTATACTTCGCATCTTCCTCAATCATCTCCCGATATGATATTGAGAACCTCTGGTGAGAAGCGGCTCAGTGGTTTTCTGATGTGGCAAAGTGCCTACAGTGAGCTAGTTTTCATGGATGTTTATTGGCCTGAATTTAGAAAGATAGATCTTATGAGAGCCATTAGAACATATCAAAAAAGAAGCCGTAGGCTAGGCAAATAGAAGAGAGAAATACTTGAGAGAGTACAGTTCTCTAGAAACATGTTAGAAGAAAGATCTGCTGGAGCTATTCTTTATCAAGAAACGTTTTCGGGTAATCTCTATTTACTTTTGAATTATCCTTCTGGACATTGGGATTTTGTAAAAGGAAATATCGAAGAAGGCGAGATATTAAAACAAACAGTTCTTCGTGAAATTAAAGAGGAAACTGGTATATCAGATGTCAATTTTGTAGATGGTTTCGAGGACAAGATAGAATACTATTATCAACGAGATGGCGAATTGGTTCACAAAGAAGTCATTTTCTTCCTAGCGAAGACTAATACAAACCATGTAAAACTTTCACATGAACATCTTAATTTTACGTGGCTCAAATTTAATGATGCGTTACAGAAGCTAACTTACAAGACTGCTCAGAATTTACTAAAGAAGGTCAAGGATCTAGGATTGGAGAGTTAGCCTTTGAAGTTTTCTTGCTTTAGAAACAGGATTATTTGAATCTAGAATTGTTCTACCCGCAATTATATAATCTGCTCCTGCATCCAGTGTTCTTTTAGGATCACCGCCTTGAGTTCCCACACCTGGAGAGTAAATTTCGCAGCGACCTCTTACTTTTTTGCTAGATAACACAATTAGTTCAGGAACGGTTGCCCCAATTACCACACCATCTACATGCAGCGAGTAGGACCATTTCAAGAATAATTCGTAAAGCAACAACATCTTGCTAGTAGCAGGATCTCTCACTCTCAGTCTATAACCCAATTTTGCTCCAGGATGGCTCATATGAACTAGCGATATTACTCCGTACCTGTTCTTATGAGCGGACTTGACTAATTCCCTCAAGTTTTCCAGTCCCATTATAGGATTAACTATTACCGCGTCAAATCCACATTCCCACAGCCTTTCTAAGGTGATCTTGTTAGTGTTCCCAATATCATTTAGCTTTATGTCCGCTATAGTTTGTAAACCCGCGTCATGTGCAGCCAGATTTATTTTTGTAAGACTTTCCTTGCTTAATGGTAAGATTACATGAAAATTAAGTTTGATAGCACAAAGATATTTGTTCAAAGTTTTAATGTTCATCAGTGTTCTGCTTTCTAGTTTATCCACGTTATTTTCATCCAAGTCATTTGCCAGAATTATCAAGCTCTTATCTGATGAGGAATTTCTCATTCTTTTTCTGAAATCTGTCATGGTTTGACTAGAGGATGTTTGTCCTTTAACTTTATTACCTTAAGGTAGGAGTAACCATGATCACTTATTGAATTTACGAAAGTTGGTTCAGTTCCATCCTTACTGGAATATTTCAAGAATGGCTTTGTAGGTTCATAGTCAAGTCTAACGTGACAAAAGTAAGAGAACTCATCAGACTCATTAAAGTTCATAAACAGTCCTACAAACCATTTTTCTCCATCTGAGAAAGCGAATAGTGGGAATGGTGATTCTTCAAATCCATAGCTTAGTTTTATCAAACTGGTAAGATCCTCTAGTTCAAGAGGCACATACATTACATCTGGATCCGTGTTAGTTTCTGGTCTTAGTGTGTTTGGTAATGATTTTACACGTACGATTGGTGAGTAAAGGTAGGTAGGATTTGTCATGGTATTTACAATATCGCAGTCTTCTTTGCCTCCCCTAAGTCCGTATGAAAGGTAATGACCAATTTTATCGACTGAAACATAATAATTAACAGGCCGTTCCTTGAGAACGTCCATCTGCACAGAAATGACGTTTCTACCGTCAAGACCAAATGAGAACGACGTACGCGGTATTCGTTCCAAGGCGCAGACAAGTCTTGAAAACCCTGTCATATCATAAACTTCTATGTAATATGGAAATTTTGCCATGGATTTCATCCAAGATCATCCACATTAAAAGTAGTCGTTCACTATTCCTATTACTCTCTTCTATCGATAATGTCATTAACATCGGGACCAGTACCAATCAAAGTGACTGGTACCTTTAGTTGATCTTGAGTATTTTTTATAAAATATTTTGCAGGTGAGCTTAGATCGGAGAAAGACTGCATATGCGCACATTCAGGAAATACAACATCAAGTTTAGTAAGTGCAATTTGAGTTGCGCTGTTCAGCAAAATTGCCCTTTTAGCAAGCTCAAAATCAAAATCGGCTGCACGTCTTTGTCTTCCGGTAACGGTACCGACTTCCTGCCAACCTCTTGCCAAAGCTTGATCTGGACTGAGCTCATTTTTCAGAGGTCCTTCTCCCACTCTGGTAACGAATGACTTGAAAACAACCACTACATCATCAACATTCTTGGGTCCAATTCCCACATCGGCACATATTCCTGATGCTGTAATATCTTTTGATGTCACGTATGGGTAAGTACCGTGCCAGAGCGAGAGGAAAGTTCCTTGTGTGCCTTCTACGATAACTCTTTCATTTCTCTGAAGCGCAAAACTGATAGCATTAGGAATATCATCTAGATAAAGCGCTAAAGATTCTACATCCCTTGCAAGTCTTAATGTTCTCATTGCTCTGTCTGCATTGGCAGGGCCTGTTCCTGTGCCGGTACTACCAATGGATTCTTTTAACCTCCCTTGTGAATCAGCTATCTTATGAGATTCTTCAATTATACCACATTGATAATCGACAAAAGCTCTATCTTTTACTCCAAATTCCTCTATCTCCTTTAGAAGAACATCAGGACTTACAACCACGCCTGGTCCTATTAGCAATCTTGTATTAGAATTCAAAAATGCGCTTGGTAGCATTCTTACTTTGTATTTTTTGTTGTTACATTCGATAGTATGGCCTGCGTTAGGGCCTACGCCACCTCTAACAGCTATTGAAGGATTATCTTTCATTGCAAGATATGAAACTATTTTTCCTTTACCCTCGTCACCATAAAAACCGCCGACGATAACTGCGGAAGGCATACAGGAAGAGGATAAGGGGACATATTTAAGCCAAGTCTCAACAATACAATTTTAGTGTAGAAGCATCAATCTGAGTTTTGTATGTCACAGCCAAACTACGCAAGGAATATCATAGCCAATCTAGCCGGCCTGCCAGAATTTCTAAGAAAGCCTATCTTACAAGATAGATTGTTCGAATTTTTTTCAATGTCACAAGAAGATAGAAGAGAGATCATAAATAACGCATTGCAAGCTGGGCCTACGATACAGTTTGACAAATTCGCGACTTTGTTTAAGACGTGGCTTGAAATCCTATGTGACTTGTCAGAGGAACAAAGGACGATAATGTTTTCATCCTACATAACCGAGATCGTAAATCATCCCGAGAAGATAGTATTATTTAATCTCGATGGAATTTTCGAAATCTACCTGTCATTATCTCAAGAACAAAAGGTGGTACTTTCAGCAAGCATTAGAAAAATAGTTATGTCACTTGATGAAAATTCTAGGAGGAAAATCCATCTAACCATTCCTGAGAGTGCCAGTAAGGAAATGGGAGTTTAGGTGGGTGTGTCTGGTTTTCTCTGATTTTCATCTACAAAATTCATAACATCGCCTTCAGGTGTCATGACACCAACAAAGACCTTTTCATACTTTTTGAGCACCTTTCTGTGTTCTGGCATAGACATATCAAGTTTCATTTCATTCATAACGATGATCCTATATTGCTTCCATTCAGACCAACATTCATTACAGCAAGGATATACCGACGCTATGGGGTCAATATCGATACCATCTGGAATTTCCTTCTTACACTTTGTACAGGTTTTTGCCATAGCAAGTCAAGCAGATCGTAGCAATTTATTCTTTTGAGAAGAGATATTAGGATTAAAGTACAAGATACCATATGAAAGTAAAATGCCCTAGATGCGAGAAGATAGCGGAGCTTGGGGACGATTTTTCTTTTGTCAGATGTTCACACTGCTCTCTTGATATGACATATGGAGAATACGTGAAGTTCATAGCCTACAAAGATGTTAGATACTCTGATATTCTGGGAGATTATGCGAAAGATAGCGATGGTGCAACATCTGGAACTCTTGATGAATGGTAGAAAAAAATCTACTGTAAGACTTAATTAATTTCAGAGGCTAGCAGGCAATAGTTGGAATTTGTTCTTGAGACGGCCCTTAACTTATTAGGCTTTGTAGTTGGACTTGCGTTAGGAATTTTTGCATATATTGGGTTCAAGAATACTGGAAGCCCAACGCTATTCAGACTAAATATTGCTTTTTTTTCAATCAGCATAGGATTTGGTGTTGTAGGTTTTGGATATCTCATAGAATCTTTAGTACTAAATTACGTAAAGATCGATATGTGGATTCAAACGTTGGGCATAGGAATTCAGACCATTGGATACTTTTTCATTGCTTTTTCTCACGGCATAAAGTCATTCTTCCCAAAATCAAGATATTTCAAATCCATAGCAATGCCGCTTTTCATCATACCGGGGAACTCAATTGAGCATATTATAAGGTCAATTTCTTTTATCCTATTGGTATATGGGACAATTGAAACCATAATGTCATACATGGAAAACAAGAAAACTAGTACTATATTCGTAGCAGCAGGCCTCGGTTTACTGGCATTGGGCGAATTTCTTGGGTGGTATTCTATTGTTTTTCCGAAATCAGTACTTTACTTCATTTCTATTTCAACAAAAATAGCTGGACTTGGAGCATTATTCATACCGATTTCCCAAGTACCTCTAAGAGGTGTAAGGTTTGGCAGCAACATATAGAACACACATGAGCATAATAGGTGACATACTCGCTACCACCAGGGACGAAGCTCCTGATGAGTCTGGTGCAAGTGTTACTTATTTGATACGAAAAGCAAATGTTTCTTATGGTAGACTTTCAAGAATTTTGGAAACACTTGTTCAGCAAGGACTCCTAGAACAGAGTACATCAGAAAGGGCGTGCAGATATAGAATCAGTGAAAGAGGAAGCGAGTTTCTACAGGCTTATCGTGGTTTTAGAGAGTTTGCTGATTCCTTTGGTCTCAGAATTTAAGTGTCTTCGTCTTCAATTTCCTCATCTTCATCTTCCACATCATCTTCAAAGTCATCCTCAAAGTCATTCTCAAATCCGTCAGACATGCTACTTAGAGAAAATATTTCCTATAAAGGATTTACAAAGTTTTCAGATTTGGTATTAATCTAATCCTACATTCCAGGTTCTACCCATCCACCGCATGATGCGCAGATAGTCATGTCGTCATCATTAACGTAGGTCTTTCCTCCCGGTGGGCATTTACATTGGGGAATTTCCTCATCCATATCCAATAGTATGGTCCTTAATCTTATATATTATTTTTATAACAAGAGATAATTTACTAGATTCCATCAGAGAGATCCTTGATCGTTCGGTGCAATGAGGATGGGATCAGAGCAGTCTTGAAGACAATAAAGAATGGAGGGATCGTTGTGATACCTACTGACACTGTTTATGGTATTGGCTGTGATCCATATAATCAAGAGGCAATCAAGACAATATACAAGATAAAAGGGAGAGAGAAAACAAAGCATCTTCCAGTTCTTGGTTATTCCAAAGAAGAGATCGCAAAAATCGCATTCTTTGATGAATTGTCTAAAAAAATAGCAAACAAGTTCTGGCCAGGGCCTGTCACATTGATTCTGAAGGTAAAAGAAAAGGAAATTGCAAACTCGTTAAATCTCGAAGGCAAAATCGCAGTACGAGTGCCCAATCATCCATGCGCATTATCACTTCTTAAGGAATGCAAGTTACTTGTAGGTACCAGTGCAAATCCCTCTGGCCTCCCTCCTTTCAATGATTCAAAGGACATACCTGATAAATTTTCAGACTACGGCGTACTTCTTGATGCTGGAAAGATTTCCAATCCGGGCGAGTCAACCATTGTTGAAGTGATTGGAAGTGAATTAAGGATAATACGAAAAGGCAAAGTGAAAAAGAGAGATCTAGTGGCTGTAGTTTGAATCTAATCATAACGTGCAGTCGACATCTTGAAGAAGAAGCATCCAATGAAATCTCAAAAATTCTCCGCGAGTTAGGAGATACTTCATACGCGGTAGAGATCTCGTCATTTTCCGGAATCATTACTGTAACCACTGTGCTTAACCCTCTCTTAGTTGTAAATGAAATTAGAAGGATAATTCTCGATGAACCCTGGAGCGTCAGATATTGCCATAGATTCATACCAATTCAAGATGCTACGGAAACAACTATTGAAAATATAGTAAGATCTGTACAAAACCTTGTCAAAATGATGAAGCCTGATGACACATACAGGATAACCATCGAGAGGAGGGGTTCTCATCTGTCATCCAAGGAAGTAATAGATTCTATCGCAAAAAATATTCAAAACAAGGTATCATTAGAGAAATTCGATTGGAATGTAGTTGTTGAGATTCTTGGTATAACTACTGGCATATCTGTACTAAAAGAGAATGACGTAGTGAGTACTCTAAAGATGAAACGCGACTTAGTTGAATAAAACGGCTGATCTTTCTGCCAATACATCCTCAAGAGGAGTCTTCGATAAAATACAATCAAGTTCTTTCTTAGCTATTGAAAATTCTTTTTGGATGAATCTTGTATTATTATTGAAAATCCAATCGGTTCTCAGCCCATCCTTAATTTCCCTGAAAAGCTTATCTATTGAGGATCTTTTTCCTATTACAATCAACATAGAATCTGTATTTTTTTGTAAGCCTACTTTCAAAATAGCAGCACTTATCTGCCTTGTACATGCGAATCTCATCAGGATATCAGTCTCCATTTTATTAGACAGTAGTTCACCTGCCTTTTTGGCAGCAAGTGAGACTGCAAGAACCTTCTTAGCATGTTCAAGATCAAGAACATAATTAGTTCGTATGCCTTGGATTGTCAGGCTTGGATATTTCCCACGTAAAGATACAAGGAAGTGGATTGGATCGTCCACTGTTTTTTTCAATAACATAAGTTCCACATTTGTATCAACAATGGTGAATCGCTTTCTATTCACACTGCCACCGTGTATTAGTGGAATTATGGTCACGACATCTCCATCCTTAAGATTGGTATTCTTACCTTGCAAGGCCAAAGAATCTATGCCATTTACCGCAACAAGAATGTTGTTCACATCAAGAGGGGGTAGATTCTTTGGAATGATTTTCTGGAGATGATTTAGTAGATCAGACACCGCCATGAAGCCTTCTTCGATGGTCAGATTGTCACGTAAAAATGATTTTTTAGAGCCTCCAAGAAATCTAACTGTTATCATTCCCTAAAAACAAAGAACCTTTTTTATATTCAATTTTTGATTAGTCGTTAGCAGTAAAGTTAGTTTAGTATCTGTTCTTCCATTTCTTCCGTCTCGTTGATAGATTCTGTTTGTGCTACATCTTCCGACTCCTTTTCTTTCTGTTCCTCTAGTTCTCTTTTTAGGTAGGAAGTTATGTAGCCTGCGATTTCGTTTTTGAGTCCTTTGGATCTGATTATTGCAATTTCATCTAATACCTTCTTATTGTCATGAAAATCAGTGCCAAATTTCCCCCCGTACGCAGCTAATAGTTCTGTGGAAATTCGTCTGACTCTATTCACATTCTCGAATGGTGAAGGGGTTTTTTATACCTATACACCAAGATAGGAGTTTGAGTTCTTCTCAGTAATAGCCAGCATTTCATCATAAGATCTGCGGAGGATATTAGATGCGCAAAAGAGAACACTGGGAAGGAAAGTTATCTGCGCAGCCTTGAGTCTAAAGCATCTTGAAAATTTCACAGGACCGTCAGTCTCGAGTAAGATTTTGTCAAGATCTGTTTGAGATAGAAGAATCTGCTTGTCATGAGAATAGATCATTGCCGGGCCGTAAGAAACAAAGCATTTTAGATCCATTGCTTTATTTAATTGCTTTTTGCTTCCCCCAAACCAATGAAGTAAAATGCCTTTAAGAGAATATGACGTGAGGATGGAAAATATTTCATCAAGTGTTCTCCTTGAATGAATAGACACAGGTTTACTTAATTTCTCAGCTAGCGAAAGCATCTTGTCGAAAATGAAGAGCTGTCTCTTAAAACCAGCATCATCTGTGACGTATGTTTTATCGATTCCAATTTCACCTATTCCAGAAATTTGTTTTGAGTTTTCTTCCGTGAGTTTCATAATTGAGTCCGGATCGTCGTGGGCCTTCTCTGGATGAAGGCCAACAAAAGGGAGGACTAGCCGACTTTTTTTGTTCAATTCTAGAGTTGAAATTGAGCTTGCGTAATCTACCGAGACGCAACATGCCCTTATTTTCATCTTGTCCATAGCGGTCAGGATATACTGCATATCTGATGCGAATTCGCTATCAGACAGATGGATGTGACTGTCAGTAAGCCAATTCATAACTTATCACACTTGTAACCATAAAATAGTGTGTATAAATCGATCCACGTGTAGTTTTTTTCTACTCAAAGTCTTTTATCACGGGTCGTTAAAAATTAGAATATGACAACATCTGAATTCGGTCTTTCTGTAATGTATAGGATTTTGAAAAAGGCTGGTGCCGAAAGGGTCAGCGATGAATCTGCCAACGAGTTACGAAGGATATTAGAAGAAATTGGTGTTTCAGTTGCAAAAAGTGCAGTGGAAATGTCGGTGCACGCAGGTAGAAAAACGATCAAAGCAGAAGACGTCAGACTTGCCGCAAAGCAGTTTGCGAAATTCTGATCTAAAACATTTAATTGTTCATTGGAAACTTTTTTAATCGCGGTGAGGTGGCAGAGCGGCTATGCGTTCGCCTGCAGAGCGAATTTATAGGGGTTCGAATCCCTTCCTCACCTTGATTATATCATAATAACCAACTTTACTAAATAGACCACCTTGTAGTCAGATCAATTTGGCCGAAAGAAGCAATGGATTGTTAGAGTACATACCTGGTGCTCGACCTCTTTTTCAACAGAACACTAATGGCCCACCCCTCGAAGGATTTGCTGAAAATATTCGAGTCAGCATCAGAGAATATGCGGAAAGTGGTCAGAATGAAATTGAGAAAGGGCATAACTTTTTACAATGGGTGTTGACGCGAGTTTTTGAGGCAACCGAGGATGACGCAACTGATGCCATAATTGATGGGCCCAACGATCTAGGTATTGATGCATATTTGCCAGTCGACTTTTCTGAGGATAAAATCTATCTTTTTCAATCAAAGTATGGTACCTCTCATTCTATTGAAGCAATAACAAAATTAAAAGAAGATGTAAGGAGGCTGCAGAGTAAGGATATTTCGAAAATGCGTCCTGAACTTGCTCATTTGGTTACTCAAATTCTAGAGAAGAACCTAAAAATCGAATGCGTCTACGTGACTGATCAGAAAGTAGAGAATGAGGACTACGACTCTATTGAAATATACGACATAGATGTAATCATACAGAAACTCTGGGATAGAATCAAGAAACCTGCTGTTGGCAAGAAAGCAACTATTAGGCTAGAATGCAAACTGGGATATCAAGATACATTACTTGGTATTCTAAAGCTGAGGGAACTTACTAATTTTGTCACCAAGAATAAAGATTACGTTTTTGAATCAAACATTAGGCAGTGGATGCAATTCAAAACAACGGTAAATAAGGGGTTACGAGAAACTTTACAAGAGCTACCGCACAAATTTTTCTACTACAACAACGGAATAACGATTGTAGTTAGTGATTTTGAAGAATTAGAGGATGGTTCTATAATGTTATATTCACCTCAAATAGTCAATGGTGCACAGACGTCAAACTCAGTACTGGATCACGCAAAGCGTACTCACAATCTTGAAGGTAGTATAACGGTAACAATCATCAAAGCGGTGGATGAGCTTGATCAAAACAACATAACAAAGTACAGAAATTCACAGAACGCGGTAAGAGGAAAGGATCTAGTCTCTTTGATGGATTTTCATAAATCCATCAAGTCTCAGATGGAAAACCTTCATTATTTTTACGAGATACAAGCAGGTTCATTCGATAGTAAGACAAAATCTCAACAAAGCGAGTTTGTAGGAGACCGTCTATACAACAGGTACTTGCCAGATAATCACAAAAAAGTGATAGTAGCAAAAGACGCGATTCAGGCATTCGTTGCTGGGATAGAGCAACGTCCTACTGAAGCTTATAGTTCACCAGCCCAATTTCTTCCAAGGGGAAGTAAGTACGATGAAGTATTCAACGAGAAGTTGAAAGATGACTATAGACTGCTCTTATGTCCATATCTAGTGAAAGAATACGCAAAAAAAGTATTGAGTTATGGCAAGAAGGGAGGTCACAAGACTAAGAGATATGCGACTCTGTTCTTTGTTGGGGTTTATTTTAAAATCCTGCACGAGAAAGTCCTGCTTACAAAGGGAGATTTCAAGGAAGATATCTCAAAATTAGAGCCAATATTCAAGAGTATTAAGTTAAATCAAAGAATTCTAAAACTCACTGATACAGTTGTAACTAAATTTTTAGAAGACACTGTAGTAGACGATGAGATGATGGCAGCAAATACCTACCACAACTTTTTCTCGCATCACGTATGGCAAGATTCCATGGTCCGTGTTATTGAGAAGAAGATAAAACACGAAGAAGAAGAGATTGACAGCATCCAAACGGTAGTGCAAGATCTTTTTTAGAATTTCGATTTAGATTTGCGGCAGAAGGGTGACCGATAGGGTCTCTTGCAGGAGGTCCACATCTAGCCATCCATTCTACCGCTTCCTTATTGTATATGTAGCACTATTTAACATGATTAAAACCACCGCAAATCGACATTTAACAAGTTAGAGTTTTGACACAAAACCTTAATCATTTTTAAATTTTGTTATTTGAAAAGGTGTGCTGTGGATCAGAAGACGTAATCGAGTTGTCTCTGATCTTTATTGCATAATCTTGTATAGGATTACGAAATGAACTCTACGGGTTCAATTCTTTTGCATGTTGTGCAGCTGATTCACTTGATTCTGAATTTGGCTTGTTTCCAGTAAGATTTCCTACAATTTCTTTTGCTACCTGACTTGCACTTTCATTTTTGTTTTGTTCATTTCCTTCTATTGCTGACAGCCTATAATGTACAGTTAATGCTATTGCGGAAATGATTACAGCAAGAGCAATACCTGAAATGATTCCTATCTTGTAGGAGCGTTTCAAACGATCTGGATCAAGAGTGAAATGTATTTAAATTGACCGAGTCGAATCGCCAGAGGATCGTCCTGACTAAAGTTTTACGAAAGTGCACTGCTTAACAAATTGCGTAATCATAGTATAGATTACGAATTATTTTCAACTAGTTTATTTTAAATGCAGACGTCATATTTTCAGTTAGTATATTACAAGACATACACAGCTTCATCAGTATCAAAAAGTACCATGATAGGCATGTCTTCGTTAGAAGAAATCTGGAAACATGGACATAAGGTAAACTGGATAATAACGTGCAACCGAATTAAGCAAGAAATTTCTGAAAAAACTTTTCCAACGGATGAAGGTCTGTCGGAATTGGATGATATCATTAATGAATACATACGTACTCAGAGAGAAGAAGAGATGATCAGACTGCTAAAAGAAAATCTTAAAATAAAAAGTGACAAGAAGTAACTATAAGATAGATTAACGATACGTGTATCCTACCTGACTTCGTAGTCCTATATCAGACTACGAAAATTTATCTGTCTATTTCGTTGAATTATTTTGAGAAGAATGAGATCTAGCCACCTGTTTTGAGGTATTTTCCAACGCCTGCCCTTGTATTTCCCCCATGGCTACATCTATCCTTATTTTTTTAACATCACGCATATTGAATAATTGAACTTGCCCTGTTACTACCCACATGTTGCCCTCTAATACGGCATCAATCTCGTTGATAAAGTGTTGTTCAAGAAGCCTTCTTGCTATCGCGATTGCCATTGTTTTATCTACACTAACAGACATCGTTAATTTTGGATAGGGATTGAAATTATAATATAAAGGATTTCACAGCTTTTGTCAGGTAAAATCTTCTGTACGCTTCTTACAATGAATATTTATGCAAGTTCCAGCGACTGTTTATCATATGCAGATTGCCAAGTCAAAGGCGATAGCATTAGCACTAAGATTTTTCGAACAACAAAATTCAGATGTGTCTCTGAAAGATGCTATCATGGAAAATAATGTTTGGATAGTAACAATATCCTTAGGTATGATGAATCCGAAAACAAGACAAGTGAGAATAGATGCTAATAGTGGCGAATTCCTAACTATGCCTAATTATTGAAACTTGAAGTTTTACAACAAACCACATATTTCGTGTCCATCATTGAAGTACTGTCAAGTTTCGGGGTTTATTTACAACTGATAATCCTGCCAGTTATAGAATCGACCGCAAGCACTCGATCTGATTGTACACCAAATAAGGTTACAAATGCTTTCACATACCAAGTGCTATCTTGAAGAACAGTGTCTACTATTTCAAAAGGGTAAAAACTCTGCTTAAAGAATTCTCTTGCTATGAGAACAACTTTATCAGAATTAATATCCGTCAAGAGTACGCCAGCATATGTAGTTTGTTATAGAAGATTGTACTATATACGGCAGCCGCTTCTTTATTTTGAATCTGGGTGTTGAGACCTAGCAATTATCTCTCATATCAGATACATCCTCCATTGCGTAGTCTCATATACGATTACGAAGCCTGAACCTGTGAATCAACAATTCATAACGCTATTTGGTGAGTTTTTGGAGAAGTTTGCGAGCTTTTTGCGGAATGCTCGTGAGCTAACATCAAATGCTCGGAGCTCGCTCGAGAGCTTCTCGCTCAAACACGCTTCAAAAATCGCTTAAAATGCCAAAAACTCAAAACTCGAAGCGAGCCAATGGCTCGCTCTGTCTTGGAGCTCAAATGAGCATAATAGGCGAGCTCTGATTGGCTCGCTAGAGCTCGTGTATGAGCTTTTGCCAAACTATTGCGTAATCTATGCTAGGACTACGAAGTTTCTTGCTATGAAAAGAGATACTGATTATAAAGTTAGGAAGATTTTGCATGCTTGTATGAATTATCTTGAGAAGATGGATTGATTTCTTGGCCTTTAACAGGATTATCCTATTGTAATGACTGGATTTTTCTAGTCTGGAGCCTTAATGCAAGCATATACTGTCTGCCTGACAATTCTTTTTCTACGTCAAATTCCTCTGGCATACTAGTTATTTCCATCTTTGGGAATAAGTATCCTTGTGTGTGTTTGAGCAATAATTACATCTATTCACTAGCTGGGCTTTGCCTTTTGTTGATAATCACTGAATGCATCTAGGGTTATAAAATGTCGTCTTCAAAAAATATCGGTTTTTATTAATCAAACTTTAAAAAACTAGTGTAGATTTCCTCTGTAACATTAGCGCACTCAGTTGCAATTATTTCTTATCTTTCGCATAATTTACCATACCAGTGACATCAATGAGTACCACGGGTTCATTTCCTATAACCCATGCATCATGGCCTGGTGGAACTACTGCTGCATCTCCTGCACCAAGCACTGCTTCCAGTCCATTATCCATAACAATTTTCAATTTGCCTGAGATTATGTATTGAGTATGTGGTGCCTCACAGCTTTTTGTCTTTACAATAGGTTTGACGCTCTCTGACCACTTCCAACCAGGACTGAGTGTAGCTCGTCCAAATGTCACCCCACTAATGGTGACGAGTTCAAGTTTTCCTTTGTCAAAAGTTCTTGTTTCATCGGGAGAATTTAGACTCCTTTGTTGCATCATATAGGTTCAGATGACTTCTTTATTTCTTTATCGTGTGATAGATTATGATATCTGGTGGTGAGAATCTTACTAGTCTTGGTATAGATTACGCATTAGAATCTTGGATATAGTAGAAATCTACGCAATTTTTTTAATGATAATACCCCACACATCAGATATGAAAACTCTACATCTATCAATTATAATTTCTGTGGTCATTGTTAGCAGTGTAGTCTTGTTCGAAGTCACCAAAATGCCAACTGATGTTCATACAAATCTAATAACATATGATGAATTGAACAGGATTCATACGCTTTGCAATGATCCAATCATCTCTACTAATGGCTCTGATACTCTGATAACATGCCCTATACCTGCAAATGTTACTTCCTGGCTTGACATATCGCCCCCTGTATACAAGAGAACTGTATGTAGTGGCCCTTTTGGATGCTCTGGGCCGTATGTATATGTCCAACAAAACCAGGACACCATGATCTCAGACAAGCAAAAAGAGGAATTAGAGAATTTTGTACTCAAAGACATACCAGAAGCAAAATCATGGTCAGCTGGCTGGAAACTTGACCATGTAGATATACACGTACGCCCAAATGGGGTGTATGCCTATATGCAATTTTTCATACCTGTAGTCAATCCAACTTACAAATACTGTGGATGGTACCCACAAGTCGGTGTAGATCTTGAAAGAAAAGAAATCTTTGAAAAAGAAAACCTAATCCCTAGATCAAATACCCCATGTACAAAATAAGGACCAAAAAGAGAACAATGTTAGCTGGCAGCATTTGGATTGTGCTTTTAAAATGATTCAACAAGCAGGAATAGAATTTTCGTAGTCCTATGCAAGATTACGAAATTAGACAACAACATCGTGGGTAACTTTTAATTCACACTCCGTCAAGCAAAATACGATATTTGGTGAAGTGGATTACAAGAGAACATGCGAAGGTTGACATAGTAGCTTGTCCCTGGTTAATCAAGAATTTTGTAGACAAGGATGCTGAGTTTCTCTTTGTTCCGGCTGACAAGGTGATGCAGGTTGCAAAGGAACAAAATGCCACTCCATTTGATGTGCCAAACGTAGAGCTTGGTCATCACGGAGAGGAATGTTCCTTTGATGCGATTGTAAAGAAATATGCCTTGGATAAAAAAGATCCAGCTTTGGCTGAGCTTGCCAAGATTGTAAGAGGAGCAGACACTTCAAACAGATCGTTGACACCACAGTCTGAGGGCTTGCATGCCATAGCCTACGGATTCAGCATGAACGCAAAAGATGATCATGATAATGTGAATAAGCAGTTTTACGTATATCATGCACTCTACAGCTTCTGTAAATGGAAATTAAGTCATCCAGACCAGTAGGGTATCAAACTATTTAACCAACCCCCCATTTCGTAGTCCTATACAAGATTATGCAATAAAGATAAGAAGCAACTCAATTACGCCTTCCGATCCATAGCACACCTTTTCAAATAACAAAATTTAAAAATGATTAAGGTTTTGTGTCAAAATTCTAATTTGTTAAATGTCGATTTGCGGTGGTTTTATCTTATTTTAATCGCGATCTAACTAGAAACAATACTGTACCGAGTCTTACAGGGCTCAGATCACACAGGGATTAGATAACAAAGCACCAGTAGAACAATTGGGAATCAAGCTAGATTTAGATCGGA
>Ga0209235_1000442_pt1 | contig 20581 bp, 21 predicted proteins | sample GraSoi013_1_20cm_4_FD_185817 | JGI IMG/M metagenome (GOLD analysis project Ga0209235, IMG submission 185817) | Grasslands soil microbial communities from the Angelo Coastal Reserve, California, USA - Sample 09_25_2013_1_20cm (SPAdes) (version 2) | ecosystem: Environmental > Terrestrial > Soil >... | reverse complement strand
CGGATTTTGTTGACGAAGGGAGTGGCGACAATAACCAAAGACTGTTGAGAATTAATTCTTCGACATTAGGTTAATGGCCTAACACGTGTAGTCATCCCGAGGCTGGCGTGGAGGTAAACTCTAGGGATTGGAGTGATCCCGGAATTGGCATATCGACCGGGCATTTGGTGAAAAAGAACAAATCGTTTTTGGCCTGCGGCTAAAGTGCGCAAAGTAGACAATTGTACCAATTAGTGCGACCACCAAGCCTGCGAAGACTACGTACGGAGCAACCAGGGCGAGCTTGTTCACCGGGATGGTCGTGGCGCCCACGGAGACTGGGCTAACTGTGAAGGCTCCTAGCATGCTAGTCGGGTGGACCGTACAGTAGTAAGTGTATGTGCCTGCCGCCAGATTGATGGTGAAGGTGTAGGTTATGGTTGTGGTCGAGAAGGTGGTTGAGCATGGGTCCATCGTCGGACAGTCGGCCGTGTCGGCAACGCCGTCGTTATCACCATCGAGCAGGAACTGGTGGGGGGCGCCGTCGCCGCTTCTCAGGCCCAAGGCGACCACGTCGTCCTGGTGCACAGTTATGGTCGGGTTTTTCGTGGTTGAGGCGTTCCAGCCGGTGATGAATCCAATGAGGAGGATCGAGACGTTTGTCGCATGCGCCTTCTGGACCGTCGGAAGGAGGTTTCGTGTGAACGGTTGCGCTCCCACTACGACCAGGAGGGCTAGTAGAAGCGCGAAGAACAGGTAGGTCCTGCTTCGCATTTAGATCCTACTACCGAAATCGGAGCTTTATAACATTATCGACCTTTTCTCATGCCCGTAGTGCCATCGCAGTTGTGACAGGCCACAGGGGAGTCTTATCGATGGGTCTGCTCGGACAGTCTCCTGACCGACTCTTCTATCGGACAGCTTTAGATTCTCTATCCGCTCATACCGTCAAACATCGAGTTCAACCGAAAGCCGTCTGTCAGTCGTGCCACGGCCCTTGTCGAGGCGTTGCAGCAAACGCCGTCGCAGTACGCCACCAGGACCCTGTTCGGCGGCAGCATGACCGGTATAGAAGCTTCATATTTGTCGTTTCAGGACAGGCTGCAACGGGAGCCCATTGGAGTTTTTCAGACACTGTCCAGGGTGCGGACGCAGGTTCCACATCAAGCTTGAAGCCAAGACACTGGTAGGCGTTGAGCGTGAGCCCACTCAAACAGTGGAGCGCGTTGTCGGAGGGCCTCGTGCTGACTGGCAGACCATACCCGTTATCGTCCATGATGCGAGACCTATAGTCTTGGACATAGAGGAATTCCAGTACGTTTACAAGTGCAGGCACTGCGGGCATGAGTGGTCAGAGAAGCATGTTCAAGAACACCTGGAAGGTTGAGAAGCCAAAGTAATAGAACCTAGCTGGAGGGGAGTATGGCCATGCAGGCTCAGGCCGACCTGACGAAGGCGAACGCGATAGAGTTCAGCATCCGGGACGAGCCGTGGGTGAAGTACAAGCTGGAGGATGGGACGCTACTCTTCGGTCGTCTGGTCATTCCAAAGATTTTCAAGGCTGACGAGTATGATCCCAGTGGCCAGCCCATTTACGCCTGGTCGAGCCAGAACCTCTTCACTACCATCTGTCCTAGACCTCTTCGAGGAATGCCTACAAATCCTCCGCCAACAACGATCGACCCTAGCACTACGAACACGACCTCTGTCGACTTCGAGCGTGTCGGCCCGGAGAGATGGAACGTGTACGAGCTGTCCGATGGTACAGTGTTGAGGGCTAAACTGGAAGTCACGGGCATCCTCCGGACGGACAAGTATGGACCCGACGGCGACCCATTGTACATAGTCAACAACCAGCCCATCACTAGAGTCAAGGTTCCGGAGACGCTTGTCAGGAAGCAGAAGATAACGCCGAAAGACACTAGGCCCAAGGGACTCTATGGATAGGGCACCCGATGGTTCTTGGAGAATACGTCGTAATAAATTCCTGAATATGGTCTAGTAGATTTCCGTCGTTATTCTGACCCTGACCTGAGTCAGTTTTCCAAGTTCTACAGCGATGCTTATCGGTAGTGATGGGAAGAGTGATTCGGAACACCCGACTCCTCTCGGGTCCTAGAGGAAGTAGGAGGGCTCAACGAGTAAGTTCCCGTGGCTAGTCTTGCCTGGGACGAAGGCCTATTCTCTGCACTCGACGTGACGTCGACCTTCGTCGAGGTGCTTGGGAAGCGACGGTCCCAGTTTCGGAGCATGCCGGTGAGATGTTGGAGATGCTGATGTTTCCGGTGATCCCCGTCTTCAACGACTGACCGGTTCGTTCGAGTAGTTGGCAATCGGGGGTCTGCTCAGAGTCCCCAGTAGCCTGTCATAGATACGAGCATGTGATGCTTCTGCATAGGCTGAGATGCTCAGACTAGCGCGCCTAGCCGGGCGGACAGACAGTATCTGTGTCTTCCTTCTGAAAATACTGTTCGTCTAAGTTACGACTATCGCGACAGTTAGACCCGGCGGGATCGTGTTGTATGCCTCGAATATCGTTATGGTGCCCGTGTACACTCCTTTACAATCGACCGCAGCCACGAGGCAGTGCGCTGTCACAGTGACAGCGTCGGGGGATGGGCCGCATGTCGCTTCGCCCGGTGGACCAATTGTGAGGCTAATCTTGGATGGGTTGCTGACAGTAGTGTGGAATACCACATCTGTGAGCTTTGGCGCGCATTTGACAAACTCTGCTACGCTGCCGGTGCCCGCGCTGCCTGAGAAGGTTATGGTGATCGGGTTTGCCGACCATAATGCCTTTGGAGCGTTGAGGCTGGCGAATCCGACCGCCAAGTAGGCTCCCACCATGATGAGGCTTATCGTAAGGCCTACCAGCAAATGCGGAAGATATCGTCTGATAGGGCTCGACAAGTGCGGAGAGCCGGCTCGGCTTTTAACAATTTAACACTTGCCTCCTCAGGGATTGTTAAAGGTCGTCCGGGACGACTCGGGATATCCCCGTATCCCCGTTCCAGCCGCGGGCCCGACTGTTACCGCCTCCTGGAAGCATAAAAGAATCTCCTTTGTTTGTTCGATGGAACTGACTGACCTATGACCCCACGCCAGAGCATCGCCACAACAATCGTTCTCGCTCTCCTAGGCTTCGAGCTTATTGTTCTCGCAATCCTCGCTTTCTTTCCCTATCTGCCAGACCCTGGGCTGGCAACGCTCAACATGAGCCTCTACACGCTCCTGGCGCCACTATCAACTATACTCCTACTCGGCCTCCTCTACGCCTGGCTGGTCAGGCTCGTGACAAGAGAGGCCAGTCGTCGTTCTTCCAGTTTCAACGCGTTCACCCGGTTTCTCTAAGAACCATTCCAGAAACTACTGTCATCAGTCAAGAATACTTCCTTATCCGAATCAGCCTACAACTTCGAGATCTTATCCCGTCCCAAGCTGATGCTCACCGTTAGCATTGTCGTCAGCGTACTGCTCGTTTTCGTTCCCTATCGTCCTGATCTGAATCCGACTGGAGACCTTGTGGGGGTGGACAGCCCAACCTATGTTGGCTGGTTAGGCCAGATGCTTGCTCTGCCGTTGCCGGGGGCGCTCAGGTACTCGTTCGTCGGAGGGCTTGACGGCAGCCGCCCCCTCCTACTAGTACTCTTGTACCTAGTGGGGTCCGCAGGAGTCTCACCGTCCCAGATAATCGAGTACCTGCCCCTGGTCCTTGCTCCGATGCTGACGTTGTCAGTGTACATATTCGCACGCTATGGGCAGGGAAACGCGAGTTTCGCTGCACTGGCCGGACTCTTCACTCCAGTCTCGTTCTATACCACGGTCGGACTCTGGGGAGGCTACTACGCCAACTGGCTAGCTCTGATAATGGTCTACCTCTTCATGACGTGTCTGCTGATCTTCTCAAGATCACCTTCAGCCGTAAACTACTGCGCAATGTACATCCTCTCGGTCACGCTTTTCCTAACCCATCCTTACACATGGGTCATGATTATGATGGTCTCACTTGTATTCGCGATCTCCCTGTGGAAAGAGACCAAGAGCCTCGTTCATGTGAAGTCCGTCATTCCGATCATCGCAACCGGAATAGTCATCGATATTGTAAAGAGCTTCGTCTTCGCGACGCAGAGTGTAGCTGCAGGGTGGCCGTATAGTGTGGTCGGTGGGGCCGCATCGTTGCTAGCGTTCTGGAACAATCTTGTCGAAGCGCTCCTCTATACTCACGGAGGACTATTGGCAAGCTGGCTTGTGCTGGGCATGGGATTGTTGGCTGTCTTCGCGCTCCGGTTCAAAGACTGGTTCGACAGGCTACTTCTTCTCTGGGTCGCGATAGGATCAATACCATTCCCTGCTCTGGACAGTTATCTCCAGGCGCGGATCCTCTATGACCTCCCCATTCCAGTCCTACTGTCTCTCGCAGTGCTGTTCTATCTCCCACAAACAGGAAACAGAAACATGCGGTTGGCAAGGCTGATAGCGACACTCTTACTAGTAACAATCGCCAACTATGCCGTTCAAGGCATCCTGTTCCTCTGAACGGTTACTTGGCGAATCCCGTCCTTGTAATAGCCTAATCGCTCATTCACATCACGAAGCGTGTAAGGGAACGTTTTAACCGAAGTTTTCACAGGTAGCTAGTTGAAGAGTATTGCAGGCCTCGCTCCAGTCCGATGCGAACAAGGGGCTGGTAGCGGAGATTCTGAGGCTGAAGAGTGAGAGGAACGCGGTCATACTGGCGCACAACTACCAGGTGCCAGAGGTGCAGGACATCGCCGATCTTGTGGGCGACTCTCTCGGCCTGTCTCAGGCTGCGGCGAGGACCCCTGCTGATGTGATCGTGTTCTGTGGGGTCCATTTCATGGCCGAGACCGCGTCGATCATCTCTCCCCAAAAGACCGTTCTGCTTCCAGACCTTGGAGCCGGATGTTCGCTGGCTGCGACCATTGACGCTGACAAGCTTCGGGCTTGGAAAAAGGAGCATCCTAAGGCTGTCGTCGTCTCCTATGTCAACACGACCGCCGAAGTCAAGGCTGAAAGCGATTATGCGTGTACTTCAGGTAATGCTGTCAAAGTGGTCAGCAGTATTCCACGTGACCGGGAGATTCTTTTCCTTCCCGACATGTTTCTCGGAGCCTATGTGATGGAGAAGACGGGTCGCAAGATGGAGGTCTGGCCGGGAGAGTGTCATGTTCACGCCGGCATAACTCCCGACGTAATCAATCGTAAGCTAGCCGAAAATCGTGACGCCGAGTTCCTTGTCCATCCCGAGTGTGGATGTGTCACACAATTCCTCTACTTCTCTGAGAAGGGAGACTTCGATCTGCCGTTAACTCAAGTCTATTCCACAGAGGGAATGGTGCGACACGCGCGACAATCACAGGCCGACAAGTTCTTGGTGGCCACGGAGACCGGGATTCTTCATCGAATGCGGAAGGAGAATCCTGGCAAGACCTTCTTACCAGTGAAGGAGGATGCTGTCTGCCAGTACATGAAGACGATCACTCTCGAGAAGGTCTACCGATCCCTCCGGGACATGGTCTATGAAGTCAGAGTCCCTGGACCGATTGCCGATAAGGCTCGACTCTCCATCGAGCGGATGTTGGAACTAGCCTAGCTTCTCTTTCCTCGCGTTTGATGTGCCTGCTGCTCTGAATCAGCTTTTGCTAGTATGGACTCGATGAAACTTCGTTTAGCATCCAAGGGCAGGTATCTCCCCTGCTTCTCATAAGCGGCCTCCTTGAGTCGCTCATATTCTATGCGAGCCTCAGGGTGACTCCGCAAATAGTCCCGAAAGAGAACATACTCCGACCAAAGTGAGCTTCCAGTCTTGACCATTCGAATGTGGTGAGTATTTGCTCCTGATGGTCCTTTGCGGAAGTATTCAGTGTTTGGAATGATCTCCTTGCTCATTGGGCGGTACTCGTATCCTATCGCTCGAAGAGGCTCAATACAAGATGCGACAAGGTCCAAGTCGTTAACAGCGATGAGAATATCGATGGTAGGCTTGGACCTCATTCCAGGGATCGACGTACTGCCTATGTGCTCGATCGCGTCAATCCTGTCTCCTATGACCTCCAAGATTCTTCTCTTCTCCTCCGCGTACATTTCTGGCCAGCGGGGATAGTAGCTCACGATAATGTATGATGAAGTCACGCTTCAGGCTCTCAACTAGGAGCGCGGGGAAGATCGTCGAGTTAAGTCTAGATCGAACTTCAGTTCACTTTGAGGTATTTGTTTTCGAGATAGTTTACTAATCCTGATGGCTCGTACCCCCTGCCGAACACCCGTGTAAGCAGTTCTTTAGGTGGATATGTCGCGCCCGGCTTGTGAAGGTTTTCTGCTAGCCAGTTCTTCAACGCGGGTAGGTTTTCTTCTCCTTCGATGGGGAGTAGTTGCTTCTCTGTCAACGTATTCCACAGCATCCCGGCCACCACGTTTCCGAGGGAGTAGCTGGGGAAGGTGGCGTACTGTCCCCAGCTCCAGTGGATGTCCTGTAAAACTCCTTCAGCGCTGTTTCGTGGTCGTTTTCCGAAGTGCTCCTCGATCATGTCGTCCCATACTGTTGGGAGTTCTGGTACGTTGATGGTCCCTCCTAGGAGTTTCTTTTCTAGTTCGTATCTCATCGCGATGTGGAAGTTGTATGTGAGCTCGTCTGCTTCGACTCTGATCAGGCTGGGTCTTACGCTATTGATGTAGTAGTAGACCTGGTCCTCCTCGTATAGTGATAAGAAGCTGAGGCTCCGCTTGAGGATGGGATAAGACATGGATACGAACTGTCTGCTTCTTCCCACAATATTCTCCCAGAAACGAGATTGGGACTCGTGTACTCCCGAGGATACTCCTCCCCCCACGGGGGTCATGTCCAGTTCATGGTCCACCTGGAGTTCGTAGAGGGCGTGGCCACATTCGTGGATCAGGCCGTAGATCGGAGCTTTGAAGTTCTTGGGCTCGTATCTAGTGGTTATTCTCACATCATCGCCTGCGATCCTCGTCGAGAAGGGGTGGGTAGAAACGTCCAGCCGGAATCTGTTCATAGGCATACCCAGCAGCGACAGAAGTTTCTCATTCACCTGCTTCATCGCTGGTACATCATAGTCAACATCTTCCAGCGGATGCTTCTCCGGAAATGCTCCTTCGGCAAGGGTCTTTACAAGAATTCTCTTGAGCTCCGGGATCAGCTCGCCGAAAATCTTGTCGAGATCAGAAGTGGTTAGACCCTCCTCGGAAAGGTCCAGCAATGCATTGTAGGGATGCGTTGACGGATCAAGATGTTCTGCCTGTTTCCGCTTCAGCTCCGTTATTTTTTCGAGGTGGGGCTGGAAGATTCGAAACTCAGACTTTTCCCGCGCCTCTCTCCACGGAATAGCCGCTTCTGTTATTGCCTTCTGGAGTTCCTCAAGCAGGTCAGGCGGGACTTTCTGGTAGAACTGAAGGTCTCTCTTTAAGACCCTAATGATCCCCTTTTCCGCGTCGCTGAGCTTCTCCTGCTTCTCAGCCTTCTCGACTAGCTCTGCAAGGTCCAGGGTCATCTTCTGCCGGAGAAGTTCAAGCTCCGCCTGCGCCTTGCCCCTGGCAGCAGCTCCAGCTTCAGGCATGTTGATCTCTAGGTCCCAACCAAGGAGGGACGAGGAATAGGTCATGGCAGCGATAGGCCTATACTTGGCCAGAAGATCAACGATCAGTGAATTGCTGAAGAGCGCCATGCGAACAGCGTAGAAACATCAACGCCTTACTATCTAAAAACGTTCGATCATCTGCGAAGAGATTCGAAGCTGGGACCTATCCCTGATAGACGACTTTGTAGAGATTGCTGGTTGCCTCACGATAAATGTCGATGCGGCGAATCTAGGACCCGTGATGTGACTAGGTAGGAATCGGCCCGCCTAAACTTTCCACTCTGTAAGAGATTCTCCTTGGCGGCTTCGGTATCACTGCTCCACTCGAACCATTTTCGGATCTGGTCCTCGCGGATGACCACGCAAGCCTCGATGCTCGCTTCGAGCAGTCTTGATACTGACTCTTGGTAGGAGAGAGTGGCATGTGCCGCTAGGTTATGAGTCCGCTTCTCCCACGTCTGCCAAATGTTGGCATGCAGATGTTTCTCTGGGTGAGGATCCTCAGCACCGACTATCAGAGCGTAGCCTTCTAGGTTTGTCAGCGAGCGGTGGAACTTGTAGTTGTTTTTCCTGGCTTCGAGTTTGAGCCGTTTTCTCAACTGATCTGTACGGATTGGTCCTTCAGCCTCGACGGTTTCTAGCAGTTTCCTTTCGAGAGCTGAGAGGATCTTCCCTTTCGTGATAAGCTCCCTCTGATGCTTTATTATTGAGTCGAGCACTGGCCAGAGCTTGTCCGAGACGAAGGTCTTCGTCCTTCTGAATACTCTCGTAGCGAGAATGTCGTCTCTCCTCTCGATCTCACTAGAGATGCTGGCTATCTGCTTGCCCTCTATCTTGAGGGACCACCAGTCCAACCAGCCGCTGAAACCCTTCGATGATGGTCTCCAGGCCTTGCCCATCACAGCGCTGATGAGGCTTGGAAGCTCGTTGCCTCCAAGTGCCGAGACGAGTCCCATGTCATGAACGAAGTTGACAATTTCAGATTGAGTTTTCAGACGGAGGCTTGGTCTGAGCCGATGCTCTCGTTGCCGAATCTCTTCTGCTTTCTTGACTAACTGATCGTTGCTTTTCATCAGCCGGGAGGTCCTACCTAGTCTCGTGGGTGAGGTCTGCAATCGTCGGTTTGAGGATGTCGATGATATCCTTGGTATGCAACTCCACGAGTTTGTTGATGTCTCCGCCCCCAGCTATTGCAGTGGGATTTTTGAGAACTTCCCGCTCAACGAGTGCTCGCCTCAATTGGTTGAATGGTGGGACTCCTCCGACGGGGTATCCTGAATACGTGAGGACCTCCTCTTCGTTGGCCAGTCTAACATCCCTGACGCCCAGGAGTGCTTTGACTTTCCTGTAGCTGATTCTATTCTTCGCAGGAAGGATCGCCAGCAGAGGCTCGTTGTTGGAGTCGACTAGGACGATGGACTTGACGATCTGATCTACATCGGCCTTTCGGGCGGCCTGTTCGACAGTCTTGACCGGCTCGTCGAACTCGATGAACCGATGCCAGATTCTGTGCGAGAGCAAGAAGCTTCGCAGACGATCAGAATACGTCTCAGCGACCGAGTCCAAGAGCTAGAACGTCTCGTCTCGGAACCTGCAAGGCCGAAAATCCAGCTCGGCCCTTGGTACGCCCACAGATTCTCCATATGAGATTGCTTCCTTCCAACTATCCTCCTCGGGTGATGCTTGAAAGGTCCGACCTGGAAAAACTATGATCAGCTCTTCACCTCTGTAAAAGTGTGCATAGTAAGGCACTCCGTTCTCGGTCAAGAGATTCCGCTGAATCTCTCGAATCACTCTCGAAATGGCTTTGGCCTCAATGCCTACCTTGAGCAGAGTCCAATTATGACCAGTCTTTGTTCCAAGTATGGTCATTCTGTTGAGTATCGTCCGGTCCCCGATGCCTTCTCTGACAATGATTCCATGATATTCATCGATATTGAACATCAGACCCGATAACTATCCTCGTGTCCTGGAAGCTCTTATTTCCATACTCATGTCGATCGCTCGTGCTGAGTGAGTTATCGCGCCCACAGAGATCACGTCTACTCCCGACTTAGCGTAGCCTGCAATGTTCTCTCTCGTGATTCCACCTGAAGCTTCAACTATGACTTGCTCACGCAGGCGCTTGGCCTTTAGGAGATTGATTGATTTCTGCACGTCTTCTGGTGTCATATTGTCTAGAAGTACTATGTCGGCTCCTGCACGGGCGGCTTCGACCGCCAGTGCAGGGGTCGTCGCTTCGACTTCTATCTTCTTCGTGAAGCTTACTCTCTCTTTCGCCTTCCGAACGGATTGTTCTATCGTGCCCGATAGTGTCAGATGATTGTCCTTGATCAGAACCGCGTCATCAGTTCTTAGACGGTGGGTGTCGCCGCCGCCAAGTTCGACAGCCCTCTTCTCGAAATATCTCAGACCTGGAAGCGTCTTTCTTGTACAAGCGATTCTGACGTGTGCCCCGCCATCTTTCTTAGCGATCGATACGATGTTCGCGGTTGCCGTTGCAACTCCGGACATGTGAGATAGCAGGTTCAACAAGGTTCGTTCAATACCCAACAGTGCTCGGGCATGACCCGTAACTGAGAGAATTGTGCTACCCGCTCTGACCTCTTCTCCATCGCGAAACTTGGATGCGCCTTGGCAGTCCACAAGTTGGAGAAGAATAGTAGCCTCGTCCAAGCCAGCAATTACAGCGTTTTCATTGCAGACGACTCGGCCCTCACTCTTCCTCTTCGGGTCGACAAGCGCATTGGTCGTGATGTCCCCGTAGCCTATGTCTTCGGCTATGAATGAACGGAGAGCATCTTCCACAGCTAATCTCGCAAGTTCCAATGTCGGATCAGCCCTGAACGGAATCGGCTTCTTGTTCTACTTCTATTTCTCCTCGATGGACCTCGTGGCCGCAGGAGCCTAGGAAAATGTCCAGTCCGTCGGGACGTGCATCATCACGGTGTGGGCTCACGTGGACAAAGACGACCTGCTCGCGGTCGATCGGGCAGACAGCCTTGATCATGTTTGCAGCTTTGAGTCTGATTCTGAGCGGGTTGACGAAGGCCTCAAACCTCTCCTGGAGTCGTTCATACTTGATTCCGAGGAATCCAGCGTAGAGGCCACAGAAGAAGACGAAGATGCTGGCTCCTAGAGCGACCGCTATTCCCATTGGCCCGAGGATTTCGCTGAACACCATGATTAGCGAGACAGCGATGGGCAGTATAATGATTGATAATCCGATCAGCGTCTTGCCCATGATCGAGAGAAAGCCCAAGCTCGCACATCCTCTCCGGTCGCTTGTGAATTACCTAGCAGCTTCTCGGATGTTTAGAGTCACGCTCTCGCACAATCTTCTCGACATGCTCGATGATCGTCTTTAATGGGGTCCCAGGACCATAGTTCCCAGAGATTCCCAGCTTCTCGAGGCGCGGCTTGTCATCATCAGGAATAATTCCCCCACCCACGAGCAGAATATCATCTCCACCTTTGTCTCGGACGAGCTTTGCAACTTTCGGGAAGGCAGTCATGTGGGCCCCATTTAGAAGGCTCATGGCCACCACGTCAACATCTTCGTCAATAGCCATCTGGGCTACCTGTTCTGGCGTTGCTAGGAAGCCGGTGTAGATGACTTCCATCCCCGCGTCTCGGAAAGCTCGGCAGAGTATCAACGCCCCCCTATCATGACCGTCCAGTCCCGGTTTCGCGACTAGAACTCGGATTCGCTTTCCCGATCTTTCGGCAACCTTTTTCTGGGACAAAGCCGGACCAAGACATGGCTGGCTCCGTCTTGATAGATAAGTGCTATTCGTGAACTCCTGTCTCCACATGACACCTTTATTCACCACCAATCACTTGCGCAATCCGGGCGTTCTAACACATTGGCGCAGGTTCAGGTTCCTAGGGTCGCCGTTTCCAAAGCTGTGCTCGATTGGCTCTTGGAGGAGGACGAACCGTCGGCCCGTTACGAAACTCTAGTTCGTCTACTTGGGAGGGACGAGAATGAAGCGTCTGTCATGACGACCCGGAGTCTCGTAGGGACAAGGGGTTGGGCCGCAAGGATTCTCGATAGCCAGAAGGAGCAGACTTACTGGGACAACTCGAACTCGTGTTACGTTCCCAAGTTTTCAGCGTGCTCATGGCAGCTCATCGTCCTCGCCGACCTGGGCGTTTCATCCAAAGACCCACGAGTTGCGAAAGCCGCGGAACATTTTCTAGAACTGCACAACGTCGAAACCGGTGGTGTTTCCCTACGCCCCAAGGGTCACGAAAAATTTGAACCACATATCTGCGCAACCGGCAACATGATCCGAGCTCTTGCCAGAATGGGATACGCCGAAGACGACCGGGTCCTCGACGCCTTGAATTGGCTAATGTCGAAACAGCTGCCCGATGGTGGCTGGAACTGTTCGGCTCCCGGAAAACATGGATCCTTCATGGCCACGATAGAGCCGCTGTGGGCTCTGTCTGAGATGATGGCACATGACGCGAGAAAGGGATGGGAGGCTTCAGCGAAGCGAGGATCAGAGTTCCTCTTGAAGCATCACATCTACAAATCCGACAAGGACGATTCCGTTGTGATGCTAGATTTTCTAAGGCTGCACTATCCATTGCACTACGCCTACGATTTCCTGCACGGATTGCGAGTCTTGACGGAGCTCGGTGTCAGGAATGACCCGAGAATGGATGCTGCTGTTTCGCTTCTGCTTGAGAAGCGAATGCCGGACGGAAAATGGCTGCTGGACGGTGTCTATCGTGGCTGGCGGCACCCCCACGCAATGCATGGGGAAGAAACTGTTTCACGCCCGGAAGAACGAGAACTAATCACTCAAGGATGGGGTACTGAGAGAGCGCTACAGATAGAAGAAGCGGGCAAACCGAGCAAGTGGATAACCTTACAGGCCCTACTCGTCCTTAAGAGGCTAGGAATGCTCAATCCGAAATAGCCGATACAAATCCGTGGTTTGATTAAGCTCAGATTCCTGACATAGACACTCTCAGCTGTCTTACTTCACTGCGTCCCTCGGAGGCCCTTGACGTATTCCCGCACGCATTCTTTCTGGCGAATCTCGTTTTGTGTAGAGGCTTTCAAGCCACCACGTCATCCCAGCCTCGGCGAACGATGCCACTTTCTCAGCATCTTTCCTTTGGCTGACCCCTGTTGTCCAACCAATGTTTACAATATCGAAGCTTCCCCTGGCGGATCTATGCTTCTTGATGAACGCGGCTATTTCCCTCAAGTCTGAGGGCTTTGGCAATCCCTCGGGAAGCCTCAGTGGGAGGACGCCATCCCATCGGGCGGCCCGCTTGAAAGGACGCTGCCTGGGCCAGGACCCTCCCACCCAGATGGGAATCCTGGGACGCTGCTTGGGCGTCGGGAGAAAGATTGACGGTCCAACACTGTAGTGTTTTCCTTGAAAGCTGAACCTCTTCCCCGACCATAGTCCTGTGATGATTTGCAGTGATTCATCGAGCTTCTCCGCCAAGATGATACTATTGGGATCCTCTCCGAACCTTGCATAGTCACAACTCTCGACAGCTCCTAAGCCAACACTCAAGATGAGTCGTCCATTGGATAGCTGGTCAAGAGTTGCTGTCTGTCGGGCGAGAGTCCATGGCTTGTAGCGTGGGAGTGGAGAGAGCGTGGTCCCAATTCGGATCTTCTTGGTCTTCACGGCAATGGCGGCGAGTGCAGTGAGAGAATCTGATAGCGGAAGCCTCTTGTCCCATTCGACCAGGTGGTCCCAGAGAAAGAACCCATCCCATCCGGACTTCTCGGCATCGACAGCCATTTCCGTAAGAATAAGAGGATGGGAACCCTTCCCGAAATTCGGAACATAGAGCCCGAACTTAACTTTATCCGGTCGATTTCGACTCATGGGTTCGCTATGAGCAGTTCGCTTCTTTTGGCATATCTAGACGGGTGAAAGTGAAGACAAGGAGACGAGTAATTGGGGGCATTATCAGTTGTTGCAAGGGCCTTGAGGAGCATGTAGAGTAATTTCAGTAGGCTCGGCTCCTTAGAGCGGAAGTGATACTGTTCTTTTTCTTGTAACTCTGCTTTGTCATGTCTGGATATTCAACGCGTAAGAGTACTTGGGACGATATTCTTCATGAAGGACTATCTCACGCGACTCCCAATGCGTAACGATGGTCTCGAGGTCCAGGCGAAGGTCTGCAGTATCTGCAGACAGCTCGTCCTCACTTACCGCCAGTCTATGAAATGTATAGTCTGCGGTGGAACGCTAAGGCCAGTCAACAAGAGTGATCAAATGGGAGATTGATCGGAGCTACGCCGAGTCTACTCGTCTTCCAGTCGCTCTTGTAATTCTCTTAGCCGTTTCCTGTTCTGTTCAAGCTCATCAAGCGTGTTAGGACCAACACGCTTGGCACGAGAATGATGACGTTTTACGTCCTCTTCGAGAAGCTTCCGCTTACGAGCCTCCTCCTGCATCTTGAAGAGGAGCCGTGCTTCCTCCCAAGGAGGCAGACGCTTCTTGTCGGGCAAAGTAATCACGCTACTAGCGTGGACTAGCTCCATCCGGGCTTAAATTTCTACTGGCCGAATTGATATAGAATGTGAAAGCGAGGTAGATATTTCGATATGTGCTGAATGAATATTAGATGGCTAAGTGATTATTCGGTAAAGGTTGATCTCATCCAGTGGACGATTGATCGACTTCTTCGACACCGGCTATCATGTAGCAAAACGCATGTACTACCTTGCCTTGTTGCCGTTTCTCGTCGACTCTGTTTTCCTAACAGGTAGGTTTGCTCAGTCTATGAGCACCTATACGTTTCGAGTTGGCGTAAAATTTTCGCTTCCCTTCTATTTTCCGTCGTTGACCAACGTTTACGATTTTCCAGCCCGGCCTGGCATTTCCACGGAGTTGCCTGTGTTCGGCCTTGCGCCCATCTTTGGTAGCGCATCTGCAATACTCTATACGGTCATTCTTGCTTACGTTAGCGCTGGATACCTCGGCCGACTCCACTCCTCCATCACAGGAACACTATCTACGATTCTCGATTCAGCCAACAAGTATTTCCTCCGTATCCTAGCATACGCCGCGCTATGGCTTGGTCTGACATTGGTGGGAGTAATCATCGCTTTGGCTAACCCATTGTCTGCAGTTCTGTATGTCCTACTCCTCATCGTTGTAAACTATTTTCTCTTCTTGACTCCTTTTGCAATAGTAGCTGACAACGTCAGTCTCACCGAGGGCTTGCGTCGAAGCCTCAATGCGAGTGGGTCCTTGTCATCAAGGACTATTCCATACGTCCTGTTGTATGGTCTTGTGACTATTGTTGTATCGGTCCCAGTTTATCTGATTCTGAACTTCGGTCTACTCGGCTTCTTCGCAGCCCTTGCGGGCTTCGCCTTCATAGGAACGGTCCTTGTAGCCTCAACCTTCTGCTTCTACTCAAGCATAGCTCCGCAGGAAATGAAAACAGGGTCAGCTGTTGCTGAGGGTCAATAGTCCTAGTGACTAGGAAGAATCCATCAGGGAGACTGTATTCTAGACGAATCTTGACTCTTTCTAGACAAGTAGACTTCCGTCGCGCATGATTGCTCTGCCGTCAATTGTCACGTTGGCTTGGGTCATCGAGGCCCAGAAGCCGCGAGGGGTGGACTTGTTTTTTCCACCTTTCTCAGAATTATCACCGAAACCGATGGTTACCCCTCCCAGGACCTTGTCATCCTGAGTGAATCCATGACGAAGTTTGGGGTTTAGGCCGAATCCGAAGAAACCAAATCGGTCGATGTCTCCGCTTCCTCCTTTCAACCATCGGTGAAAGGCCGACGAATTCGAATCAGCCGACGATTCGAGTATATGACCATCTTTGACCTTCAGAGTGAGCCTCTCGATTCTTCCTTCCTTTACGAGGGAGAGAATAGGTGCATCAAAGACAATCCTTCCTTGTCCGCTATCCTCGCTGGCAGATGTTTCCACTCCTCCGGCCGGGATGAATACAACGCGTCCTTTTTGAACGGTCTTTTGGTCGGCCAATCCATAGCCATCATCTGCTGGACGGCGGTCGAGTCGAAACTTGAAATCGGTTCCATGCGGTGTTGTGATACGCGCTTCTCCCTCTCCGCAAATGATCCTGGCAAGTATTCTTGCTTTTGCTGCGATCTCGTGATAATCGGCCATACATCCATCGAACATGACCTTCCTCCACTCTTTGTAGTTGAGGCCAAGAGCCTTTGCTGTATCAGGCGTCGCGAGCGTGGCCTCGATGCCTAACATTCTGATTCTGTTTGCTTTGGCTATCGTCTTCCAAACTTTCACGAAATTGTTGTCTTCCAAGAACCAGCGGGTGACAAACTTGCGACGCTCTTTCGGAATCTTTTCCCAAGGGACCGGTCTGCTGGGTCCCAAAGTGTAGATGTAGACATCAGTCTTCTCCAACGCCGCTACCATATGTTTAGGCAACCGGTCGAGGCTCTCGAAAGGGGCCTCGATGATTGAACGTAACCAGAGGTCCTCCTGCTGAATCGTAGTTAGAATCTCACAGCCCCGTTTCCTGCATTCCCATGCCAGTTGAGAAGCCAGGCCAAGGGTATGGTCCCAGCTATTGATCCAGACACGTTCACCTGACTTGACGCTTAGACATACGTCTAGAAGCTGACGAGCTAAAGCTTGTTGATCCCCGATAACCTTGGCCGGGGCTAGAGGCATGATCAAGGGTCGACTTTGCAAGCACTTGAACTTTCGGACCTCTTACAGTCATTCTGAAACAAAAAGGCCCAAGACGCACGCGTCTTCATTGTAAGTTTATTGCTGGGACACGCCTTCTCCTTCTAGGCCGAGACCCGGGCCTTGGGATGAAAAATACGGATTATTACTTCTCACAAGAATAACGACTTGCCCAGCCGGGCTAGGCTCAATGTCCTTTTGATCATGATAGTTCTCACACTTGCAACTCTCACACCTTTGCATGCCTCCGATCTTCAACCTCATGGTCAGACGAACAATGGGGATGCCGTAAGGACCAGCAACCCATCTTTGGCCAATGTGCAGGAAGGATCTCAAACTCTAGCCAGCATGAAACTGGCCCAAACCGGAGGCTATGCTCACAACACTCTACTGGCTGACCCCCCTGCGGCCTATCAGACCTCTTCCACTATTCCTCCCGCAAACTACGATGAACAGCTAGGCACGACGTTCACACAGAGCTTCACAAGCATCGCCTACAACCTAACCGCCATTCAACAATCCGACAGCAATGGCTACGGCCCCGCCTATCTGCTGAACGGTCTAGGCTCTACAGGATACTGGTACCAGGTCGGAATCTCCTATGATTGGCCATATGTTGCTGGAGGATACAACCCAGGCTTCGCCATGAACTATGAAGTGTTCAGTGCCACAGGCGCATCAGTGTTTCCATCATCCGGTGGGGGCGGACTAACCAGCATTTCAGTGAATCCCGGAGACCTCGTCCTGTTAAACCTCTATTTTTCCGGGCGAAACGTCGTCATGCTAGCGAAGGATTGGAACACGAGTTCGACTGCATCGGAGACGTTCAGTGCCCAGAGAGGCACATCCTTCATCGGCCTAACAAGCGATGTTTCCAATCAAAACGGGTTTTTCACAGGCCTAATGACCGAATGGTATCACGCCGATCCGTACTACGGCAACGAGGGCGAAGTCATCTATTCCGATTACAAGTTCGCCCTTTCATCGGCTTGGATGTGGATGGATGAATTCAACGTTGCCAACGGACAACTCTTATTCTCCAGCCAAACAAGCACAGCCGTGACATACTCGTCCAGCCCAAATCAGCTTCACCAATTCGCTTCCAATGGAGCTTCCGAGGCAGGTGACGCGTACGAGTTTGTGACTGGCTTCCAGACCATCGCACTATCAGCTGTGGGAACCTTCCAACCTCAATCAGCGGACGTCGGGCAATCGGTCACATTCACATGTAACTCTTCAGGAGGTGGCCCACCATACAGTTACTCTTGGACTTTTGGAGACGGTTCGACCGCGGACGGGCAGATCGTGATCCACAGCTACAGTTCGCCAGGGACCGTTCACGTTGTCTGCACTGTCACAGACAATCTTCAGGACACCTACCTTAGCACAACGTCTCTCACAATATACTCAGATCCTTCCGTAACTGTCCCAGCACCTTCCCCTGCTTCTGTGGACATCGGCCAAATGGCCACGTTCACAACCCAGACGTTCGGAGGTTCGGGCGGCTATACGTATGATTGGCTGAATACCCCGACGGGATGTGAGTCCCGCAACGCCAGCTCGATTTCGTGTGAGTCGTCGACAGCTGGGACATTCCAGATCGCGGTGAATGTGACTGACTCAAACGGATTCACTGTTCTCAGCGGTGCCCTGTCATTCATCGTCTATACAGACCCATCGATAGATTCGTTCATGGCCTCACCGATAGGTTTCGATCTAGGTCAAGGATCTACCCTTCTCGTATCAGCGTCGGGAGGCTATGGAGCCTTGTCGTACTCGTTTTCAGGACTTCCACTGGGATGCGCATCAGCAAATTCGGCAGTTTTGTCCTGTACTCCGTCCGCGACTGGAAACTTCTCGGTGATAGTCACCGTCACTGACCTGAACGGATTTTCTGTCGCTGCCGAGCCAGTCTCTCTGGTCGTTAATCCGGACCCGGTGGCTACGGTCGTAGCCGCTCCATCCGAAACCGATGTCGGTCTGAAGATTGCATTCGCCATTACAGCGAGCCAAGGAACAGGACTCTTCTCCTACTCATACCAAGGGCTTCCTCCCGGTTGCTCGTCGTCAAATACCCCTAGCCTGTCTTGCACTCCATCAGCGAGCGGAGCCTACATTATTGAAGTATCAGCGACGGACGAGGCGGGCAGCATTGCCACGTCCTCGGTCGCAGTAACAGTCAATCCTGACCTATCGATAACCTCCTTCAGTCCCTCTGCTTTGAGCATTGGTCTGGGCAACGAAACCACCCTCACCGTTTCAGTCCTTGGAGGGACCGAGCCGTATTCCTATCAATACTCAGGCCTCCCGCCAGGCTGTTCATCAGATAACTCCGATGTGCTATCTTGTACGCCCACAGCCGGCGGAAATTATACGATCCAGGTGACTGTGACTGACTATGCCGGCTGGTCTACTATCTCTACGGTGAGATTAACAGTGAATCCAGCCGGAGTCGCTGGTGCGTTTCCATTAGAGCAATACTTGCTCATTGGGGGGGCTATCGCTACGGCTATCGCAATTCTGGTCGTTACCGAACTATGGCTAAGAAGACGAGGAGGAACGATCTCTGCGAGAATATCTTCGCCTCCGAATGACCCAAACGCGCCGCAGGCTCCTTCGATGATACGCTTCTCTTCCTGAGATCTGCCAGAACTGGGCATTTCGTCAAGCAGTTCCTTTGCTGACTCTGTTCCAGCTTCAAGCATCAAGTCTCATCTTTAATAGCGGCTGGGTTTTTCGGTCACTGATCAAATATTGCTTCAAGATATTCTCAACGATGATTCTCTGACATTTGCCGAGAAGATAATCAGTATTCGAGCTGAGGGCGGCGAGAGAGTACATCATCCAGAAGAAATCACGGTTCTGCCTGCTGATATGGCCATGGCACAGGATAGTACCGGGCCCCTCGCTATCAAGGTGTTCGGCGAGATGGGCGTGTCGAAAGTCTGGGACCCGCCCCGAATTCATCTAGTAATAGACCACACCTTCCCAGCTGCCGACGAGAAGGTAGCCAATCTTCACCATCTCATGCGAGACTTCGCCAAGAAGCACGGGGTCCGTCTCGTAGAGGGAAGCATCTCACACCAGCATCTTCTCGAAAACCATATCGTCCCGGGAATGGTCTTGTTCGGTGCAGACTCTCACACCTGCCAGGGAGGCGCTGTGGGAGCTTTCGCGACGGGCATCGGGAGTTCGGAGATGGCGGCTGTCTGGGCGTCTGGAAAGCTCTGGTTGAAAGTTCCGGAATCTCTCAAGGTCAATCTAACCGGGCAGTTCAAGAAGGGCGTCTATGCTCGCGACGCAATCTCACACTTTATCGGAAGGGTAGGCGAGGATGGTGGAAATTACAGATCAATCGAATGGAAGGGTCCCGCAGTCAAGACTTTGTCGATGGCGTCCCGGGCCTGTATCAGCAACAACAGCATGGAATGCGGATGCAAACTCTCCGTCTTCGAAGTAGACGCTGCAACACAGGAATATTTCAGGTCCGTGAATAGGAAGCCGATGTACGAGGTTCACGCGGGGACAAAAGCACGCTACAAAGATGAGTATGACATCGAGCTGGACAAGCTTGTGCCCGAGGTAGCCGAACCGGGGAACGTTGACAAGGTGAAGGCCGTCGAGGAGGTGGAAGGCACTCCGATCGACGAAGCGTTCATCGGTTCTTCAACCAACGGTCGCTACGAGGATCTACTTGTGGCGGCCAAAGGTCAACCCCGACACGCGTTGCGTAGTCACGCCAGCATCACGACACGTCTTCGAACAAGCAATCAAAGAGGGACTCGCAGAAATCTTCCTCCAATCGGGAGCGGTCTTCACCAACGCTACATGTGGTGCCTGTGTCGGAACCCATCTAGGCGTCCTCGGAGAGAACGAGGTCTGCATATCCTCCTCGCCCCGAAACTATGTGGGACGTATGGGAGCCATAACGGCAAAGATCTACTTATCATCACCCGCAACCGCCGCTGCGTCGGCGATCGAAGGAAAGATCGCGGATCCAAGGAGATACCTATGACTGCTCCGACAGTTCTGAGGGGCCGGACGTGGGTCTGGCCTGATGATGTGAACACAGACATCATCATTCCGTTCCGATTCAAAGCTCGGACTAACGATCCTGTGGAGATGGCCAAGTATTGCATGTACGGCTTCGATCCCGAATTCTACAAGAAAGTAAGACCGGGAGATCTCTTCGTGGCGGGCAAGAATTTTGGAGGCGGCTCAAGCCGAGAACAGGCACCCGTCGCTATCAAATATTCGAACGTTGTTGCCGTGGTTGCCGAGAGCTTCGCGCGAATCTTCTAT
>Ga0209235_1000437_pt1 | contig 20704 bp, 22 predicted proteins | sample GraSoi013_1_20cm_4_FD_185817 | JGI IMG/M metagenome (GOLD analysis project Ga0209235, IMG submission 185817) | Grasslands soil microbial communities from the Angelo Coastal Reserve, California, USA - Sample 09_25_2013_1_20cm (SPAdes) (version 2) | ecosystem: Environmental > Terrestrial > Soil >... | reverse complement strand
CGGAGCCGTTGCTCCGGTAGTATAGCCCGGTCCACAAGTTTGGCCGAGAGTATGCCGGACTCTCGATCCGGCGACCCGGGTTCAAAAGGCTCTAAAGAGCCTGAATGTCCCGGCCGGAGCACTAGACCACAAACTTGGCCAACATCATACTCATAACCGGAACACCCGGAGTCGGAAAAACCACACTGGCCAGGAAACTCTCCCAGAAATCAGGTTTCAAGCTGATCGAACTTAGCCATCTGGTAAGGAAAGAAGAGCTCTACACTCGCTTTGACAGAGCTAGGAAAACCTATGTTGTCGATGAAGAAAAGCTTCGAAGGCGGTTGGAGGCGTTGTCACGATCATCCGAGGGAATAGTTTTGCCAACTCACTTGATTGGAAGATTTCTCCCGACATCCTCAGTGAAATTAGCCTTCGTACTTCGCCTAGACCCAATGGTCCTGTATAGGCGCTTGCGCGCGAGAGGGTGGACGAAAAGAAAATCATGGGAAAACACAGAAGCTGAGATATTAGACGTATCTCTCCATGAGTCTCGCTCGCTACTGGGACCCCGGAGAGTGTATGAGATTGACACCACTCGAAAATCGGCCCCGGCAGTTTACAGGGCAGCGTTACGTGCTTTGTCGAGAGGGAAAACCGGTAGGTCTGGAGTAGTAAATTGGCTTGCTCGATACGATCCGTTAGAGTTGGAGAGAACGCTATGACTGAGAGAAAGAGGTTCTGGATTATCAAATGCCCGCGTTGCCAGACCTATCAGATTGCTGATTCCAGGAACAAGAGCAAGACGTGTTCTCAGTGCTCGCGACGATTTGAGATTCTCGAGCTGGCCATCCTCACCTCTGCTAAAGACGCGAGGGAAGCTAGGGCTATCGTGGCAGAGCTGAAGATGCCGAGAACGACCGCATCTGAACCAAAGGTGATATAGCGGGTCTCCCGGTCAGCTCGGTTCGAGGGTGCTGGAATAACTGTCTTCGACCGCGGGTCGTAAGTTCATGGAGGAACTCTCAAATCTTCTCCAAAAGCACGTCAGCGTTTTGACCACGCAGGGGAAGACTTTCATCGGCACTCTGACGGGGGTTGATACGGAAACCCTTAGCGTCTGTCTCACGAATGCGAAGTCGGATGCAGGAGATATTCACAAGGTCTTCCTGAACGGGGACACGATTGTCCAGATATCTAGTTTTGAGAAACCGTTTGATCTTCAGAGCCTTGGTGAGAGGCTTGAACGTGTTTTCCCAAGAATGGTACGGGTGATGGATGAAGCAGGCGTGATAGTTGTCATGGATAGGATACGGGTTAACGAGAGGGGAATTATCGAGGGCACTGGTCCTGCCGCGGAGCGGGTTCAGAGAGTCTTTGACGAGTTCATGAGGGAAAAAGGCGTCAAGGCCTAAATCCCGTTTTGTCCTTTCAGGTACACGGCAAGGATCTTCTCGCCAGAATTGGAACACTGACCACCAAGAGCGGTAGCTTTCAAACACCCCACATGTTTCCGGTCGTGGACCCGAACCGCCCGGTTCTCGATCCGAAATTCTATCTTGAGTCGGGCATCAGAGCGATAATGACCAATGCTTACCTGTTGAAGAGGGGCCGACCGGGCCAACTGCCGAAAGATGTGCATGGGACCCTGGGTTTCAAAGAGACGGTGGCCACAGATTCTGGGGCCTACCAGATTCTTGAGTACGGCCATGTCGGCGTGAAGCCCGCAGAGATCGTTGCTTACCAGGAAAAGATTGACACTGATATTGGAGTGATTCTTGATTTTCCCACTGGCTTTCACAGCGATGCAAGGCGAGCGGGATGGACTGTTGACGAGACGGTTCGGAGGGCAGATGAGGCTCTAAAGAGAATCAAACGGACAGATATCCTCTGGGTGGGTCCGGTCCAGGGCGGAGTCCACATCAAAGAGGTCGGACGGTCCGCCGTAGAGATGGGAAAGCGACCATTCTCAATTTATGCGCTAGGCAGCCCTACGGAATTGATGGAGGCGCAGCGGTTCGACGTTCTAGTGGACATGATAGTCGCTGCTAAGAAGGGTCTCCCTCACTCCCGCCCTTTGCACCTTTTCGGCGCGGGCCACCCTGCCATGTTCCCATTCATAGTCGCTCTCGGCTGTGACATGTTCGATTCAGCTGCCTACGCGCTTTATGCTCGGACGGGCAGGTACCTCACTTCTGATGGCACCCAGGAACTGGCCGAGATCGAGGAATTCGCCTGCATGTGCAAGATCTGCGACAACATCAACCCTGAAGAGATGAGACATCTCGACACAACTGAGAGAGAGCAACTCTTGTCGAAACACAATCTTCTCGCCTGCTGCTCAGAGCTACGCAGGATCCGAGAAGCGATAAGAAAGGGCCATTTGTGGGATCTTCTCGAGCATCGTGCTTACGCCAACCCAGCTTTCAAGAAGTTCCTGGCAAAGATCATTCAACATTCCCCATTTCTGGAACAGTTTACGCCCACTGTCAAGCCTCGTGGAATCTCCCATTTCGGCGAGGCCAGCGATCACAGACCCGAGATGGTCCGTTACAGTGCAAGGAGGCTTCGGGTCCCAGTAGAAAGAGGAAAGGCGGTCGTTCTCTTACCCGGTAGATGGAGGAGACCCTATCACGAGGACCCTCGCAACCTCCCCATAGTTAGCAAGCTTGCAAACAGGTCGAACGTGTCCATCTGCTTCTACACGATCCCCTTTGGGCCTGCGCCAATGGAGCTGGACGAGACTTTTCCGCTAGCGCAGACCGAGAGCTTCGACAGTCGCGACCCGATAATGTACGACCAGCGAGCCATGCAAGTGGCCGAATGGGTCAAACGATTATCGCCGAAACTGGTTTTTCTGGTTTCCGAGGGAGAATATGGTGTGGCGATTGGAAAAGAACTCTTGGGACGATCTATGAAGCTCAAGGTCATCAGAATCCATGCGACAGGGTCGAAGCCGGACCGTACTGTAGGTTCGATCATTCGGCTCTTGGGCTAGGAGTACAGTCTCTCGTGCGATTTCGTAAGCCTCGATTTGTGGTCAAACTCTCGCTCGATAAGTTTTGCATCCTTTAACAGTTCTTTCAAGTTCACCTTGAAATTGTACGCTTGTGAAATCTTCCTGATAGCTAGCGCAGCAGCTGCAGGGTCGGCCCTGGCTGGCTCAGCATATGGCAGAACAGCGATGGCAGGGAAGTCGTGGATTTCAAACTCACTCAACATCACCGCCAGTGGCCCATAGACCAGTAAGCCCGGCTCAAGGATTGGCGCCTTGAACACTTTAGCATGGTCAAGATACGCGCCGGTCGGAACGATACAGAAATCATCGTTGTTATTCCTGAACGACGAATCCAATCCTCCGATCAGAATCGCGTCTTTGAATTTGCCCTTCACGGCCCAGCTTGCCAGGACCTTCGCAAACTCCGCCTCTTCGGATCTGTGGGGAGAAAATTCCAGCTTGACTAAGACTGTCTTGCCTCTTCGGTAGACTTCGAATGGTGTGACCAGTCCTCCGTCGGCTGTCCCGACCCAGGGTGGAGGGTTTGCAACTTGGACAAATCCCACGCGCTCGGCTTTCAGCGCGTGAATCATATAGGAGGTGGCAATGTAGCCAGTCTGTCCCACACCATGGAACCCTGTGATCAGTGTGGAGCCTTTGAGGTTCTTTGAATCGACGAGGAGCTGAACTGGCACTCTGATTCCAACTGAGTAAGGGGATTCGTCTATCCTGTCGTGCCTAAAAATCTCTCCGGAGACTCGATTGTAGGGCTTTTATTGTAGTCTCTCAAACCGGTTCACGCGTAGAGTGAACTAGAATTCCTCGCGATAATCCATTTCATACTGTTACGGTGAACTGATGAAAATCAGGTTCTTAGGCGCCTGCCAGGAAGTAGGCAGGTCCGCATTCGCAGTAAGCGTCGGCAGCAAGTACCTCGTCATGGATTACGGCGTGATGGTGAACCATCACGTAGGATTTCCGATGCACATCCCTCCGAAAGAGGTGGAGGCGATCGTGCTTACTCACGCTCACCTCGACCATGTTGGGTCTGCTCCGATATTCTACATTCACGGTGGTGTTCCACTTTATGGAGTACAACCAACTTTCACGCTTACCAGTCTGATCATCAAAGACTTCCTCAAGCTCAGCGGATACTACGCGCCGTACGAGTTCATGGACCTCCAGACGATGCTAAAGCACACGCGGGAGCTTCAGTATCACCAGTCGATCGATGTCGGCGACGCATCTCTCACTCTAGTCAATGCAGGCCACATACCGGGGAGCGCTCAGGCGATAATTAACTCCGAGGGCAAACGGCTACTCTACACTGGCGATTTCAACCGTCAGCCAACTAGGCTTGTTGACGGCGCAGACCCGAGTAATTACAAGGACTTGGATGCGATCATCATCGAGGGAACGTACGCTACAGAAGACCATCCGATGCGGGATGGTTTGGAAAAAGAGTTTGTCGAAAAGGTAACCGAAGTGGTTGAGGGAGGCGGAACAGTCCTTGTACCCGCTTTCGGTGTCGGCCGATCCCAAGAGCTTCTATCGGTACTCTCTGCTTATCATTTCGAGCATCCGGTTTTCGTCGATGGAATGGCCTTGGACGCTATGGAAATGTTGCTGAAATATCCCTCATCGCTAAGAGACTCATCGGTGTTCGAGCGAGCTAGTAAGATGGCTCACTGGGTCGACGGGTGGAACGATCGGCGCAGGGCAGCAAAGACCGCGGGCGTGATAATATCTCCAGCAGGCATGTTGAAGGGCGGCGCGTCCGTCTTCTACATGGAGAATGTGGCTGCGAAGAAACAGAACGCGGTGTTCATGGTCAGCTTCCAAGTACCCGGAAGCCCTGGCAGAATCCTCTTGGAGAGGAAGAAGTTCGTTATCCATGGCAAGGCCCGACCGGTGGACGCGAGAATAGAGAGGTTCGACTTCTCATCCCACGGCGGCAGACGAGAATTGGAACTGACACTGTCCGATCTGGACAAGAAGACGAAAGTGTTCATCGTGCACGGCGCGGAAGGAAACTGCAAGAAACTTGCCGAATGGGCCTCCAAGGAACAGGGATTAGACGCGAAGGCCCCTAAGACTGGGGACATTGTCGAGATCTAGGGCTCCATGCCAGAGGAAGAACAAAGGGCCTTCAAGCCCCGCCCACGCCACCTCTACCCAGTGATTCTCAGCCTAGCTGTAACTGGTCTTCTGGGGTACCCGATTTCAAACCAGGTCGTTCCGCCAGCTCAAGTAACTCCCTTCCAGGGTGACTCTTTGAGCTCGGCGAGCCTTAACGCCGTCATCTTCGTTATCGCGCTCGGAGGAAGCGCGACAGCAATGTTCCTCATGGTTCGAAGAGGCCGGATGAATTTCATCCGTTCATTGATCAAAGCAGCCGTTCTTATCGTATCCTTCGCGGTAGCCTTCTGGTACTCATCCTCGATTCTCCTTCTGATTCCGAACCCTCCGGCGGACCCTCTAGCAACCATAATCATACTGGGAGTCTCGCTCGGAACAGCGGTCGCGATCGCGATCACGTTATTTGGAAAGACGAAAAAGTATCAATTGATCGGAGTGACACTCATAGGTGCGCTCACGGGGATTTTCTTGGGCTACTCGATCGGCCCATTGACTGCACTGGTTCTGATTGGAGCGCTCGTGATCTACGATATCGTTGCCGTTTTTCGAGGCCCTGTTGGAGCCCTCGCGAAGACGATTGAAGAGGGCGATCTTCCCGGCGCGGTCTTCACCCATGGGGATTTGACAATTGGGATGGGAGACATGGTCTTCTACTCGCTAGTCGCGACAACAGCACTTGTATACTTTGGAGGCGTTCTCTCATTCTTCGCCGCCGCAATCGGAATACTCGCCGGAACCTTTCTGGGGTTCAAAGCGCTGTCGAAGTATGAGATGTTTCCCGGCCTTCCCTTTTCCTTGCTGCTTGGTGTTGCAGGTATGCTCCTCGCCAGCTACCTATAGAGAGGCCAGAGTCGCTGAAGCATCAGCGAGACTCGCAAACCGATAATCGGCTAGGCTTTCGGTCACCGGTCTCTTCGAGACTAGAACCGTTTTCATTCCGGTTATCGCGCCTCCCCAAACATCGTGTTTCTCCGAATCACCAACGATTACTGCTTGCTTTGGTTGCAGCTTGAATTGCAGGAGCGCGTAGAGAAAGATTCCAGGATCAGGCTTACGGATCCCGACGAAAGCGGATGTTACGACTGTGTGAAAATAGTCTAGTAGCCCGACTTTGCGAAGGATCTCCACCGCGACATCGTGAGACGAGACGTTCGATATTATTCCCAGCTTGATTTTCTTTTTCGAAAGTTTCTCGAGAAGAGGGTTCGAGTCCGGAAACACAACCGCGTTTTCCGCTCGGGCGGAGACGACTATCTTGATCGCCTCCTCCACCAAGATTTCTTCAGGCTCACGGCCAAGAGCCTGCCTCAAGAGCTGCACCATCCAAGCCTGAATTGGAATCTCGACGTGATGCTTGGTGCGAAAGGCCTCGTTCACCTTGTAGCCTTGCTTGTAAGTTGTGAAAAGTTCAGATGGCGACTTGCTGCGAGGTAGGATCTCGCTGATCTTTTCTAGGGCCTTCATGGTGACTAGGTTGTCTTCGATGTTTTGTGTTACGAGGGTCTCTCCGAGGTCGAAGAATATTGCTTTGGCGCGCGCCATCGATGATTCCCTGACTAGTTGGCGGGGTAGCGCAGTACTGCGGCGACTTTTCCGAACGCGTCTCTGAGCATTCGTCCCTCTTCGGTCTCCTCTGAAATGACCTCGACCTTGCTTCCGCCCTTCTCTGCAAAGTCTAGAAAGCTGTCGATGATGTCGCTATCCTCAACGATCTCGAGGTTTGGCTTGCCGCACTTTTTGCATGGTCGTGTGGGAAGCTCGCTCTTGAGCGCGTGCGCCTCGTATCTTGTCCCGCGAAATTCTTCCAGATTGCCGCAGTTCTTGCATTTGAGGACGAGTCTCTGACCCTCCAGTTTCTCCGAGATCAACAAAGTGTCGACAACGCCTTTTTCCAGATATTTCTGGACCTGTAGCTCTCCAAAGACTCCTTTGCCGGTTTCGTGGCCTAGCTCGTAGAGGAATTTCTGAACTATCTGCTTCTCCTCCTTGTACCGGACCCCTTTCAGGATCTCGCTGCTCTTCTCAACAACCTCCTCAACGCCCGCCTCACTCGTGTAGCTAGTATCGACGACCGAGAGCACCTTCTTCTTCAACGTGTACTGCAGATATTCTCCTTCTGACCAAACGTATTTTGTCGGTCCGGGCCCGCCAATAATAATTCCCTTGAGATCGGGTATTGCAAGCATGATATCGTTGAAGTGTTGACCAACGCGCTTGTAGTAGTCGTGGGTGACCCCTTCTCGAATGCGCTCGAAGCGTCTAGCCGACTGCCCGCCTGCACGGCTCTTTCCGGGTATTCCTGAGGTGAAGGACTTGACGATCTCGACTCTTCGTCCCTTGAGAGTTGCAACCACAGCTTCCGTCCCGTCGATCACGATTATTCCGTAGGTATCTTTCTCGACAACGAGAGCTAGGAGGGGCTCGACGTGGAAGCGGGCGTCGCACCTGTAGAACCCGACTGTTATTGGCTCCGGAGGGGTGAGCACGTAGATCTCCATCCGTTCGCTCCCGAGACCATTCTGGGGAATCATGCCGGCAAAGATCACGAGCCCTGTAGGGGGTGGTTCTTTGAACAATCGTAGGCGTTGCATGACTCGTTCAATCGAGTCTTGGACGGCTTGGCGTGTCGTGCGTGATTTGATGTTGGAAGCTGTACCAGCTTCCTCCCGGAGCTGGCCGAGTACTTCGTGTATTCTGCGGTCGGGAGGAACATATAGGCTGATGAGTTCGGTGCCTCGACCTTCCTTGCGAGCGAGCTGTTCTAGTGTTCGTCGGAACTTGAACTGCGCGACCGAGTCCGCTGCGGTTACGACTGAGCTGGTCACTGGCTATTCGACCTCCGAGCAGAAAAAGGAAGGACGGTGACCTACGGTTCTATGCCGGCTCGTTCACATCTTGGATTTTTTCTTCTTTCCCGGATTGTGCTTCGCGCACGTGCTACACATTTACTGGCGAGTCCTCACTGGAATAGCTGGTTTTTGCGTATAAAAATGCTTTTTCCAGGGCCGGAGCTAGCCGATTACTCCCTGCCTCTGAAGCTCGTCCTGGAGACCCGCCCTAACCTGTCGTAGTCTGACGCGTTGATCCGCGTAATCGTCACCAGAAAGCTTGCCCGTCTTGAAGTCATCGTCCAATTGTTTCATTTGTTTCTCAAGTTCCGACATGCGATAGCGTAGCTGATCTAAGTACGAGCTTGACGTGTCCTGTGACGCGATCTGGCTGGGCGTGAGTGATGACTTGATCGTTCCATCCTCTATCCTCATGATATTGTTGGCTGTCTTCGCAACGTTCTGATCGTGTGTCACCATTATCAGCGTCTTTCCCAGCTCACGGTTTATCTTGACAAGAAAGTCTGTGACCATCTTCGCGTTTACACTGTCCAATTCCCCAGTTGGCTCATCCGCCAGGAGCAGAGGCGGGTCGTTGGCAAGCGCCGCTGCTATAGCGACTCGTTGCTGTTCTCCACCGCTAAGCTCGTCGGGCTTGTGGTCGTGTCTGTCGGCGAGGCCTACAATGCCGAGAAGTTCTTTGGTTCTGGCCGCGCGGGTCCCGCCTGGCGTTCCCATGGCCATCATGGGAAGCTCGACGTTTTCCGCAGCTGTGAGCGTGGGTATGAGGTTGAGGGTCTGGAATATGTGACCGACGATTTGGCGACGATAATAGACCAACCGGGTCGGATCTAGATCTGTCAGAACGGTATTGCCGACGTGAACATTTCCAGCGGTAGCTCTGTCAAGCCCTCCCAGAATGTTCAACAAAGTGGTCTTTCCGCTGCCGCTGGGGCCGATGATCGAGACCATGCCGCCCGCCTCGACTTTGAGGTTGATCCCGCGTAGCGCTTGCACTTCGACTCGGCCGAGCTTGTAGGCTTTGACGAGAGAGTCTACTGTAACCGGGACAGCGGTCATGCGAATCTCACTGTTCTGCTCATCTTTGAAAGGTCTTTCCGTGCAGCGGTTATTGCAGGCAGAAAAACGCCGAGAAATAGTAGACCGATTATTGCCAGAATGTTCTCTGAGGCCCAGAGCGGAAAGACTACTCGCCGGGGGGCAAGGAGGCTCGCGTAGTTCGGGGTCAGGGAATTCTGTGCGAGGCTGTCCCCTCGGACCGTGATCAGTCCGACTGTTGTTGCAAGTATCAACGCGAAGATCACCAGCGGGAGGACTTCTGTGACTAGGAGTCCAAGTAACTGTTTGTAGGACAGTCCTCTCACAGCGAGCATTGTAGTTTCCTTTTCCCTTTCCTTGAAGCCGGTGTAAGTTACTGCTCCGATTCCAATAGAAGCAGCGAGTCCGGCGAAAACTGTTCCGAGTCGCAGGACATTCTGCGTCCCGTTAGCGATTACCGCGTCGGCACCTTGAATGCTCGCCTGGGCTCCGTTGGAAGCGATGGGTCCAGTTCCTCGTGTGTTGTCCTGTGCTGTCCTAACTGTCAGGGTTGGATAGGCCTTCTGTATTGAGCTTGCGAGGTCCGTGAACGAGATTCCAGGTCCTGCTTTGACCAGTACAGAGTTTATCCCTGTAATGGATGGGTTTTGAGCGATCAATTTCAGCGAAACGAATGACCATCCTTCGGGCTGAAAATAGGAAAATCCGAAAGGTTGACCTTGGGACTGTTGGGAGTAGTCGGGGCCAAAGAAGCTGATGACAGTGAGGCTTACGTTCTGGCTTACGATTACTGTCCCTCCCTGTTGAATATTGTAGTATGAGGCAAGACCATGATCGAGCACGATGGTTTGATTGTTCGATTGCATGTTTTGGAAAACCGTGTTAATGTTCCCGCTGAACCATTCAGGTTCGTAGTATGCTCCCTGTCTCCATGTCGCCGGATCTATGGCTTTGATCGTAATTGAGGAGCGAGAGGAGAGACTAAGGGTATTGTCAGATTCCGGGGTGGCTCCGGTAATGTTGTTCCAGCTTCGCAGTTGACTCGCCACCACAGTGGCATAGGTCAGGTTGAAATTTCCCGTGCCAGAAACACGCAGGTCGGAGCCCACTTGGACCTCTGCTTGGCGAATGTTGTAGTCTTGCAAACTGGCCATGTCGCCGATCACCCAGATAGAATAGCCTGCTATCAAAGCGACGAGGAAGACTAGGGCGGTAACTCGGCGAGGGTTTCGGAAGACACTCTTGGACGCTAGGGACGCGATATCTCCTACTAGGCGTTTGGAGATTGATGCGAATCTCCTATGAAAACGGGCCGCTAATCCGGTTGACAGCTGTGTGGCTCCGTAGAGGAAGAGGAATGGCCCGATGATGTTCAGTCCATAGTCGAGGACTGCCAAGATTATCAGAACAATGGCGAGGAGGAAGTTTACGCCGAAAAGATAGCGGCCGATGTTCTGGAAGTTAATCCCGAGAAGAAGGAGGATTATCTTGTAGAGGCCGAGGGAGAAGGCGATGATCGCCCCTCGCTTCTTCGATGGGCGGGTGTCTTCGAGATAGACGTACTCTCGTAGAGCCTTCGCGGGGTCCATGCTTGCAGCCGCCCGAGCCGGCGAATAGATTGCGAGTATCGTGAGAACGATGGTGAAGATCATCGTGGCGATCGCGGTGTCCTGGCTGAGGAACACTCCGGTTTGATAGCTGCCGCTGAGCACTTGGACAAAGTAGGGGTTCAGCAATACGGCTGCGGCGAGTCCCAGACCTCCTCCGATTAATCCAACCAGTAGGGCTTCGACTAGGAAGTGTCTGAATAGCTGACTCTGGGAGAAGCCCTTTGTCATCAATAACCCGATTTCCCTCCGACGGAGGTTGAAGGACGCTTGGGAAACGGTTCTCCCCACGAACCATGCCACGAAGAAGACTGGGATGGAGAATATTGTGAATGTGAGCCGGAGGGCGAATATGCTGGAGGAGAACTGCTGGAGTGGACTTATCAGGTTCGGTTGGGAGGTGAACCCGTTCAGCGCGGCTACGTTCGCAACTTGATCGTCGATCCGTTGAACCTGTGTAATGCTGCTTTCGACGTTAAACGCGCTCAGAAGCTTGGCTCGGTCTAGGTAAACGTTCACCGTAGCCCCAATGGAATAATCCCTGAACCCAGTTTGGCTGTAAGCCCAGTCGACTATTGGGGCGAACGTCTGATCCCAGCTTACGATGAGCGTACTGCCCGGTTTCGCGGTCGATCCCGAGGGCCCATAATAGATCGGGTTAACGCCAAGAGTGTTAGCTGCTACCGAGTCCAGTTGTACTTCGCCGACGACTGTCAGCGTTGCATTGTAATGGCATCCCTTGTAGTTGCATCCAGGTTGTCCAAGACTGTACTTGACGGTCTCGCCTGACTTGTAGGTCTGCGCAAACTGCGAGTCCGCGTTGATGAGGGATTCATTTGCATGAAGAGTTTTTCGGCCACTCAAGAGTGTAAGGTGCTGGTAAAGTAGCGAACTGTCTTGAATGGCTTTGATGTACGGTATCGACTCGTTGTATGGATAGAACTGTTGGGTTTCGCTTCCTACGAGTTCGGCTGCAACTACTCCGCTGACCCCTAGTACCCTTTGGGCGACGTTGTCGAATGAGGAGCGGGGGACCGATATTCCACCCGACAGTGGCGTGAGCGAGATGTCAACAGGAGTGTTAACGAGTTGAGCGTCGAGGGCCTGTTTGCCAATAGTGTCCGCTCCTACGTTGATCCCGCCAAAGAAGGTGGCCGCTAGCATCATCCCGAGTATTAGGGATGCGTAGAGTTTCCAGGACCGTACGATTCTTTTGAGAGCGTATGACAGCATTGGTGAAGAGTCGTTTTTTGTTCGGTAGAACGGCTATTCAGCTTTTCCGATGAGTTTTTGTAAGAATCTTAGAACGCTCCGGTGGCTTCCATTCTAATATACCGAGCTCTCGTCCGCCAGAGGGTTGAGAGAGAATGCGCGCAGTTGTGAAGCTCGGAGGCGCACTATTCCGCCGCGAGCCAAACGTGACGGCCCTCAAGGCCATGGGCGAGGTTCTCAGTGGGTTTGTCGAAGAGGGTAACCAGCTCGTAGTTGTTGCGGGGGGTGGAGAGAACGCTCGGACTTACATTGGGGTTGCAAGGAAGCTGGGTGCTGAAGAATCTACGTGCGATCTTCTCGGGATCCAGATCACACGAGCGAACGCGGAACTATTGCGTTTGGCGATGGGCTCGATAGCATCGTCAAAGATCCCCACAACGTTGTCCGATTTGCCTCATTGCGTTGGATCAGGGAAGGCAGTGGTCATGGGCGGACTACAACCGGGCCAGTCGACTAATGCTGTTGCCGTGCTTGCGGCGGAGATTACTCGAGCTGAGATACTTGTCAATGGTACTGATGTTGACGGTGTGTATACTGACGACCCTAAGAAGAATCCGAAGGCGAAGCTCATTCGTTCAGTCAATGTGGACAAGTTGTTGAGCTGGGCTATGGGAGGGGAGGTTTTCGCTGGCCGGTACGAGTTGCTTGACCCGCTAGCTATCAAGATTATGCAGAGAGCGAAGATACCCACTAGATTTGTATCCCTCGCGGACCCGGGCAACATTCTCGGGGCTCTCCAGGGGAAGGATATCGGGACCAGAGTCGTCTACTCGTAGAAGGGGTGACATTGGTGAGATTGGTTGATCTGTTTCAGTCAAAGGCTCAGGTCCGGCTGATCGAGCATCTACTACAGAACCGTCAGAAGGTCTTCAACCAGGCAGGGCTCGCTCGAGTGCTTGACGTGTCTCCCTCGACTGTTGCGAGGATAGCTGAGCCGTTGGTGAAATCGAAGATACTGCTCTTTGAGAGGTATGAGAAGGGAATGAAGATCTTCGCATTCAACCAGGAAGAACCGGCTGCTCGTAGCCTGGTCGAATTCTATGAAAAGATAAGTGGACTCTGATTATCTGTACCTTACGACAGAGAAGGAGAACTGGCTCCCCAGAGAGGAAGTCAGGGTTATCGTATAGGACTGTCCTATCTGGAACGTGAACGCGGTCCCAGTATAGGGGCAGCTGCAGATCGAAGAGATCAATACCTGAGACCAACCCCCCGTTGTCGGTCCCAAGGTGGGCTGGTTTGTCCACGGGGTTCGAGCGTACTGGTTTCCACTTGCGTCCTTCACAAAGTAGCTTACTAGCGTGATGGGCACCGTTCCCGTGTTTCTGAGATAAAGAGTAGCGTTACTGTTGGCGTTGATCGGCCCGAACCTTGAGATTTCCAGACCGAGGGCTTCCTTCTGATAGCTCGGAGCCCGCGTCAAAGCGCCGAATAGTCCTGTTGCATATACGAAGACCATGACCGAAGCCGCTACCACGATGACAACCATTAGGAGAGTGGCCATTATAGTATCGATTGCTTTCTTGTTCCTAACTAGCTTCCGAAACGTACGCTTTCACTCTCCTAAACGAAGGCTGGCAGGAATGATCGAGCGCGAGTATCCTCAAATGCTCCTATCGTAACCATACCCTAAGCCAATAGGGTAACACCAGCTGGCGATCCTCATCGGCAAACGGGCAGGGTCTATCCCGAGAGAGCTGAGATGCGGGCGATTCTAACCTGAGAGACGCGATCCCGAGGATGGTTCCACGAAGGGCGGGGCTCGCGAAAATCAGCCACCCTGGGGGGTCGCATATTAGTTAGCGGAAAAAAATAGTTACAGGAAAAGGACAGTTAAGGAAAAACAAATGTCAGAAGAAGAACAGTTGTGGAGGAGGGTTCCGTGTTCTCAGGGTTACTTGGTTTTCCGGAGCCTTTTTAGGACTTGAGGGCTTTTCAGTTCTCTTAGGGCGTCCGCGGCAACCCACTTCGCGTCCCCCGAGTCGATTTTCCGGATCCTTCGCGCTGTGGACACTGCGGCCTTGTTCAGCTTCATGTTGCGCTTGCCTATCTGTCTCAGAGCCCAGTTAACCGCCTTCTTGACGAAATTCCTTTCGTCAGACGCCCCACCGACAATCAGAGGAAGAAAGTCTAGGAACACCTTGTCTTTCGCTTCTTTGTCGTGAACCGCAAGTTCGGCCATCATGACGAATCCGGCTCTCTTCACGAACTCCTCTTCGCGCTTACACCATTGCTTTGCCTTCGCCACTGCAAAAGGTGTCTTGTCGAACAGGTTCCCGCAGGAACCATCAACAACGTCCCATGAGTCAAAGTCGCGAACCCACTTGTCCATCTGCTCAAGCGTCACCTTGCGAGGATCGTCAACCATTGTTGCCAAGAGCCTCGCGTCGTGAAGTCCGGTCTCCCACAGCTTCATTGCCAACATATGATCCCGTCCAACCTCGCTGGCAAGGGTCCGGAGCTGGGGAACGGAAACCCCAAAGGAATTGCTTGATTGAATTCCGAAACGGGTCATACCTTCGACAGCTTTCGGATCGCCGAGAGACCTCAACCGATCGATGACTAGTTTGACTTCCAAGTCGAACCTACCCCTGCGCTGGTTCGATTGATCCGGTTTTCTTGTAGAGGAAGACCAGCCAGAAACGAGACTTGGCCTTGCTAGCCTGCTGGAAACCCCTCTCAGAGAGAAGTTGGTCGATCGAGCGCAGGGGATGAAGGTACAGCCGGAAACCAGTCTTTCTCAGCTTCTCAACCAGATTGATTAGCGCCGTTCCTATCTTCATCGCTGGCTTCATCAGCCCTTCGTTTCGCGGAACAACAAAACCCAGTAGCTCCCTTGAGGAATCGGAAGCGGTCTTCAGAAGCGCATCCGCGTCAGGATAACAGCATAGGACCTTGTCCATCACGACAACATCGGACGCAGGCTGCCGAGTCGAGGCTGCGTTTGAGACCTCGAATCTCGCTCGATCCTGCAAGCCGGACTCTTTCGCGAATTCGTTTGCTTCATGAATCGCGACTGACGAGAGGTCGACGCCTACGCAAGAGATCGCTCCGGATCTGAGGGTTTCCAAGGCGAAGAAGCCTGTTCCGCACCCGATCTCCAAGATGGTCTTCCCGACTAGCCCCTTCTGTGAGATGAAATCGAGTAATACTTGGCTGCTGGCGGTGAGGCCGTTCGACTTGTATTTGCAACAACGGTTATGGGCTAGATCATCAAATGTCTCGGCGATTCCTTTCTCTTTACCAGGGACCGAGGACATGTTTTCAATCGGGGTCCTGCTTGGCGAACTTCCCGGTAACCAGAAACACGACATCGGTTTCCGGGGAGACCGTTTTCAGAACTTCTCGTACTCGATTTCTGATATCGTCAGAATCCGCTTCTAAGTAGACTGTAAGCTGGCCCTTTGGAACACCTATTCCGCTGACTCCTGGGAGCTGTAGTATCTGGGCGGACACTTTTCGTTTCAGAGCGCGAGAATCAGGAGGAGTCTTCGGCAGAGTCAACTCTCTCAGATCTAGAGGGTTCGGTTGTCTTTCACTTGAACCTATCCTGCAAGCTGGATCTGAAGCGCCGTCAGAACGTCCGAGATGTGGTTGGCAATGGTCGACTTCGGTGAACCGCCGAAGAGCAGACCAGTCGCTCTGCCCAACCCTCTGTCTACGATGAGCGAGCCAGAATCTCCCGCGTCGGAGAACATCTGACCCTGGTCTGGAGCGATCAGAATCTGCCCCTGAAACGTGAGAGTTCCGATATCATATTGTATGATGACGTCTGCGCTTATGTCTAGAACGGACCCGGTAGTGTAGCCTGTTGTCCGGCCGACCTTATGCACCTTCATCCCGTCAGTAGCATCGATGGGAGATGTGGTTGCGAGCTTGCCCACCTTCGGCAGAATAGTAGGGTCCGCGGGGACGGTCTTGTCGATGGCGGCGATGGCACAATCGACACTGTTGCTTCCTCGAGGCGACAGAGGAACGACTTTGGAGAGCGATCCGACCCTATCGGTTGCTTGGACTCCCTTGTCTAGAAGGGCAGGCTGGAATATGGCGGTTCCAACTGGGAGCTTGTCTTCGTTTGCGAGTACGTGGTTGTTACTCAGGATGTATTGAGCGCCTCCACTCTTCACGATCGCGCCTAGGGTCCCGGCCTCGACCATGTTTCCGATCGGGGGAGGACCAATAGAGCTTCCAGGTCTGATAGGCCGCCAGCGGTCTCTAGGGGTTATTGGTGCCGGTGCCACGGTGAAGGCCTTGAACCTTCCGGTTTCAACTACGTCCGTCGGGACGCCCCGTATTGTCGCGGGCACGAGTTGTGGCTGGGGAATCTGGGCCTTCGGAAATTTTCTATTCACATATACTCGAACCGCATCCGTACCCGTGGGTTGCCCGCCTTTGATCTTCTTGCCAATTCCGACGCCAACGATGTTGAGGTCGAGCTGATAGGAGACCGCTCTGGTGGAATACGCGGCCCTAGCGCTGTCGGTCAAGAAGCGAGTAGCCGCCTCTTTCTTCGCCGAAGATAATTGGGGAGGAATGCTTTCGCGGTTCATAAAATCGGAAATTGGCTTGTCTGCTGATTAAGACTTCGTTTACACCTGAAAACTTCTGCCTAAGAAGGTCAGATCCAGATTTCGGTAGGATGGCGTCGAAAATGGTCGCTGGTTCGAGTTTTTCAGATAATCTGCGATTTACAAGGAAGTGTGAATATTACGGGTCCGGTCCCCCGTTTCTTGCATCGAGATGATGAAAATGTGACGGACTAGGCGTCAATCTCTCTGCCACTATCTAACAACGTGCTCACTCGGTTCATATTGCCAGTAATATACTGTCATACGCAAATATCCGAAAGTCTAGAACCACCCATCATCTTCCTGCCTAATCACCCTACAGGGATGATGCTCGGTTCAACTCGATCTGCACATGAATTTGATACCAAACCCTCAGGCTACGAGCAGTTCCCGACCATGATCTTAAGCTTCGCAAACAACAAAGGGGGAACCGGCAAGACCACAACAGCGGTCAACCTCGCCACCGCGCTGGCACAACTAGGACGAAAAGTACTGCTCGTGGATCTCGATCCACAAGGAAGCACCACAGTCAGCCTCGGCTTCCAAAAATCCAAACTACTCTACACCGTCTACGATGCACTCGCACAGTCGAGAAAGATCGAAGAAGTAATGCTTGGGACCAAGGTCGAGAATCTAACACTCGTTCCAAGTAATCTGGACCTTGCAGGAGCGGAGGTCGAGCTATCCTCTATCCCCGGCCGCGAATTCGTCCTGAGGGAGGCACTCGCTGTCGCCAGGCACAAGTACGACGCGATCCTTATCGATTGCCCACCAAACATCGGAATTCTAACCGTAAACGCGATCGTCGCATGCGACCTCATGATCGTGCCTGTGCAATCTGAATTCTTGTCGATGGACGGGCTTCCGACATTGCTGAAGTTCATGCGAATCGTAAAATCGCGCGCGAAAACAGACTTCGACTATCGAATTCTGCTCACGCTCTTCGACAAGAGAACAGGACTCTCGAAAAAGGTCGTTCAGCAGCTCAGGACCTCGTTCGGCGACCACATCCTCAAGATCGTCATCCCACGATCCATCCGCATGGCTGAAGCGCCGAGCAAAGGAATACCAGGGATAATCTACAGCCCTAGGAACAGTGCCTCAGAGGAATACAGGCGGCTTACGAAGGAGTTGCTCGAAGGATCGCTCGCTGACACTGTCCTAACCAAACTCGGATCCACAGCAGACTGATCCTACTTGTCGACTAGCGTCAAGAAAAGGCGAAGGCCAGCGCAGAAAGGAGTACAAGCAGTCTTCACGCCAAGCACCAACTGGAAGGGAAGAGCCCAGCTCAGTCTCGGGCTACTTGCGATAGGAGCAGGCACCGGGTCATGGATCTACACGACTAGAGCGCTCGGAGGATTCGGTCTTGGCAACTTAATCCCATGGAACGAATCGGCCGCCGCAATTTTCCTCCCCGTCTCAATTCCGCTATTGATCGGCGGAGTAGGTCTTTGCACGTACTTTCTCGCGATGAGAAGAACCTGGCGAGCAAGCAACCGGATCGAATCCGCACTTTACGAGCTGGAAGCCCTTGTCGGTCAAAAGAACGGAGTTGCAGGAACCCCGTTAGGAGGGGGAGTGATCCCTGAGGCGAAGAAGGGTGGGAAACGGTCATTTCACCTCCCGTCATTCAACGTAGGATCGAAAGCCCTTGCAATTGCGCTTGTTGAAGCGGTACTGCTGATAATCATCTATGGCGGGCTTGTGCGAGAGTACGCGTCGAACGTCAATATGCAGAACTGGGTCCAGGCCAACTTCGCTCCCGGAAGCTATCTTCTCAACTACAACGCGGTACTCGTTCTCGCCGGACTCCTAGGGATCTTGATATTCCAGCTCGTACCAAGAAAGTTGCATTCAAGGAAGCTCCAAGGATAGTTTCTATTCTAGACTACGGCCCGCGATCCCGTTTTCGCGATTGCTAGGCACGAACTGCACTGTGCCATGAATCGTCTTGTGAAGATACGATTTTTCCCGGAGGACCTTTTGGAAAATCCCGAGCGCATCTGTGGCGTATTCTCGGAGAATTGTTTGCCTGGTCTGGGTTTGCCTTCTAGGCTTGAAGTAAGCGCCCAATGGGACCATGTAAAACTTGAGCGTCGTTTCATCGTTCGAGCTCTGCCGGTAACCCATCTCAAAGTCGTATACTTGGAATCTATGCCCTTGCCTTCTCATCGTCAGCCAGACGAAAAACTCACGTGCACGGAATTCGGGCTCTTCCTTTCTCAGCACCAGAGAAGTAACCTTTTCGTGGGGGATAGTGAGGTTCGCATTATCGGCAATAAGTGATTCCACGCTGGTTTGTTCGTAGTCTTCGAGAGTCTTTGGTATTACGTCGGTCATTAGCGCGGTTCCAAACTTCATCTCGCCACGAAGCCAATAGCTACTCCTCGTCTTCTCCAGGCGAATGAAAATTGACCGGCTATCAGTCACCAGAACAGCATACTCCTTCGGATATTCCTTGTCCGGCACTATGACCCTGTGAATCAGGGCCAGCCTCTTCTCCGGTACCGAGCCAGTCATCGGTTTCTCAAAGCACCGGTGCGTTGGCTTGTTCTTAGTTCTACCCCTGCACGACTAGGGACTAACAGTCGAACCTCGGTTTCGGGTTTTATTCTCGTCGAGGGACTCAATGCAATGTTGGGCTCCGCGTCACTCTATCTGAATAGTAGCGGTAACGCGTCTCTTATCGGAGTAGTCAGTTCCCAAGCTAACCAGGCATTCGAAAATGGACCTGGCAACAGGAGGCATGGTTCTCTTCACGATAATGGTGGCTGCGGGGATCATTCCACTGATCATGGCGATCAAAGTTAAGGTCCATAGTCTCAGAATCCTCTCTCTTCTGCTCGGACTTTTTGCAGTCGTCCATGGCTTCTACCACCTTGCCTTCGGGTTCCAGCAAGAACTCCTAGCAGACGCAGTCTTCGAGCCGATCTCTCTCATCCTCCTGATAGGTCTCGGAGCATACTACTCCAAAGTGGGGATAGCATAGATGGCAAGTGATCCGATAATCACAATGTTCGAAACCTTCAATCTAGTACTCATCCTCGTAGCATTCGCAATATTCGCGCGGCTCGCGTTCAAAGGCAAGAGCCTTGGCAGCTTCCGATTCCAGCTATCCATCTTTCTCCTAATCTGGGTCGTCTCGGAAATCCCACACATCGCAGAGACCATCGGGTTTCTAGCCGCGACTGGCTATGAGGACATGGGGCTCTACCTACACGCCGCATCAATGGCAGTCTTCGCCACATTCGTCGGCTGGAGATCCCTCAGATTTCTCTCCTACCATCCTCCTGCTCCTATCACGACAGTTTCTCTTCCAACTGAAACACCGAAGGTCCTCAAATCATGAGCGCGGTGAGCTTCGATGATCTGGTCAGCCAGTCCGTCAGCGAGACGATGTCCAAAATTCTCGGCGCGACCACATGGAAGAGCGTCAATTTCTTCTTCGACACGAAGACCGCTGCCCGCGAACCGGAAGCATTTGCTGCGCTCCTCGAAAAGGTATTCGGATTGACTTCAAAGGTCCTCCAGAAGAAAATAGCTGAAACACTCCTGAACAAAGTCGGGGCTGTCCAACCTTCCAATGCAACGGATTTTCGACAAATCCTGCGCCTTGCAAAGGCTAAGTTTCCTCGGACAACGGTTCCGGGACAGATTGGGTCCTAGGAAATCCGAGTTCGCCATCGAGAGCCGAATTGCGTCGCGAGCAGTGCTTCCGGGGCCCGACAAAAAACAGTAATTAATTATCTCCTTCGTCAAGGAGGAAACACTTTGCAAGTTCAGATAGGCTCGATAGTCATTGACTGCAACGAATTCGACAAGATGCTGACATTCTGGCAGGACATACTTCACTATGTCCTAAGTATCCACCGAAGGACGGATGGGTAATCCTTCGAGATTCGGAAGGGAAGAATCCCAATGTACCTTTGAACAAGATTCCGAAAAGCGTCAAGGGCAGGATTAGATTGCACTTGGATCTCTAGACGGATGACCAAGAAGGGGAGGTGGCGCGTTTGCTGAAGAACGGAGCGACCGTCTATCCGCGAGACTACAAAGCAGATGAAGACTTCAGGATACTAGTAGATCCAGAGGGCAACCATTTCTGCGTAGTCCAAGTCCCCAAAGGCGCGATCAAGACTTCGGGTCAAAAATAAGAGAGCGGTCCTAGTTCACTCTCCGAGCTGATATCAGCTAGAACCGAATAGATCCCCGTATGCTATGGCGTCGCGCAGGGTGAAGAAGGCGTACAAG
>Ga0209235_1000427_pt1 | contig 20974 bp, 25 predicted proteins | sample GraSoi013_1_20cm_4_FD_185817 | JGI IMG/M metagenome (GOLD analysis project Ga0209235, IMG submission 185817) | Grasslands soil microbial communities from the Angelo Coastal Reserve, California, USA - Sample 09_25_2013_1_20cm (SPAdes) (version 2) | ecosystem: Environmental > Terrestrial > Soil >... | reverse complement strand
TAGCCTGAGATCCGATTAGGGCGAGGCGAGACTCTAGGGGTTTTCTCTCACCTTCCAGCCAATGCTCTAGAAACGCGCGGAAGAGGGCCAGGGGAGCATCACCGATTCGGTGCGAGCCGGACTTGTCAACCCCCCTGAGTATTCCTATTACGCCCACCGTTGACAGTGCAACGCTTGACAGGAATAGGACGCTCGTTTGAGACAGTGCTGAACTTGTCAGAATATGATGAAAGGACAACCCGTAGAAATATGCGAGAATTGACAGAGCTGGGACGAGCGTGGCTGCGGTGAATCTCTTCCATTGAGCTGCAATCGGCATTGAAAACATTGTGAGAAATCTGACGGGCAAGGAAATTGCGACGGTCATCAGAAGGCCGTCGGTCCAGAGCACGCTAGATTTGAAAATCGACGCGGCCGCAGAGGCCAGCGGCAACAAAACGAGAAGTGGCGCCCAACAGAGCAGCTCGACTCCCATCAGTCGTCGAAAATCGAGGACCGCGTCACTTCGCAGGAAAACCTTCGCGTTTAGCAATTCGCCAACTAGTGACGGGAGAATAATTACTGTGGCCGGAATGATGAATGTTGTGGCAAGTTCAAGCCCTGAGAGAGGTAGAGCGATGGCCGCAGGGAGAAATACCTCGGTACAAAACATGGACACTAACTGTGCGGTTGTTGGGAAACTTATTCTTCGGATGAAGTTGAAAGCGTGAACAGTTCCTGCTATCCCTCCCCCCGGCCGGTAGCCTTCGACCATTGGCTACTCCCGGCCTAGAGCTGCAATGATCCTACTCACCTGACTCGTCCCCTCTATTTCGAGAACTGTCCCGGTGACCAGTGCTTTCGCCCCGGATTTGGCGAGTTCTTCGGCCTGCTTGGGCTCTCTGATTCCACCTCCGACGATTACTGGGATTTCGACCGACGATACTACTTTCCTAACCATTTCCGCAGTTACGGGTGTCTCGGCGCCACTCCCGGCCTCCAGGTAGACCCATCGCATCCCGAGGTATTGCGCCGCAAGGGCGTAGGCCTGGGCCAAATCCGGTCTCGAGTAAGGTACCTTTTCCGCCCCACTAATTTTGCTCACAGCCGTGTTGGTTTCTCCGACCAATATGTACCCGAGGGGAATTGCTTCGAGACTGAACCGTTTCACTATGGGGGCACCCATGGCCTGGGTGCCGGTAATGTACTGGGGCTTTGAGGAGTTGAGCATTGACATAAAAAAGATGGCGTCAGCAAAGCGGCTAATTCCTTGTAGACCATTCGGGAATAGTATCACTGGGAGTGAAGAGTTTGCCTTTATCGTCTTGACGGTGGCGTCGATCTCGCTTGAAGAGGTCACAGTGGAGCCGCCTACCATGATTGCAGTTGTTCCAAACTTCTGCAGCTCCCCGACTGTCTCCGGGAGTGACTCGAGTGGCTTCTCAGGATCTATGAGGGCAAGGTGAATGCAGCCGTTTCGCTGTATGGATCTCAGGAGGGTCTTTTCCGTGGGTCCCGTTTTCGCCAACTCTAACTGGTTAGAAGCTGATATGCCACCTTCATCGCTAAGATAGGATGCCTAACTAGAAGCCCAACGGCTCTGTTGGGCTTTAGGCCGTTGGCCATGTCCATGAGGTCTTGGCCTTCAAGAAGTTCTGTTATGATGTTAAGGTCATGGTCTGAGAAACGTTCGAAGGACTCCAGTGCCTTGAGACTGTTTTCGATTCTCTCCCCAAAGAGTCGGTCAAACCGTTCTACGTATCTATAGAGCTGTGAAGCTGACGCGTCTCCGACTTGCACCGATTCTCCAGCGACCTCTCCCGCGACTTTTCCCGCGACAAGACTGGTGTGGATCCCAGCTCCCGTCAGAGGGATGACTTGCCCAGCCGCGTCTCCGCAAAGCATCATATTATCGATAACGAATTCAGCAACTTCCCCTCCGACAGGAACGGGGGCTGCGAGCGTCTTCCCGATTTTTGCTTTAGAGAAGGCCTTGGGGTGTTGCGCGATGAAACGGTCAAGGAGTTGTCTCGCGTTTCCGCCTTTTAGGCCGATTCCCACGTTTGCGTCTCCGTCGCCCTTCGGGAAAACCCAAATGTACCCTGACGGTGCTTTCTCATGTCCCACGTAAATTTCGAGCTTGGTTTCATCCTCTATAGTGCAGTCCGTCATGTAGTATTGTAGGGCGGCGATGGCGACATATTTGTTTCTCGCGAAGAACCTCCGGGCTAACAGCGAACCGACGCCGTCGCATCCAATTACGACTTTGGTTCTAAGGGTGAAGGTTTCTCCGCTTTTTCGACCTTTGAGTATGACATGACCGTCGTCTCGGCCGATTTCCTCGATCAGGTTTCCGTACCGGACAGCAGCCCCACAACTGCTCGCTCTCTTGGCCAGTACACCTAGGAATGAGGGCTTGTCGAGAATGAGCCCCTCTCCAGCAACGTTTACTCGCTTCTTCTCATTCGGGGCGTATAGGACGGCACCCGAAATCTTGTTGGCGACAAACTCAGATGAGGGCTCGATTTCCGCGTCCGACAGAACCCCTCCCAATACTCCCTCCGCGCACACTTTGCGACCAGGGTCAGTCTCTCGCTCAAGGAGAATTGTGCTAGCTCCAGAAGATGCTGCCTTCCACGCTGCCATAACCCCCGCTGGCCCAGCTCCGATTACAGTAACATCACAAGACTCCAAGAGCAACACCCAGGTAGACAGCGGCCAGGAATTTTCCAGGCTCCCGTTTAATCATTCTCTTACCGTGAGCGGGACGCGGCTTCCTTCCTGTCTAGGTCCTTCTCCACTCTGTTAAGGAACCAAAGGGAATAGATTGAGAGAGCGAAAACAGTGATTACCACCTTTGTTGCGAAAACTAAGTTAAGCGTCGTCCTTGTGTTTGGGTACGGATTGGCGAGAACATCAGGGTTGCAAGGCAGAGGAGTGCAGTTGGCACTCGTGACCGCGATAAGGGCTGACCAGATTGCAAAGTTGAAGAAGATCTCATAGAACGCACCGAAAGCAACGACTGCAGTGCCGATGAAAAGGAACCTTCGGACCTCGGGTGAGAGGGTAAGAAACCTGGCCCTCTTTGCTTCCAATCCGAACGTCCAATACAGGAAGCTGAAGTAGGCGAACCATGTTATGGGTTTTGCATAGAAATACGGGGAAAGTCCAGGGGGCGGCCACTCGGACTGGACAAACTGAAAGCCCAGTTGAGGGTTAGTTGTGGCGGTCAACCCATAGTAAAGGACGAAGGTAAGCGCGAGCAGTCCGGACGACCAAGACAGTATCGAAAACGGGCGCCGTTCCATGAGGGCCCGGAGTTCGAGATAGCCGAGTTTGGTTGGCCTCTCCAATTTCATACGGGGCTTCATGCCCAATGGAGGGTCTGGGGCTTTAGCGTTTGCTACTGCTTAGATGCAAGTGCTCTACAAGTCTCTGCGGTGAGGCATTTTGCAAACCTTAAACTGGGAACTTTTGGGCCTTTCGTAGAGGATTGTTGATCGTGAAGCGTTTGAATGACGTCGTCCCAGAGAGAGTGGGCGACTTCAAGCGTTGGTATCTCTCGCGAGCCGAGCCTGGCCACGAGCTCTCCGTGAGATACGTGGAGCTAAACGGTATCGTTGCTCCTCACACGCACTACGTCGAGGAGACTATCTACTACATTGAAGGTAAAGGCGTTGCTAGAGTGGGGGATAGAGAAGTTAGCATCCGCCCAGGGACGATGCTTGTCATCCCTCCGGGTACAGTTCATAGTTCGATAAAGGAGGGCTCAGAACCGGTTCGCTACCTTGCCATTTTTGTCGGAAACCCCGACCTTTGATTCTGTTTCAGACAACAAGTGAAGTCAAAAAATGAGGACGGGGAGAACTTGAGCTCTCCCATTACCGGTTACTGCACGACCTCGCCTGAGGCGAATCGTGGGGCAACTCGGGTAATCTTGATCTTTACGTGGTCTCCTGGCTTTGTGTTCGGAATGAAGACCACTAGGCCTTCAACACGAGCTATTCCTTCTCCGCGTCTGCTGATCTCCTTGATGTCAACGTCGTATTCTTTGCCTTCCTCGACAGGTTTCGGACCGAATCGGTTACCTCCTCCACCATAGCCTCTCCTCTCATAACTCATCTGCATCTTCCACCTCCGTTCATACGTTCTTCTCGTTCGTTCCGGTTTCCTCGGGAGAAAGCAGCAGTCGTCTCGTCAACGGCTACCGGACGTTCTCCGGCAAGTCAACCTTCGGCAGGAAACGTTGAGGACCTGCAAAATATAAACCTACTTTCCGTGACGACCACCGTTCATCGGAACAGCCTAGAATCGTTAGGCTCAATAGCCGAAGTCGATTGCAGGGGCAAGTCACAATGCCATCACGAGTCGAAATTTTCCCCTTGACAGGCCTACCGCTGATCAACCCCGGTGACGACCTTGCAGGTATGATTGTGAAACAAGCCCGAATGAAAGGGTTGAGTATCAAGAACGGAGACATCATTGTCATAGGACAGAAAGTGGTTTCAAAGTCTGAGGGTCGAGTGGTCGACGTTTCCAAGGTCAGAGCTTCAAAGAGAGCGCTTGACCTTGCCAGGAGAGTTAGGAGGAAAGCGGGGTTCGTCGAGCTTGTTCTCCGAGATGCGAAGAAGGTGGCCAAGGCTTCAAAACAAGTACTCATAGTGACAACCAAACAAGGTTTTACGTGCTTGAACGGAGGGGTTGACAAATCCAATGTTGAGGGGGAGAGAATGTACGCCCTTCTTCCACTCGACCCGGACATGTCAGCGCGAAAAATCAGGGCACGAATCCAGCGACTGACCAACCGTCAGGTAGGTCTCTTAATCACTGACACTCATAGCCGACCCTTTAGGTTGGGCCAAGTGGAAGAGACTATCGGGCTTGCAGGATTAGATCCAATGGCAGATTACAGAGGAAAGCATGACCTGTTCGGATACCAGCTCCGGTTCAAGAATGTGGCTGTAGCGGACGAACTGGCTGCGGCGGCGGAGCTTGTAATGGGTCAGGGGACTGAGGCCACGCCTGTAGCGATTATCAGAGGAGTTGGACGAGTCGAGTTCAAGGAACGAGCTCGAAGCTCAGAGCTCGTTGTTGCCGTCGGACAGGACCTCTTTAAGGGGACACTTTGAAACGACGAGGCTCAGCTGCTAAACCCGCCCGAACCCAAGAATCGCACAAAGTCGTCTATGACCAAGCGCAGTGGTCACTACTGAAAGGGTTTCGAGACAGAGCCATCACAGTTTTTGAAGCGCTAGGAACATGGAGAGAATCGAGCATTATTCACGGAAGCGTTGCAAGAGGCGATGTTGATGAAGAGAGCGACATCGACATACTCATTCCCACCGAAACCGCTACCCAGCTGGTGGAGACAAACCTTGAGAGCTCAGGATTTACCGTCGTCACGAGAGAAATTTCTCAAGCCACTCCGGCGCACTCCCCTAAGGCGCACCTGTACCTCGACCCTGAGCAACGAGTAGTAGTTACAATCCCATTACTCCAGTTGCGCAAGCTAGAAACCGAGTTTTACAAGTTCGGAGGAGCTGCAACCCTCCAAGACCTTCGAAACAACTTGCGTGTGCCAGGATGCACGAAGAGACTTACACTCGTAGAACCCACGATAGACGGTCACCTCGAATCGCCGGTTGTCGAGCATGAACCAGGGGTGGCAAGAAAGGTAGGAGTCAGTGTTGAAATCGTAAGGGAACGTGTACGAGTCCTCACGCGTAGGGATCGTTATGGCCGGACTGGAACATTCCTCAAGCTGAAGGTTCCAGAGGTCGTCACGTTCGAAGAAGTCTTGGGCGAGGAGGCGAAGACAAACCCCGCTCTAAGAAGAACGCTGAGAATCCGGCAGAGGGGTAGATGAACCTACCGTCGACGCGGTTTCTACGTTATCTCTACCGTTGAAAAGGTAATATTCATCGAAACAACGGCGAATCGGAAACCCATCGGGAAACGAGTCGCATGAGTTTCTTCTTAGACCCATACCTGCCCATCCTAGCATACCTAGCAGTATGGGGCGTCCTTGTCCTCCTTGGATACTTGCTGAAAGCAGAGAAGCACGGAATCATCCTCAAACCCTACTACTTCATGTTGAAGACAGTAGTCTTCAACAGCTGGCTGGAACGAATCGGGAACAGGTTCCGAAGGATCTGGTTAGTCTACTTCGACATCGGAGCGGCGATGGGCCTAGGACTGCTCGTTTTTGCGATCACAATCTTCCTCCAAAACGCAGTCGGCCTCCTGACCCGCGCCCCCTCGGCGGGTCCGACACTCTTAATCGTCCCACTTCCGGGGTTGACCATTGGCTGGGACGTCTTTCCTTACGTTCTTATCTCAATTGCCATTCTGTTGATTCCCCACGAAGCAGCGCATGGCATCGCCAGCGTCCTCGACAAAGTACCAATCAAGTCCTCAGGAGTGTTCATGGCAGTTTTCCTACCTGGCGGCTTTGTCGAAATCGACGAGGAAGACCTTGCAAAACGGGCATCCAAGACCAAACTAAGGGTGTTCGCGGCAGGTTCGTCAACAAACGTGATCAGCTGGCTCCTTGTCGTCCTGCTCCTCTCGAACTTTGCCCTAACAATCAGTCCGCTTTACAACGCATCTCCTTCTGGGGTCCTCGTTACAAGACTCTCTGACGGCGGACCAGCTCAGACCGCGGGAATACAGCCATGGTCAGTAATCACTTCGCTTGACAATACTACTGTCAACCGGGTCGGCGACCTAGCCAACTATCTTGCCAGAGTCCGTCCTAACGCTACCGTAGTGATCGGGCTCAACGATGCGAGAAAAATTCCAGTACTGACTAAGCCGGCGTCTGACAATGCGAGCCGTGCCTTGATTGGCATACAGCCCTTTGACTATTATGCCCCAAGGGCCGGGTTCCTTTCGGTGGCTTTTCCCTTTCAACTGTTCAGCACCTTCCAGTGGCTGGCCATCATCCTGCTCGGGGTGGGCATAGTGAACATGCTTCCCATGTACCCCTTTGATGGTGATCGCTACTTCGATACTATCCTTGGTAGACTGGGCCTGAAAGATACTAGGAAAGCTAGGACCCTTGCTAGCATCATATCTCTGAGCCTCTTAGGGGGAAACCTTGTTCTCTCCTACATTATGTTCGGAACCGTGTTCCCGAGGTAGCCGGATATGGATCCCATGATATGTGGCACCTGTGGGAACCATCCAGCATTCTACCGGCGAGAATACGAGGGCGTTGCACTCTGCAAAGCTTGCTTCAAGACGTCCATTGAACGCAGAGTCAAACGAACCATTGGTCGGTGGAAGATGTTCGAACCGAACGATCACATCGCCGTGGCAGTCTCCGGCGGAAAGGACAGCTTGACGATGCTCATGATTCTCAAGAAACTGGCTTCTCGTTTCCCACGTACGAAGCTGACAGCTGTTACAGTGGACGAAGGCATCGCTGGTTACCGTGAGGAGGCAGTTGAGCTCGCGCAGAATTATACTAAGAAGCTTGACGTGGCCCACGAAATAGTATCGTTCGCAGACATCTTCGGGTATGGACTAGACGATTTCTTACGGGAAAAAAGTGAACGGTTGACAGCATGCTCCTACTGCGGTGTCTTCCGCCGTAAAGCGATCAACTTGGCGGCACGGAAGGTTGGAGCGACAAAAATCGCCACGGCCCATAACTTGGATGATGTCGTGCAGACTTACTTGTTGAACCTGTTTCAAGGTGATGTTGACCGGTTCGTGCGGTCAAGCCCAGTGCTTCGGGACTCGCGCGGCATGTTTCTGACCCGGGTGAAACCGTTGTGCGAGGTCCCCGAGAGGGAGATCGCGCTCTACGGATATTCTGAAGGCTTGGTTTTCCAGTCAGTCTCCTGTCCGTACATGACGGAGGCCTTGAGAAACGAGCTGCGTTCTGCGGTCAATAAGCTGGAAATCGCTCATCCAGGGGTGCTATACTCATCATACCGGGCGATGCTAAGGCTTAGGGGTCTCGCCGAACCCGGAGTTCCCTCGTCGACGCTCGTCCCATGCGGCAACTGTGGAGAACCAGCATCTTCTGAACTGTGCGAAGCCTGCCGGATGGTTGGAGCTCGGGGAACGATGCTTGAAAACCCTCGGCCAACCCTGCTCTAGTCTCAACGACTTCGTCCCGCGAAACGTTGGGGTTTTTGCTCGGTGACGCCTCGCCACCTAAGCGGCAGGCCAGAGAACATCGCAGCAACCCACGGTAAGCACGGATAGACGCGAAGAAATCGGTTCAGACTCCCATTAGAGAAGTCAAACACGAGGTCAGAGGCCCTGAGCGGGCCTCTCTTCGGCACCGGCCATAGGAAAGAGTGTAACCCAAAGCGGAGTCGTCATCGTATCAGGGCGTTTACATTTTCCAAGGCAAGTAGAATCCCGTCGAGGTTACAGACGTTGCGGCTGAAGACTCGTTCTGAGACGAGTGAAGTGATCACGGAGCCCGATGACCTAGGTACGCCGGGACTGGCGCAACGTAAAGCGGCGAAGCCGAGAAAGCGCAAAGACAAGGGGACCAGAGGCAAACAGTCCAAACAGAAAACGCCAAAGAAGCCAAAACTCGAGACTGACAAGACTGAAGAGCGTAGCGTCCTGCCCAGTAATAGTCCCATTCCTACTCCTAAGCTATCACCCGCGTATGCACCATTAGCGGAACCGTCGGCCCGTGAGAGCATCAGCGAGCCGGAAGAAGCTAAACCCTTCTACGTCATTGAAGGAGTGAGAGGGTCAGAGCCGGATGCTAGAGAGGACAAGTCGTCCGAGACAGGAATCCCCTCCCACTTCCAACCACCGACTCCGTCCCCGTACACTCAATCATCTGCTCCGGGAGAGGGTCAGTATTACTTGGTCTTCGTCAACGCCCCCGCCCAGTCGCTCGTCAAAACTAAGGTTCAGATAGACTTCGACACGTTCCCTACTATTACAATTGGCAGAGACCCGGAGAATGTCGTGGTGATTCCGGACCAGAATGTTTCGAGACTCCACGCCGAACTTAGCCGGGACGGGGGCGAAGTTGTGTTGAAGGATCAACAGAGCACGAACGGAACATATCTTTACGATGGAAAGGAGTTCCAGCAGGTAAACGAGAGTGTTGAGGTCAAGCCGAACAGCCTCATCAAGTTCGGCTCCGGCACCATCGTGAAACTGATCTGTGAATAATTTTCTTTTTGTCCTTCTCGTCGAGAATAGGAACCACGTGAACTGAATAGAAATTCAATGTATTCCTTTGAGTCGCCCCCAGATCCACTTTTTCCCGCCGTGTCGAGGAAAAAGGCCAATGCTGAACCCAAACAAGAACTGCGAATGGGCTCAGTCTGTTCCTCTTTGAGCGTCCATGTCCACTTCCCCGTAGACTTATAGGATTACCCCTGGAATCTGCAGGAGTTCCGTAAGGACGCGGTAGGTGAAGCCCCAGACGACGCGTCCATTCAAGACGAACGATTCCACCTTCCACGTCCGACCTCGGACCGACACCTCACTTGTCGATAGGTTAGGCTTCAAGTCTCGGAACGAAACCCAGAACGCGTCCGCCACTTCAGATCCCACCCTGACCAAAGGCTTCCTCCTCAAACCATAGACCCATGGCTGCACCCTCATCTCCGTCTGCCTCATCGGATGACCAAGGCTCAACGGGCCGAGCCTAACGCCCTCCTCTTGGAGCTTGACCCCAACCTCTTCAGACACCTCCCGTTCCAAAGCAGAGACAGTCGACCCGTCCAAGCCTTTCACCTTACCTCCAGGCAGCCCTATTTGACCAGACCAAGGGTCGTCGTGCCGCTCGGTTCTCTGAATGAGGAGCACTTCGAGCGCTCCGCCCGATTCAGAGAGCATTACTGCCACCGTTGCCTCGACCTTCACATCAGCGGAGGATCTGTTCAGTCTAACCAGAGCTTCCTTCAGCTCGGCCAGTCGAGGGCTGAGTTGGATTTCTTCGGGCAAGCTCAACAGGCCATTGGGAGAGCTTGGATAGCTATGAACGACAGGTTCTGTCAACCTCTTCCTAGAAGGCGACAGGGCGATCTTCGACGTGCTTTCCCGTGATTTCCTCGTTTATCAACTGGTACTTTGCCTTCACGAGATCCATCAGCTGGGCGATGTCCTTGGAGTTTTGAATCGTGAGCCCAGCCCACGTCCTCTTCCGTACCTGTTCCCTCAAGCGCCAGTCGATAGCCGGGTTATCGACGAGCTTGGACCTAGACTTGTAGTCGGCGTGAATAGTCGCGTTAATCTCACTTCCCCTCGCATGGAGGTGGAACAGCTGCCTGCCCTCGTAGAAGAATGCCGGAACAGGCTCTCGACTGTGCTCCTCGTACTGGACCTTCATCGTAACTCCTTTCAACTGCCTCATCCGAGTACGCAGGGTTTGGAAGACGGACCAAGTTTGGGCACCTACTCGGTCGGCGATTACAGAGAGATCAGGGCTGTCTTTGTGCGGCAAATCGCATAAGGGAGGAGACCCGATTCTACTATTTTACTCTAATCTGGATAGCGACTTAGCTAGCCGAGTCAAAGTCGAGACTGGGACACACGTTAACCAGCCACTACATCACTGGGTTGGTCCTTTAGGTGGAGACCCAGACGGCACTAAACCGTTTAGTTCCCGGGTCGCGCGGAGAAGTTCACCCGAAACTGCATAGTAGGCACGGCTGCCCAACGGCAAGTACCGAATAGCCTTTTTCAGCTGTTTGATGTAGAACCTGATTTCAGCAGGGTCGTGACGTGCAACAGCGACCTTCTCTAGCTGTTCGGGCTCCGGTGGGTCGACAGCGAGACGCTCTCTCCGACGGGGCAATCAGATTCAGCTGATACCGGTTTCCAGGGAACCGGTAAATAGAAAGTGTAACACGGACCTTCCGCATAGAGTACCTTGAGCTTGACTCGAGAAAGTCTTTGCGTATTTCAGTCCATACTGCAGCTCGAGCAGAAGCCACAATTTCTACAGACCCCTCTCTGGTCGAGCTCGGTTTGACAATTCGGGCACTGTGCTTCAAGACGGGTCTTGTGGATTTGCAAGCGTTGCAAGTTTCCGCCAGACTCAAGAGTTGACGATAGGGAGGGCAAACCTGTTCTCGGCTGTGGCGGGCTCGGCTTTCGAACGGTACCCTCGCAAATCCAGAGTGACCGAGGAAAAGCCGAGAGACAGCAGCTTCTGGCTAATAGTGTCCATCACCGCCTCGTTGAAGAACAAGTTGCGCTCGTCTGGTCCAACCTCGATCCGGGCCAGACCGGTATGGTAGCGGACTCTAAGCTCGCTGACTCCGGTGAGCGACCTTATGAAGTCTTCCGCTTCTCCGACCATCGACAGTTTCTGCTCCGTCACCGTTTCCCCATGCGCGATTCTCGAAGAGAGACACGGCATGGCCGGTTTGTCCCAGACGGACAGTCCCAAGGCTCTCGCCGCTTCTCGGACATCTCTCTTGCGAAAGCCGGCGAGCAGGAGCGGGCTTATCACGCCTGCTTGGAGGGCGGCCTGAAGTCCAGGGCGGTCATCTGAGAGGTCGTCTAGCTGGGTCCCGTCAAGAATGGCCATCATTCCATGCTTGTCCGCAATGAGCCTCAGCTCTTTGTAGAGGGTTTCTTTGCAGTAGAAGCATCTGTTGGAGCCGTTGGCAGAGTAGTTAGGGTCTTCAAGCTCATGCGTTCGAACTATGACGTGTCCTATGCCAATTTCATCGGCTATCCTCTTTGCAGTCTCTAACTCTCCAGGGGAAAGGGATTCGGAGGCTGCGGTAGCCGCGATTGACCTGTCTCCCAGTGTCGCGTGAGCTATGAACGCGACTAGCGAACTGTCGACTCCGGCCGACAGCGCGACAACTACACCTTTCGATCGCCTGATTATCTCGACGGCCCTCTCAGTCTTCGAGCTTAGTTCAGGCGATTCTATTCCGCGTAGCATGCTCAGATGAATAACGGTAGGGTGTTCTAATTTAAAGGGTTCATTTCAGAATCATGTAGTCGACTAGTCTGATGTCAGTGTCCAAGTTTCAGCAAAGTATACGGAGACTTCAGAAGAAGAGCCGACTGTTAGCTGTCAGTGAGCTTGGCAAACTCGCAAAGCTCGATGTTGGCCGTGAGGTCCGGAAAGGAGTCCCCGAGGTTATTCTTGCAGAAGGGAAAGAGCCTGATGACGTCGCTAGAATCGTGGGGAAAGTGGTCGTCCATACTGGGAGAGCGATCGTCAGCCGGGCCAGTCAGAAACACCTTCGTGCTGTTAAGCTCCGTAGTGGATCCGGCTTGGAGGTCGAGTATGACCCACGGTCCCGGATGATAGTGGTGAGGTCCAAGTCGTATCGCACCAACCGAGGCGGTGGTCGTGTTGGCATTCTCACCGCAGGCACATCCGACATTCCGGTTGCAGAGGAGGCGAGGATAATTGCCGAGGAGATGGGATGTAAGACGAAGTCCTTCAACGATGTTGGGGTTGCTGGCCTCCACAGACTGTTCGAGCCGCTAAAGGATCTTCTTCGCTGGGATGCCGACGTCATTCTCGTTGTCGCGGGTCGAGAAGGAGCGCTTCCAACTGTCGTCGCCGGGATTGTCGACGTTCCGGTTGTGGGGGTGCCGACCTCTCGAAGTTACGGGTTTGGAGACAAAGGACTCGCCGCACTCGCAGCAATGCTCCAGTCGTGCTCCCTAGGAATGTCTGTTGTGAATATTGACGGCGGCGTTGGAGCCGGTGCGGTGGCCGCAATGATTGCAAACCGGGTCGGACAGGTCAGGGCATCGAGAAGCGACACTAGGGAGTCCTGAGAAATTTGGGCGTAGACCTAGCCGACCTGATCCCACGAGTGAAAGTCTCCCTGGATGATCTGTCTGGAAAGACCTTTGCAGTCGACGCTTACAATGCCCTCTACCAGTTTCTAGCAATCATCAGGGGGCCGACCGGAACCCCCTTGATGGATAGGAAGGGCAGAGTAACCAGTCATCTCAGCGGCCTCCTCTACCGTACTACGAATCTAGCGGAGAGGGGCATCAAGCTCGTCTATGTTTTCGACGGAAGGCCCCCCGCATTGAAAGAGGTTGAGATAAAGCGGCGGAGGGCTGTGAAGGAGGAAGCTATCGTCAAGTACGAGGCTGCTGTGACCTCAGGGCGGGTCGAGGAGGCGAAGAGGTACGCGCAGGCGACGTCGAGCTTGAAGGACATGATGGTAGAAGACTCGATTAGAGTCTTGGACCTACTTGGCGTTCCACACGTGCAAGCCCCGTCCGAGGGAGAAGCTCAAGCGGCAATAATGGCGGCACGAGGGGACGTATGGGCTGCTGTGAGCCAAGACTTCGATTCCATTCTGTTTGGAGCCAATCGATTGGTGAGAAATCTAGCGATAAGCGGCCGACGAAAACTACCAATGCAACAGGCATATGTTCAGGTCGACCCGGAGACCGTAGACCTTCAAACCGCGCTTCGTGAACTCCAACTCTCGAGAGAGCAGCTCGTGGACCTTGGAATATTGATAGGCACCGATTTCAACCCCGACGGTTTCAAAGGTATTGGACCCAAAACCGCCCTTAAGCTAATCCGCGAACGAGGAAGCATTGACAGCATGGCTCAGGCAAGTCCCGACTTTCGCTCCCCACCAGAGCTACGCAGAATTAGGGAAATATTTCTCAATCCAGACGTCACAACAAACTATAGCCTTCGCTGGAAAGAACCAGATATCGAAGGACTGGTGAAATTTCTCTGCGGCGACCGCGACTTCAGCGAAGAAAGGGTCCGCAACGCTGTTACAAAGGCGAAAGCAGGGTTCGCTGTGGAGAGTGAGAAGAAAACTCTCGAATCATTTTTCGGCTAGTTCCTGAAACCATGCTGGCCGACAAGCGGGACAAACGCTACACCCCCCAGATTCCGACGATCCACCACCCCATCTCTAGTCTTCCTAACACGCACCAGTTCCTGTGGGAAGAAGCGGTCGCCTACAGGGATGAGCATGAGCCCCTCCAACGCCAGCTGGTCAACTAGTGGACGAGGAATGTCGGGGGCTGCGGCGGTCACGAGAATCCTCTCGTAGGGAGCTCGATCTGGGTAGCCGACGGTCCCGTCACCAAGGACCAACGTCACCCGTTCGGAATAGCCCGCCAGGTCAAGGTTTCGACGGGCCAATTGGACAAGGCTCTCTAGCCTTTCAATCGTGAAAACGTGGCCTTTTGGCCCCACTAGCTCTGCAATGGTCGCGGCGTGGTACCCGCTACCCGCCCCTATCTCCATCACGCTCATTCCCTCCTCCAGCTCCAAGGCCTCGTCCATTATTGCGACCATGTTACGCCCGGCTGGTCAGCCGTGAGGCGCGCTGATCGTCTGCCCATGGCCTATGGGGAGGGGAGAGTCGCCGTAAGATTCGGCGCGGAGGTCTGCGGGAACAAAGAATTCCCTAGGCACCTTCCTCATCGCTTCTATCACGCTCGGTTTGCGAAGAAGACCTTCCACGACTAGACTGTTGACCATACGTTCCCGCTGCCTGGCAGAGTCTTTGAGCCTGTTTCATCCCCCCAGGGGAAAGGTCTCGTCTGTTAGGAATATTAGGGTCGCGGTCAGGAAACCTCCAAATTGTCATTTGTCATCACTGCTCGGGGGCACCGCGCAGTGCTCTCCACTCACCCTACGACTCTTGAGATAACGACCGACCGCAGTCTAACGACCAGGGCGGACTGCGTTGTTGCGGTTGAAAGTTCTCACGGACTGGCCGATCTTCCTTCTGAAGTTAAGAGAATATTGTCAAGTAATCTTGGCCGCGGAATTCTAATTCTCAAGGTCGGAGACCACGCCTTTACTGTCCATGCTCGGGGGTCCCACGCGCTTACCCTCTCTCATCCCAGGGATATTGTCGTAAGAAGGAGCGGGTTCATTTCGGAGCGTACCCTGATGGTTCATTCGGACAAGGCCGCCGCCGACATTCCTAGGGCAATGGTGAAGCTTCTACAGAACCCCGAGGAGGAGATCAGCATCGAGATTCATGCGTCCCTTCAAGCGCAATCTTAACGTCTACTACCACCTGCCACCTCATCGGAGCTACCTCCCGTACCTTCCTTGTGCCTAGTAATTGCTCAAGCTTCCAACCGCAATTGGCCAAGCCTTGGACTAACTCGTTGATGGCTGTTACCTCGCAATCAGGTCCTTCAGCAAAAGCGTAGTAATGTACGATTCCACCTTCTGGCACCAGTGCCCCGCATGCCGCCGGTATGAATTCGGTAGAGTCCGATGGGTGGTTCATGATGACTCGTGTAGCTATCCCGGACAAATGCTTTCTCACAACGTCTTTGGCGTCGCCATGCCACACCCGTAAAACACCACGAGGTTTGTTCAGCTCTATGTTCTCCTTCATGAGCTTGACCGCTTCGAGGTTGACATCAATCGCGTCCACTTCGACGTCAGAGAGTTTCTTTGCTATCATGATAGAGAAAGGCCCCACCCCCGCAAACATGTCAACGATGCGTTCTCCACTCTCAACCAACTTGACGATTCGCTGGTGCTCGTGCGAGAGACGAGGGGAAAAGTAGGCCTTCGCCAGATCAACCTTGAATCGGCAGCCGGACTCACGATGGATAGAAGTAGTCCTCTCCTCTCCGGCCAGAAATCGCACAGGACGGATACGTTCCCTTCCGGAGACCGCTCCGGTCTTGGCAAGGACAACTCGAGCGTTTCTGTTCACAGTTAGGATGCCTGCTGCAAGGGTCTTCTCATGATCCTTGAACTCCTCGGGCGACTCGACTACCACGATATCCCCAATAATGTCAAGGGACTCGGGAAGGATTTCGAGGAGTCCCTCTGGAAGTTTCCCGGCGAGTTCTTCCGCAAGGGTTTGACGAGAGGTTGGTCTAGACTGAAAATCGCTCTCGGATAGAGAAAAATCGTGCAGTTTCTCGCTCAATGCTTTTTGTTGGGTGGGCAGAGGGCGGCGACTAAGAGGAATGACCAGCCTATTTCCGCTGGATTGGATGCGAAGCTTTCGTTCAAGGAGGCCGATGTCTCTTAGGAGGCGAAGGGCCATCTCGCCTTCCTTCTTGTTGACCTGTAGCCCCAATTGCCGAGTGCTATCATTAGCTCTTTTATTCAGTTTCAACTAGGAGGGGGCCTTGGCTTCCGTTCTCGACCTTAGGCTTTTTAGAAAATCAAGGTCGGCCAGGGCGCATTCAGCGGACAGGCGAACGTCCTCGTTCGGGTCATCGAGGGCTTCGACAAGTCCGTTTCGGGACCTTTCGTCGCCTATTGACCCGAGCGCGACGGCGCATTCATGACGGACAAGCACGCTCTCATCATTCTTCATGGCTTCTAGCAAAGCTGGTACCGCCGACTTGAAGCCCAGCTGGCCTAGGGCAAAAGCCGCCTCGTGCCGGACCAAGGGGCTTGGATCTTTCTGGAGTGGTCGACAGAGAGATGGGACAGCTTGTTCGTTCTTGATATCAGCTAGCATGCACACGGCGTGAATCCGTAGCACTATGCTCGACGGAGCTTCCAACACACTTTGAAATGTGGATATGTCCCTTTTGGAAAATGCCCATTCCATTTTTTCGAGCGTCCGGAAATCATCGGTGTGATCCGGGAGTTTCCGTTGGACCAGCTTATCGAACGCTGTCTTCAACGCTACTGCTTCCGGTCGAGACCTTCCGAAATCGACGGCAGACCGTGTCCTACATTAAACTGCTGTTCGATCCCCGGGCCGTGCTTCGTCGGCTGTCATGACCTGCTCAAAGCACTTGGGGCAGTACGGACCCTCATACGGTCCATGCTTTGAACAGCTCGGGCCTCTGCTCCTTCGCATTGCAGTTCTGGGAACGCGCAGTTGGATGCGACCTATTCTAACCATCAGCTACGGGACTCTTCGGTTTCAGGGAACGTAGACGCCGATTTCTTCGGCTATCTGCCTTAGCCTTCTTACTCGCTTCTGAATTGGAGGGTGTGTCGAGAATAGCTCGACAAGCGAGTGCCCACTGAAAGGGTTCACTATCCAGAGAGAAGCAGTAGAAGCGGACGTCGAGGATCGGCCAGGCATCGTATTTGATGTGCGAGCATTTGCTCGTACAGAGATTTTGTCGAGCGCGGTGATGAGAGCGCCAGGGTTTCTGGTTAGTCTGGCCCCGTATTCATCAGCGTTCAGCTCGAAGCTGCGGGAAATTCCAAGTCGGACGAAAGTTGCTCCCAGCGGAATCAAGATTGAGGCGAGAATAAGTGTGACAAATCCACCATTGTTCTGTCGGCCGCCCCTCCCGCCGCCCCACATGGACCATAGAGCCATGTTCCCAAGGTATGCCACAACTCCTGCGATAGTAGCAGCGATACTAGAGATGAGAATGTCACGATGGACTACATGGCCAATCTCGTGTCCGATGACGGCCTCCAACTCGCTAGGCGTTAGAGTCTCTAGAATACCGGTGGTTGCTACCACCACAGCCTTTCCGGGTCCTCGGCCGGTGGCGAACGCGTTGGGCTGAGACTGGTTGACTACTCCGACCTTGGGCATCGGTATACCTGCCTCTTGGGAGACCTTGCGGACTATTCCGTAGAGGGTCGGGTTCTCATTCTCACTGACTATTCGAGCCCGGGCCATCTTGACGACAATCTTGTCGCTCCAAAAGTAGCTGGCGAAGTTCAGCAGTCCCGCAATTATCAAGCCGATGAGCATGAAGCGTATTGGGTCTCCAAAATATATCCCAACCGCATAGCCAAGAAGCATTAGCAACCCTGTCAAGACGAAGAACAGTGTTGCGATTCGAGCATAAACTGAGGCCGACATTTTCCCCAGAAGTATCCGCTTCGGCTTAATTACGCCTTTTCCTAGCCTCAAGCAAGAACGCGAAGACACCGCTCATCAATGAGCCTGCTCGTACCAGCGCAGCATCCGCATGACGCGGAAGGTGCTCCAACGGCCGGGCTTTCCCTCGCCCTCGTCCATGGCGAAGTGCAACTGGCCCGGATGGGGTTCTGCAATGGCATCGGCCGTCCTTGCCGCGGCGCTTCTCGACCAGGCCGACTGCCTCGGCAACCCGCTCGTCCGGTGCGACGCCGGCAGCGCGCAGGTGCTCGAGCCCCTGAGTGCGTCGTAGTAATAGGTGGGGTAAGGGAAGAGAGTCCAGACATCCTCCACGACCTCACTCGTCGAGAGTCGACGGAACATTCGGCGCTTCACTAGGTATTCTTGCCCCCTTGTGACGGGCGACCCTCGCCTCGGCTGTGCCACAGGTGGCCCGCTCGTGCTCGAGCAGGCCCTCCAGCACAGCGATCGTCGTGTTGAATGAGGACCTTGTTGAGCCGCGCTCCACCTCGCAGTTCCAGCCGCCGTCGCTGAGTTGCTCAGGGAACAGTCTGTCGACGACCGCCTGCACGTCCTGGCCGAAGCAGGCGCCCAACGCCACAGCCAACTCGTTTACGCAAGACTCGACCTCGCGAGAAGAACGGCTCATGGTCGTGCTCCCACCTGCTATTCTCGCGGACCCGGGTCACCGCGCGGCGAGCCGGCTCACTCTCGGGATCCAGGCCCATCTCACGCAGGACCGACAAATGTCCACGTGGTGGGGGTCCACGGCCGCGTATACGTGCTATCGCCCCACTGGCCTCGAGCTCTGGAGGGTGAGCAGGCGTGCCCCCCATCCTTCGAGACAACCTTCGAGCGCTCGGCGGCGGGACATCGCCAGGCTCATCGCTCAAGTCACGCATCACTTGCCAATGTATCGAGGGGTCGGAGTCCATCAACCGCTCCACAACAGTCGTGTCCGTTCCTCTCCTCTACTTCGCCGGATAACCAACCGTAGCGTCGTAGTAGAACGTACCGATGGAAAATGTCAGCCGCCAGACAGACCTCGGGAATCGGTAAGCAGAAGTCCGACCGCTTTCGGCCGGGGTATGCCATCAGAGTAGTGCGGTACGTTAAGCGCATATCCAAAGTTTGCGCAAGAGCCCAAGACAATCGAAAAAATCTGGGTCTTCTCGGAATCCGTCACTTCAGCCGTGACCTTGAAGTTACGTCCGGATTATCGCCGCGGGAGCACCTGACACGAACTCAAGGCTCAGTAAGTTGAGCAAACCAATTCGGCCCACCCCAGTCCAGTGTCCTCGTCTGCAAGGGCACCAAGAATGGATCTGCCACCGCACCTGCCTTCCAAGTCTCGGGAATAGAAGATGAGAGACAACAGAGGACTCTTGGATTTCAAGCTCAAGAAATCCCTCAGGTGGGGCCTCCTACTAGTCTCAACACTAGTCATCTTCAGCGCGAGCGCACTCGTCTACGCCGGAATAACCTATGAAAAAGCACTCGAAGTACACAACACAGGCGGGGTCACCACAGGGTCAGGCTCGACCGTGTCGACAGGATCAGCTCTTTCAACAGTGTATATTCTGGCAGTATTAGCGTTAATCTGCGGCCTCGGACTATTTGGGTTCCTACGTGAAACGTACAAGCGCGTCAGCAAAGCTTCAGGCGGACGAGAATCATCGCCGAAGGCTCCTCAGTCCTTGGCCTCAGAAGAGGAAGAATGGGAGGAGGCTCCGAGCCCTAGTGGGTAACAGGTCAAATCAACTCCGTGGGTGGTGGGCCCGCCCGGATTCATTCCCCGCGGAGTGCATCTGACCCACTAGGTCCCCTCGTCGTCACTGGTTCTCTTGTTCTGAGGCTGGTCCATTCATCTACCTCCCCTGTATCGGCGATGGAACGCTTTGGAGTCGTTTCAGCTTAGATGATGCCTCTGACCTGTGGAACTGGCCGCTGTTTGGGCTTGTCAAGATTGTCGAGTGGGCATCTGTTGCTGTGATGTGGGTCTACGTCAGAAGATTCGGCGACTCTCGCGCGATTTTCTGCCGCGACGGACAAGGGCTGAGACTTGAATGATACCTTCTACGATTTCACGTTCTGGGGAGTAAGCAATTGCTTACTCGGTGATGCTTAATTCTCAGAGACATCGCAATGTTGAATCTGAGTTGGCAGACATTGCACTTAGCCCACCCGGTAGGGTGCTTTCAATGGAAGTAGGGAAGTTCCTTCAAAGTCATCTTTCATCTGCGACTGAGAACCGCGAGATTTGTCCCTAGGAGACCCAACGCTATCGAAAACAAGATTTCCGCATTACCTCGAACTTGTGAGGTCTGGAAGAAAACTAAAACTATCATTTAGACCCACAATTGCGACTGCTAGCGAAACAAGACTCATGATAATGGCTCCAGCCCTAAACAGGCTCGTCACACCAGTATTCTTGGCCGTTCCTGCCACACCCCTTTCCTCTTCCCAACGTTAACAGACTTGACCGAGAAATGCTAATATCATTTTCCGAATTTCCGGAAACTATTGTCTACCCCCTTATCGTAGTTTCCGACAAATGAGCCGAGGAGGCCAAAGAAAGGGAGGTTGACACGTCGTGATTACCAGAAAAGAGGGGGTTTGAGGTAGCAGGCGGATTTAGACCGAAAACGGTTCAAATTCGCATGATTTGTATCGCGATGAAGTCCGTCACTTCAGTCATCACCTCGAAGTTACGTCCCGATTATGACCGAGGGGCACTTGCGCAATCAAAGCCATCGGATCTGCTTCGGGATGGAAGTTGAAAGGCATCAGAGAGATTTTGGATTTTAGGCGCGAGAAATCTTTCAGGTTGGGGCTCCCAATAGCCTCAACACTATTCACTATCAGCGCGAGCCTGATCGTCTATAGCGGGTTGATAATTGAGAGACCGCTCGAAGTGAACAATTCAGGCGGCCCAACCACAGGCGCGACAGGAGGCAGTCCCTTAATCGGAACGATATTGATTCTGACAGCGTTAACGTTCCTCGTTGGCTTCGGAGTAGTCATATTTCTACGCGAGGCCTACCGTCACATAGGCAATAGAAAGGCCTCGGGCGAGTCATCGCTTGCGAGCCTAGAACGCCTATCCTCAGGAGAGGATAGATGGGAAGAGGCTCCCAGGAAAGACGAGGAAGAAGAAGCTTCGATGACAAATCCATAGAAGCGTGAGAAAGCAAGATCGACTGGTCCACTGCATACTCGTCATAATTGGTACCACTTCGAGGTCGACGAGGTAA
>Ga0209235_1000423_pt1 | contig 21039 bp, 22 predicted proteins | sample GraSoi013_1_20cm_4_FD_185817 | JGI IMG/M metagenome (GOLD analysis project Ga0209235, IMG submission 185817) | Grasslands soil microbial communities from the Angelo Coastal Reserve, California, USA - Sample 09_25_2013_1_20cm (SPAdes) (version 2) | ecosystem: Environmental > Terrestrial > Soil >... | reverse complement strand
GAGATTGACGACGTGCTGAAGGGCCACCCGGCGGTGCAGTTCGCGATGGCCGTGCCCTTCGAGAACCGCTACTACGGCGAGGAGATCGCCGCCTACGTCGTGCCGCGCGAGGGGATGGCCCCGCCGACCGAAGCCGCCTTGCTGGGGTACTGCCGGAGCCGCCTCCCGTTTTCGAAGCGGCCCAAGGTCATCCTGTTCGGGCAGGATGTCCCTTACACCACGACCGGCAAGCCCAAGCGCCTAGAGCTGAAAGCCCGCCTCGCCGAGACCCTCGCTGCCTATAAGGGCGTGCAGTTCAAGGATTCGGGCTGAGCAGGCCTTCGGAAACTTAGACCGCGCCATCGTGCGCCGTAGATCGAACCGCTGTAACTCCCTGTCATACCTGCGTAAAGTTTGCTCCGGCGCGGGGTTTTCTGTATTATTCTAAGGTTACGCTGGGGGATCGTCTAGTGGTAGGACGGCGGACTTTGGATCCGTCTACCCAGGTTCGAATCCTGGTCCCCCAGCCAATCCTCCTCGTACGATCCTTGGCGCCCATGGCGTGGACGCGGCAGGGTGAGGGAGACGGTCATGCCGAGACAAGAAAGCCGCCCGCTGTACGCGTGGTTGCCGACCATCATACTCGTGCTTGTGCTGATGACCGTGGCGGTAGGGGGCGTCGCCCTCCATTACGTTGAGCAACACCTGATCGCCTCGACCGGGGAAAGCCTGGCCCTGGCAGCCGCCGACATCGCCGACAAATTGGATACTGTCTTGTTTGAGCGGTACGCCGATACCCAGGTCCTTGCTCACTTGCCTGTCTTCCGCACGCGCGACGTTGCAGCCATGACCCGGCGCCTCAACTTCTACAAAGATGTCTACGGCTATTATCTCTGGCTGGGTGTGACGGATGCCACCGGCCGGATTGTAGCGGCCACTGACCCGGCAAGCGTGGGCCAGGACCGGAGCAGGCGCCATTGGTTCCGGGCAGTGCGAGAGGGGGACGACCTCTACGTGGAGGACGCCGAACCTTCTGAGTATGCGGGCGGCGCGTTTGTGGTGACCTTTACGGCGCCGATCAAGGGTTCCAGGGGGGAGTTCCTCGGCTCCGTTTCGACACAGGTGAGAATGACCGAACTGGAGCAGGTCTTCGAGCGGACGGTTATCGCGTTCGTGGCCCAGAGAGGACCGGCCGGCAGGATCGAATGGCAGTTCATGAACCGCGACGGGGACCTGATCGTGGATTCGGTCCTACGGCAGGAAGGCCTGGTCAATCTGAAGGTCATGGGGCTTCCCTCGGCTCTGATGGTCGGCACGGCCCAGCCAGGCTACGTTGAAGAGACGCATTTGCGGAAGGGTGTGCCCGTCGTCACAGGCTATGCCCAGACCGAACAGCGCGGAAATTTTTTAGGCCTGCATTGGGGGATCCTGATCCGCATGGACCGGAGCGACATTCTGGCGCCCATTCAGGCGGTCCTGTGGAAGCTGGGGCTGGCGGGAGCCGCGATGGTCGTGCCGATGGTCGGTTTCCTCCTGTGGGTCACCACGAGGTTGCGGAAAGAATGGGCGTCCGCGGAGGAGGAGTCAACCCGCGCGACGGCGGCTGAGGAAGCGATGCGCGAGAGCGAGCAACGGTACAGGCACATCGTGGACCTTGCCCACGACATCATTTACAGCACCGATGCCGAGGGCCGGTTCACCTTCTGCAATCCCACCGCTGTCCGCCTGTTGAAGTATGCCTCGGAAGACTTGATCGGCCGGCGCTACCTGGACCTGGTCCGCCCGGACTACCGACAGGCTGTGGAACGATTTTACGGGCGGCAGTTCGTCAAGCAAACCCCAAGCACGTACTTTGAACTGCCCGTTCTGGCCCAGGATGGGAGCGAACTATGGATCGGCCAGAACGTGCAGCTCATCATTGAGAACGGCCGCCTCGATGGCTTTCATGCGGTGGCCCGCGACGTCACCGAGCGCAAACGGGCGGAGGCAGAGTTGCAGAAAGCCAAGGGAGTGGCCGAAGCCGCGAACCGCGCCAAGTCCGAATTTCTGGCCAACATGAGCCATGAGATCCGCACGCCGATGAACGCCATCATCGGCATGGCCGATCTGCTCTCGGAGACCCCTTTGACGAAGGAACAAGAGGAGTACGTGCGGGTTTTCAGGCGGGCCAGCGACAACCTCCTGGCCCTGGTGAACGATATTCTCGATCTGTCCAAAGTGGAAGCCGGCGGCCTGACGCTTGAGCACGTCGAATTTGATCTGGTTGAGCTCATCGAAAAGACCTCCGAGATGGTGGCCAAGGTCGCCCATGACAAGGGGCTCGAGCTGGCCTGCCAGGTCATGGCGGATGTGCCGCGCGATCTGGTCGGCGACCCACATCGCCTGCGGCAGATCCTCCTGAATCTGATGGGCAACGCGCTCAAGTTCACGATGGCCGGTGAGGTCGTCATGCGGGTCCAGAACGACCCGGACGCCCGGCAGCCCGGTGCACTGCTGTTCTCGGTGTCCGACACCGGCATCGGTGTCCCGGGGGACAAACTGGGGATCATTTTCGAAAGTTTCACGCAGGCAGATTCCTCCACCACCCGCCAGTACGGTGGGACCGGCCTGGGCCTGGCCATCTCCAAGCGACTGGTGGAACTCATGGGCGGGCGCATCTGGGCGACCAGTACTGTTGGTCAAGGCAGCACGTTTTCCTTCACCGCGAAGTTCCGGGTGCAAGAGGAACCCAAGGTTCGAACACTCGCCCCTCCGGCGGAATTACAAGGGGTGAAGGCGCTCGTGGTGGATGACAGTGCCACCAACCGGCTGGTCCTGAAGGGAATCCTTACCGCATGGGGCATGCAGGTGGTCGAGGCTCCTAACGGCGTGGACGGGCTGGCGGAACTGATGCGCGCCCACGAGTCCGGCGACCCCTATCGCTTGGTGCTGCTCGACTGCCGGATGCCTGAGATGGATGGGTTTCAAGTCGCGGAGCGTCTTCGCGCCATCCCCAACCTAGCCGGCATCACCGTCATGATGCTCACCTCCGACTCACGGACGGACGACAAGACACGGTCTCAAGAGCTGGGCATGGCCGGGTATCTCGTGAAGCCGGTCAAGCGCGCTGAATTGTTCGAAGCCATTGCTACTGCCATGGGCAGGAGTCAAGTGTTTGCTCCTGCACCGGCACTGGATTCCGCACCAGCGGTGACGAAGGATCAGCGAGCGTTGCGGATTCTCCTGGCCGAAGATTCTCAGGACAACCGGCTGCTCGTGCAGTCCTACCTCAAGCACACGCCCCATCACCTCGATCTCGCCGACAACGGCGCCATCGCGGTGGCGAAATTCAAGGCCCGCGGGTTCGACCTTGTCCTGATGGACATGCAAATGCCGATTGTGGACGGCTACGCCGCCACCAGAGCGATCAAGCAATGGGAGAAGGAGACCGGGCGCCCGCCGACGCCGATCATCGCGCTCACAGCGTTTGCCTTGCGTGAAGAAATCCAAAAGAGCCTCGACGCGGGATGCACGGCCCATCTGACCAAACCGATCAAGAAGGCGACCCTGCTGAACGCGATCCAGGAACACACCATGAGCATGACGAAATGACGTCCAAGCCGGACGACGACCGGGCGGAGAAGACCATCATCCGCGTGGACCCTGACATCGCGGAGCTGATCCCGGGCTTTCTGGAGAACCGGCGGAAGGATATCGCCGCGATGCTGGACTCCGTGCAGCGGGGCGATTTTGAGACCGTACGGGTCCTGGGGCACAGCATGAAAGGAGCGGGCGGCGGCTATGGGTTCGACGCCATCACCGAGATCGGCGCCGCGCTCGAGCAGGCCGCCCAACAGCGCAATGCCGCCGAGATTCGGAATCGCGTGCATGAATTGTCTCGCTATCTGGATCGGGTAGAGGTGATCAGTGACTAGCGCTTCGTCGAAGCCTCCACGCCGGTCATCGCAAGCAGTCGAGGGCGCCCGCCGCGTGCGCGACGAGGCGATCGCGTCGGTCGGTGTCGGCATTCTCATCACCGATCCGCACCAGCCTGACAATCCCATCATCTATGTCAACCCGGCATTCGAGCGCATGACAGGATATGCCGCCGCCGAAGCGCTCGGGCGCAACTGCCGCTTCCTGCAGGGGGCCGGCACCGATCCGAGCGCGGTGGCCGAAATCCGCCAGGCGCTGAAGGAGGAACGAGACCTCCGGACCGAGTTGCTGAACTACCGGAAGGACGGCAGCTCCTTCTGGAACGAGTTGACGATCTCTCCGTTGCGGGACGCGAAGGGGCGGGTGACCCATTACGTCGGAATCATCAACGACAGGACCGAGCGCAAGCGGGTCGAGCAGCACCTTCAGCAGGTGGAGAAGCTCGCCGCGTTGGGCACGCTTCTGAGCGGGGTCGCGCATGAACTGAACAACCCGCTCTTCATCATCAGCGGGTATGCCCAACTGGCCAGAGAGAAGATCAACCAGGGCCGCTACGACGACCTCAAGGGCGATCTGGAGACGATCCGCGAGGCCGCCCAGCGGGCCTCGACCGCCGTCAACCGGTTCCTGGGAATCGGGAGCCGCGCCGAGGCCCGCCGCGAGCTCTGCCGCGTCGACGATCTGGTGAAACAGGCGCTTGACCTGCTGTCCAACGACTTCGTCATCCATCAGGTGACGGTGCGGACCCAGTTTGACCCGACGCTCCCCTCGATCCTGGCCGATTCCCAGGACCTTTCCCAGGTGTTCCTGAACCTCTTCACGAATGCCAGCCAGGCGATGGCGGAGGCGCATGGGCGCGGCACGCTCTCCGTCAGCGCCACCCTCATCCAGGATCAGGGCGGGCCGTGGGTGGAGGTCCGCGTCAGCGACGACGGTCCCGGGATTGCCCCGGAGCACCTGCCGCGGATCTTCGACCCGTTTTACACCACCAAGCCGTTGGGACGACGGACCGGCCTGGGCCTGACCATCAGCCAGCGCATCGTTACGGAGCTTGGAGGCATTCTGACCTGCGAGAGCGTCGTGGGGCAGGGCACATCCCTCATCGTTCGCCTGCCGATCGCCCAGCATTCTCTGGCGGTCGTGGGGGAGAAGCCGGGAGCGCCGATGATGCTGGTGGTCGAACCAGACCTGGAGCTGCAGGCGGATATCGGGAGTTATCTGGAGCGGCAGGGGTACTGCGTAACTCGTGCGGGCTCCGGCCTGGTGGCGGTCCGGTCTCTGGAGCGGGCCCGGTACGATGTGCTGCTGATGGACGCCATGCTGCCGGACATCACAGGCGAGGAATTCGCCCGGCGGGCTGTGGCCATGCAGCCGTGGTTGGCCGGGCGAACCATCGTGTTGGCCGGAAAAGAGAACGTCCCTGACTTGCAGCGGTTCCTCAAGGAGACCGGTTCTACCGTGGTCTGCAAGCCGTTCTCTTGGCAGGTGTTGGGTCAACGGGTCCGGGAAACCCTTCTGGGGGGCAGCGCCGCACCAGGCAGCCCCTCGGGCGTAGCAAAGTAAGGAGAGGATCGTGTCGACAATCCTAGTAGTGGACGATGAGCGGTTGGTCTGCGATCTGCTGCGGTCGGTGCTCGGCCGTCACGGCCACGAAGTCATCACGGCCTTGAACGGTCGCGAGGGCCTCGAGTTGTTCAAGAAGCACCGCCCCCGCTTTACGCTGCTGGACCTCCGAATGCCGGAGATGAACGGCATCGAGGTGCTTAAGCAGTTGCGCACGATCGATCCGCAGGCCGCCGTGATGATCCTGACGGCGTGGGGGTCGGATGCGTTGGAGAAACAGGCCAGGCAGCTGGGCGTCAAGGATTTTCTGAGCAAGGGGCTCTCGCTGGAGGTCCTGGTGGAGGCGATACAACGGACGCTCCCACAACCGGCCAATGCGGCCTCGCCCGCTGAAGCCCCTGCGCCCGCGAAAGCCCCGCAGGCGGCCACGGCCGCCGCGGGCGATGGGAATTTCATTCTGGTGGTGGACGATGAGGAACCGATCCGCGATCTGCTCAAGCGCTTCTTGTCCCTGCGGGGATATAACGTCCGTCTGGCCACCGACGGCCAGCAAGCGCTGACGTTGGTGGAACAGGAAGTCCCTCGGCTGATCGTCCTCGACGTGTACATGCCGGGCATGAATGGCGTTGAGGTGTTGCGGCAGTTGCGGAGAAAGCAGTTTAACGTCGGGGTCATTCTGCTGACCGCCAGCCAGGACGACAAGTTGCTTCAAGAGGCGCTGGACCTGGGGTCCGTCGATATCATGGGCAAGCCAGTGGACCTCGAGCGGCTGGCACTGGCGATTCAGGTCGGCTGCATCCTGACCGAGCAGGAGATCCGCGGATCGGGGAAGAGTTGAAGGTGGCGACCGACGCACGAATGTTGATTGTGGACTCCGATGTCCACAGCGCGCAGGCCCTCGCGCGCCTGATGGAGTTGCACGGCTATCCTGCGCCCGTGCTCGCCTCGTCCGTGTGGAAGGCGATGGAAAGCGTGGAGGACTCGCTCCCCGACGTGGTGGCGTTCAGCCTGTACTATCCGAACGTGGACCCACTCCTGTTCTGCCGCGCGCTCAAGCAAGCGCATCCCCTCTTGCCCATCATGGTGATCACTTCGCCCGGCGCCTCCTTGGAGGAAATCGAAACCCTGGGAGTCCTGGCCGGAGGCCTCGACGCCGTTCTGGAACAGCCGCTGGACGAGGCCCGGTTTCTCGAGGTCCTGCAGGAGGTGCTTGCCAAGCGAAAGTTGCTCTCCTCCTCCTCCGTCAGAGAGGCAGCGCAGGCGATCTCCAACCGCCAACCTTCCGTGGAACTGGCCGCGCGGACCATTCTCTTCACCGACGTGCGGGGCTCGACCCAACTGCTCGAGACGACGACCACCCAGACGTTCTTCAAGGATTTGAACCACAAGCTAACCCAGCAGTGCGAGGCAGTGCGGCAATTTTCTGGCGATGTGGTCAAGTTCACCGGCGACGGCCTGATGGCGTCGTTTCAAGGGTTCGACCGGCTGACCCAGGCGTTCCAGTGCGCGTTGAAGATCCTGGAACTGGAAAAGGAGCACGCCGACCAGCACCTGCCAATGCCAGTCGGGCAGGGCCTGTGCGACGGGCTGGTGGTGTGTGCCTTCGTCGGAGAGGAGAGACAAGAGCGGCCGGATATCTTCGGCCGGCCGGTGCATCTGGCGGCGCGGCTGTGCGGGCAAGCGCCCGCCGGGACCTTCTTCATGAAGAAAAAGGACTTCGACCGGATCGACGCGAACGGGGTTCCGCACACGCACGCTGGGTATCTGGAATTTCGGGGCGTGAAGGAGCCTGTCGAGTGCGTGCTGATCGGCCTGCCCGCCACCACCGAGCCGCTGCGCCATGGCTGAACCCATGATGGACACCCGCTGGAAGGCCCTCTTCGAGGCCGAACCCGACGCCGTGCTGGTCGTGGCCGGCGACGGCGCGCTGCGCGAGGTCAATCCGGCTGGCCTGATCCTGTTTGAAGCGGAACGGGCAGAGGAGGTGGTCGGCCGCACGCTGTCAGAGTTCCTCGCGCCGCCGCACCGGGAGGCTTTCCGGAGCTACGTCGAGCGCGTGGGCGGGGGTCACAAGGGCTCGCTCGAAGTGGAGATGGCAGGACTCAAAGGGGGCGCCCGGACGGTACTGGTGCGGGCGGCGCCGCTCGAGAAGCCAGGCCGGGGCGCAACTCTTCTGGTGATGGCCCGGGATGTCACGGAGCTGCGGGAGCTGGAGGCCGACCTGCGCGAGTCCCAGAAGATGGCGGCGGTCGGCCAGTTGGCCGCGACGTTCGCGCACGATTTCAATAATCTACTCAATGGCGTGATGGGTAGTCTCTGGCTGGTGGCGACGAAACTGGGCGCGGACCATCCGGCTGCTCCGCTGGTGGCCTCGGCCGGGCAGGCTGGCCGAAAAGCCGCCGAGGTGGTCCGGCAGTTGCTGGCCATCGGGCGGAAATCGAGGGGCGATCTGTCTCCCGTGGCCCTGCAGACCATCGCGGAGCAGGTGGTCCGGCGATTGCGCCGGACACTCGATCCTCGGATCGAGGTGGCGCTGAAGGCCGACCCGGATCTATGGACCGTGCAGTGCCACCCCGGTCAGATCAGCACGATCTTGCTGAATCTCTGCGCCAACGCGCGCGACGCGATGCCGCAGGGAGGCAGCCTGACGATCGAGCTGGGGAATGTGAAGAGAGAGGGCTTCGGCGAGTGCGTTCGCCTGACCGTCAGCGATACCGGGGCAGGCATGGATGCCGAAGTCTCCCGGCGCATCTTCGAGCCGTTTTTCATGACCAAGGAGGGCAGACAGGGAATCGGCTTGGGCCTGACGGTGGTCCAGTCGCTCGTGTACCGTCTGGCAGGCGTCATCACCGTCGAGAGCGAGCCCGGACGCGGCTCCCGATTTGTCATTGACATACCACGCTTGGTCCCGCAGGACACTACTGTGGAGCCGGCGCCTGCCGAGCCGCCTACGCACACGGTGCCGTCCGGTACCGGCCAGGTGATTCTCGTGGTGGACGATGAGGAGATCCTCCGGGTGGTCGCGCGCGCGGCTTTGGAGCAGGCCGGCTACGTGGTTCTGGAGGCCGAAGACGGGGCCGACGCCCTTGAGATCCTCCAGCGGGAGGGCGCACGCATCGCGGCTGTCCTGCTGGATGTGATGATGCCGGGCCGGTCGGGGGTGGAGGTCTTCGAGGACCTGCACGAACTCGCTCCGAGCGTGCCGGTCATCTTTTGTAGCGGCTCGATCTCGGAAAAGAAAGGAGCGGCACTGATTCGTGGTGGCGCGAAGGCCTTTCTACACAAGCCCTATTCCGCGCACGAACTCACGGACGTCGTTCGACAGATCCTCCAGCCCGACCCCAACCACTGAACCTCAGCGACCCACCCCGTACCGTATCCTTCCGTGCTCACTCCGAAGCGTTCTGGCGGATGGCGGCCTGCTCCTTCTCCAATTGGCGGTAATAGCGCCACAGGAAGTTGTGATAGTCGTCGAGAGTGGCGAGCAGGTAGTGCAACTCGACCGCGTCATTGCCCTCGATCGCCTTGACCATCCGGGTCCGGAGAAACGCGGCGATCTGCCCAGTCTTTTCGATGGCGGTGAACTGCTTGAGTGGTCCGCCGAGTTTGTAGTCAGCCATGCAGTCTCCCTTCTTGTCTTGTCACCCTGAACCCTTCACCTGTCATGCTGAGCGCAGCGAAGCATCTCGATCGCAGGCTCAGGGCAGGCTTCGTGAAGGGTCTCGACCGCTTGCAACGTCTAGATTCTTCGCTTTGCTCAGAATGACAGTCCTCACAGCTTGTAAAGTTCGCTGTACTTTTCCTCCAGATAGGATAGGAAGTGATCGGGGATCAGCGGCTCCCCGGTGACGCGACGTACGAGCTCGTCTGCCGTGTAAAGACGCCCCCACCGGTGGATGTGCTCGTTGAGCCAAGCTTTCAGCGACAGCAGGTCGCCCCGGGCGATCCGGTCGGGCAGATCGGGGAGGGCCCGCTTCGCCTGGTTGAAGAACTGCACGGCGTACAGGTTCCCGAGCGTATATGTGGGGAAGTAACCGATGGCGCCGAGCGACCAGTGGACGTCCTGCAGGACCCCCTCGCGGTCCGTCGGCGGGACAATCCCGAGGTAGCTCTTCATCTTGTCGCGCCAGAGCTGGGGCAGCTCCTCGACCCGGACCCGGTCCTCCAGGAGGTCCCGCTCGATCTCGAAGCGGAGCATGATGTGGAGGTTGTAAGTCAGTTCGTCGGCGTCCACCCGGATGTACGAGGGCTTCACGATGTTCAGGGCTGCATAGAAATCGTCGAAGGCGACCGCCCGCACCTGGTCGGGGAAGGTGTGCTGCAGGAGCGGGTAAAAGTGCTGCCAGAAGGGGCGCGAGAGCCCCACGCAGTTTTCCCATAAGCGGGACTGGCTCTCGTGAAGGCCTAACGACACCGCCTCGCCCAGCGGGGTGCCGTAATGGATGGCGGGCAGGGCCTGGTCGTACAGGCCGTGGCCTCCTTCATGGATGCAGCTGAAAAGCGAGCCCGTGAAGTCTTGGTCGGACACGCGGGTAGTGACCCGGACGTCCGAGGGATGGAATGACGTGGTGAAAGGATGAGCCGAGATGTCTAGGCGTCCCCGTTCGAAGTCGTACCCCATCGCCTCCAGCACCATCCTCCCGAAGACGAGCTGCTGGTCCCGATCGTACCCGCGCGCCAGGATGTCCTCCCGCGGCTTCACGGGCGAGTGGACGATGCGATCGAGCAGAGGGACCAGGCGGCTCTTCAGCGCCGCGAACAGCGGCAGCAGCAGCGCCGTCGTGGCGCCGGGCTCGTAGGTATCCAGCAGAGCGTCGTAAGGCGTCGGGGCCGGTCCGCGATAGCCGACTTCTTCCTTCTTGAGGGCCACGATGGTCGTGAGGTGGGGCAGGAACGACGCGAAATCGTCCCGCTTTTTCGCTTCGGCCCACGCCTGCTGGGCGAGGGAGCAGGTCTTGCCCAGTCGCCGGACGAAGTCGTTCGGCACCTGCTTGGCCTTGGTGTAGTCGCGCCAGGTCTCCCGCAGCAGGGCTCGCGCGACCGGATCCCAGCCGTCTGTGGCGCCGCTGAGCAGGTTTCCGGTCTTCAAGTCCAGCCAGCGGCCCAGCAAGTCTTCCGTTTCGGGTGACGTCAGCCGTTCGTGCGCGAGTCCCTGTAAGGTGGCGAGGTGTTCCGCCCGCGCCTCGCCGCCGCCAGGCGGCATGTAGGTTTCCTGGTCCCAGGAGAGCACCGACGCAGCGCTGTTCAGGTGCGCGATCGGCAGCAGGTGGCGCCGCAAGGGCTCGAGCATCGCGAGCGGGCTCATCATCCCCCGACCTTCTGCGGCCGCTGGAGAAACAGGATGAAGACCAGGAGCGTGGGGAGGGGAGCAAAGAGAAACGGCGGCAGCCAGAGCCACACGTTCGCGCCGCGGATGCGGGCCTGATCGAACATCCAGATGAACACCCACAGGGCCAGCAGGCTGTAATTCACGAAAATATATTGGATCATATGCGGGCGGATGGCACTGGGGCCTCCACCGATCGTGTGCGGGATCAGGTACCCCTCAGCCACGACAAACAGAACCAACGCCGCGATGGCGAACCGTTTGCTCCAGACGACCATTGGGTATCCCTCCATATCTCCGGCATATTCCGGATCAACGCCTATGGTAGAATACCACTCCCCTTTCGTAAAGGCGACAACCGAGGAGGATCTTCGTGCGGCGGCGGGTATGCCTCAAGGCCGGGGCGGTCCTCGTAGGAGCGCTGTGGACGCTAGCAGGGATCGAGTCCGAGTCCTTCGCCTTTCAGGTCTCAGAACCCAAGAAAGGGGCGGTGGTCAGGTCTGGCGAGGCGATGAAGGTCAAGGTCAGGTTCCAGCCGGGGCTGCCGGTGGTGAAGGTCACCTACACGCTCTTTGAAGAGGACCGGGCGTTGGATGACATCAAGGTTGAAGCTCCGCCGACGGTCGAGGCGACGGGTCCACCGTTTGACGCTGCGATTCCCGTCCCCGCCGAAGCGGTGGGGGCCATGCGCCTCCTGGCTGTGGCCCAGGTGGCGGAGCGGCGCGGGCAGTACGTGCTGTTCGACGAGGTCTCGTTCCGCGTGGAGCCTGCCGCGGAGCTCAAAGGTCTGGAAGCGGAGATCCCGGTCCGGTTCACCAAGACTATCGGCGAGGTCCGGCTGCTGAGTGTCCGCGGGAGGTACGCCGACCGGGTTGCGCGGGATTTGACCCACAGCCGCACGGGCACTACCTATCGGTCGAGCGATGAGAAGGTCGTGCGGGTCAACCATGACGGACTGGCGCAGGCGATGGGTCAGGGCACGGCGGAGATCGTGGCCCACAACGGCAAGCATGAGGTCAAGATTCCCGTGGTGGTGGAGGTGGAGAACCCCGAAAACCGGCCACCGCTGGCCCATGCTGGAAACGACCAGACCGTCAAGCAAGGGGCGAAGGTCCGGCTCGACGCGCTTCTCAGCGGGGATCCGGAAGGGAAGAACCCCTTGTACTACTGGTCGCAGGTTCAGGGAATGCCGATCAATCTTGTGGAGCCGCTCAGTCCCCGGCCGTACTTCTTCGCGCCCGTGGTGGACGAGCCGCGCCTCCTGCGGTTCCGTTTGATCGTGCGGGACGAGGAAGGGGCCGAGAGCTTCCCGGCCTACGTGAATGTCACCGTGGCGCCCTAATTAATGACAGGGTGACCGCGGCCCTCCAGACACTTGATGTAGCTGCGTTTGTATTGATGCTCGGCGGACACGCCTTGATGCACGCCGCCGCTGGTCCCACCGATCGCTGATCCCAGGGCGGCCCCATGTCCGGCATTGCCGGAGACGGCGCCGATCACCGCCCCAGCAGCCGCCCCAACCACGGCACCAGCGCCGGTGCCTTTGGCGGCTTCGGTCGCCGTGCCGCCCGACGCCTGGCTGGCCAGCTCCTTGCATTCGGCAAGGTCGCGGTCCAAGGTGTCTTTGTGCACGTCCCGGCTGGCGTCCACGGTGGGTGACCACCCTCCATACGAGGCGCACCCGCTGATCCACAAGGCGACCATGCCCACGGCCATAAGTCTGGTCATAAACCGCCTCCTTTTGACTCAGTATACCAGAGAGGGGCAGTCACGCTATCTATTCGCAGGGGCCTTGTGCGACATAGAGGAGGTAGTTTCCCATGGCATGGAGATCGAGGGGCTCCTGCCGATTGAGATGGTAGACCATCGTCATCTCATAGTCGTCCTTGGTGTTCACAGGAAAGCCCTTGGTGCTGCTGTAGATTTGATGAGGAAGGAACCCGCGCAGGTTCCCGCCGTTCTCGACGTCTGGCACGCTGCGCAGTAATGTCTGGTTCATGGTTTTGTTGTCGAGCGCGATCATCAGCAGCCCGTCATGGCCATGGGGGTAGGCGTACTTGATGCATCCGTCCAGGGTGAATTTCAGGGGCTTCGAGTCCACTTGCACGACGCCCGGCTTCAATTCCCGCCCTTCGTCCGATTCGTTGGGCGGCCGTTTGCTGAACTGGCTGTAGCACACCACGTTGACGCCGACGGTGTAGGCCTTGATCGGTTTCAGGGTGGCGCCGTCAGGGGCCAAGTCCATGGTGAAGGTCGCGATGACGTCCTTGGTCGGAGGGACCTTGTGGTAGAAGGCTACGATTGCGACGAGCTTGCTGTCTTTTTTGATCGGCACGCCGTAGCCAGGAGGGAATTTGGCATCCGTGATCTCGATCCCGGCTCCTGCGAAGTAGGTCGGCTCGCCGGGACAGGAGAGGCTCTTTTCTTCCAGGTTCTGGAGCAGGATATGGTGGAGGTACTGGCCGGGCAGCTCCTTGCCGTCCTTGGTGAAGATGCGCGACCTGAAGCCGGTCACGGTCATGTCCTTGGGCGCCTTGAAGGAATGAATCGGCAGGCTGGAGGCTAGGTTACCACTGTGGCCGGCGGGCAGGTCGATCGGCCCGAAGGTGAGGACCAGGGCATCTCCCTGCAAGGTAACCGCCGTGGTGCCCTTGGGCTGGAGCGCTGCCGGAGCATGGCCATGCGAATTGCTCTCGGCGAAGACCGGTGGAGCAACGAAGAACAGAACGGAGAGGATGAGCGCAATTCGAGCCATAGAGCCTCCCATAGCGTTGTGATTCGGTCCTGGTTCACCATATCAGTGCAATATTGATGCCGAAGCCAAACGGCCTGGAAATCGCAAGAAGTAATAAGTATTGAAGTGTGCGGAATTGCTTGCTCGTGACTGTGCTCTTGACCGAAACAGGTGGAAAATGTGTCATAGTGTTCAGGGAGGAGGTCTGGACAATGCTGTACGTTCTCGCAGTCGGAACCGGCTTGCTCGCCCTCCTGCCAATCATCACGTGCGCGGCCGCGGATCCGTTTGCCGTTGAAGTTCCGCTGGACCCGGACGGCATCCAGCGAGCCGTGGTCGAAGCCGACAGCTATGAATTCAGCCCGCGCCATCTTGTCGTGCGGGCCGGCAAGCCGGTCGAACTGACCGTCAAGAGTGTGACCGTGCTGGTGCCGCACAACGTAGTCATCGACGATCCCAAGTCCGGCCTTGCGATCAAGGAAGAGATCCCGGCCGGGCAAACCGTGAAGCTCACGTTCACCCCGGCGACGCCGGGTTCGTTCCCGATCTATTGCGATAAGAAACTGCTTTTCTTCAAAAGCCACCGGGAAAAGGGTATGGAGGGGGTGCTCGAGGTGCGACCGTAGGGGCACGGCGTGCCGTGTCCCTACAATTAGGCGCGCCATTGAACCAATGTCTTGATTCGTTCCCAGAACTTCTGCACGATCTTTTCCTTCTTTGCTTCTGCCTTCGCGGGCTTCACGATCGGGCGGGCCTGGAGCACGTAGAGCCGTCCGCCGGCAAAGGCCCATTCCATATCGATAGAGCGGCCGTAGTGACGCTCGATGGCGATCACCGCTTCGGTTAAGGCCTGGAGTTGCCCATCCTGCAGCGACAGTTGCTCGTGCCGGGGGTCCTCGCGTTCGTGCGTCCCGCCGCCGGTCAGGAGCACGAGAGCCCGTTCTTTCCTACCAAGCTGCCGCTCCAGGATCTGCCGTGTCGGCTTGTGCACGACGAACCGGTCGGGGGACACCCGGCCGGCCACGACGGTCTCTCCAAGCCCCCAGTTCGATTCGAACACGGCCTGGTCCGGATCACCGGAGACGGGATGGACCGAAAAGCCGACGCCGGCCGCCTCGCTCGCGATCTGCTCCTGCACCACGACCGCGATGCGGGGCTCCGCGGCTGCAAGGCCGCGTTCGCGCTTGTAGGTGACGATGCGGGCATCGAGGCAGGAGGCGAACGCGGCATGGAGCGCCGGTTCCAGCCGATCCGCGGTGACCCCCAGGACCGTCTCGTAGCCGCCGGCGAAGGACGCACTTCCCAGGTCTTCCTCCGGTGAGGAGGAGCGCACGGCAAAGAGGGTTTTTTCATCGAAGGCGATCAGCGCCTCGCGAAGGCGTTTCTTCTGTTCCGCGTTCAGCTCGTAACCGGTGCTGATATCCTTGAGTCGCTGGCAGACGTCCCGCAGACCAGCCTGATCCGCGGCGAGGAACTGCTTCCAGGCCGGGGTCGCCTTCAGCAGGACGATCCAGGGCTCAAAGAACGCCGTTGTCAGGACAAAGCCGGGCGGCACGGGAAATCCCGCCTGAAACAGCGTGATGAGGGAAAGCCCCTTGCCTCCCACTTCATCGCGGGCGGGAAGGGGACTGTCGCCGAAGCGGAAGTACGGTTTCAAGTCCTTGTTACGCCATGCGCCGCAAGGCCTCGATGCGCTCTTCGATGGGCGGATGCGTGGCGAACAAGCTCAAAAGGCCGCCCGTGTTGCCGGATATTTTCATAGTGGCGAGCGCGTCGTGGGTGGCGTATTCCATCTGCGCTGCTTCGACGTACCGTTGAATGCTCTGCAACGCCGAGATCATCGGCGCTGGGCCGTAAGCCTTGCCCGAGAACCGATCGGCCTCGAACTCCCGCCGCCGCGAGTGCCAATTGATCACGATCATGGCCAGGATGCCGAGAACGATCTGCAAGACGTAGTAGGCGATGATGCCTAGAACTGCCTGGTCACGTTCTCTAAAGAATCGCTCCACCCACATGGAGATGAAGTACACGAACGTGTTCATCAAGCCGGCCAGCACCGTCGTGGTGAACATGTCGCCATTCCAGACATGACCCATCTCGTGTGCCAGCACGGATCGAATTTCCTCTTCCTTCAGATTCTCCAGGAGGCCGGTCGATACGGCGACCATCGCGTTGTTCTTGGTCGGCCCGGTGGCGAAGGCGTTCGGATCGGGCGCGTCGTAGACCCAGACCTCCGGCATCCGGACGTGGAGCCGCTGGGCCAGCTCGCGCACGGTCTGGAACACGACCTCTTCGGCGCGGGTCCGGGGCTCGGTGAGCTGGTAGCAATCCAGCATGGCCCGCGCGAACTGCTTGGAGAAGGCTAAGGAGATAAAAGCCCCTCCGAAGCCGAGGATCCCCGCGTAGAGCAGGATGGTTCCATCCACCGACCCGCGGATGTCGATGCCGAACGCTGGTAGCACGAAGTTCGCCAGGACCACGTACACGACACCCAACGTGATCATGATCAGGAAATTGGTGATCAGCAGTAATCCGATCCCCTTCAACTTTTTCAGCATTTGGGTCTTTTCCTCCTCCGGGGTGCGGGTTCCGGGGGCTGCTTCGACACTCCCGTGCCGCACGATGATGTGTTTTCTGATATTACCATCGTAAGGGGCGGTGTCAAGGCCCATTTCTGCTTCGTCTTGACCCCTGGGGTTGGAAAGTGTACTAGTCTTTTAAATGGTTACGAGGGCCTCCCCTGACACCCTCCTGCGCACGGTCCTCCGCTCGGTTGCCCGCTCCTTCTACCTCACCTTGGCCGTGGTTCCCAGCGACGTCCGAGCCCAGGTCGGGGTAGCCTACCTGCTGGCCCGTGCCGCCGACACCATCGCGGACACCGATCTCATTGAGCATCCACTGCGGCTCCAGTATCTGACCAGATTTCGGGAATGGGTGATGGACCCGACCCGGCGGGAGGACGTGCTGAGGGAGGTGCAGGCGGCCCTGCTGGTCCTTCTGGACAATCCGCGGAGCGGCTTGCAGACTCGACCGGGAGAGCGGACCCTGCTGACCCACCTGATGGAATGCGGGCATCTCTTACGTAGCTTCGCGCCGCCCGACCAGGCGCTGATCAGTCAGGTTGTGGGGACCTTGGCTCACGGAATGCAGAAGGACCTGACCCGCTTTCCGGGCCATACCATTCAATCGGGAGAGGGCCCACCACCCGTTGCATTCGGCAGAGCAACGGGTCCCCGCACCCCTCCCGCACCCACCCGGGGGCTCGTCGCCTTTGCCACGCTCGCCGATCTGGACCAGTACACCTACGATGCGGCCGGCTGCGTCGGCGAGTTCTGGACTAGGCTGATGTGCGCCCATCGGGTGGCCCTGCGAGCGTGGGACGTGGAGGCGATGGCGAGCGTCGGTATCCGGTTCGGCAATGGGCTGCAACTGACGAACGTCCTGCGGGACCTCGCCTCGGACCTGCGGCGCGGCCGCTGCTACATCCCGATAGCCGTGCTGGAGCCGGCGGGCCTGAGACCGGCTGACCTGCTGGACCCGGCCACGTTGCCGAAGTTCCGGCCGGTGCTCACGAGGCTCCTCCGCATAGCCCTGGAGCACCTCGATCAGGGCTGGCTCTACACAATGGCCATCCCGAGCCGGGAAGTGCGCCTGCGGCTGGCCTGCGCCTGGCCGATTCTGTTCGCTGTGAAGACCCTGCAGCGCCTGAGCGCCTCGCCGTCGCTCCTCGATCCGGAAGTCACGCTCAAGATGACTAGGGGTGAGGTCTATCGGATCATGGCGCTGACGGGCGGGACGGTGGGTTACGGGCGGCTCCTCACCGCCTACTACGGCCACCTCCGCAAGGGCGTCGCATGCTGACGGGGTAGGGGCACGGCGCGCCGTGCCCCTACTTCTTTTGTTCACCCTTGGTCGGTTCGAGGAGCTTCTCGCCTTTGCGGAAGACGGCGTAGATGGCCTGCGACGGGCAGGCATCCAGGCAGAGCCGGCAGGTCTCGATGCAGCGGGAGGAATCGAATTTGTAAGGCGGCGTGGAGAGCCAGGCCCCGGTCGGGCAGACCGGGATGCAGACTGCATTGTGGGTGCACCGGTCGGGGTGACGGACCAGGTGATCTCTCTTGAGCATCATGGGTTTGACTCCTTCAAACAGGGCCCGCGAGAAAAGCTCGAAGATGTCCTTGGCCGGCGTGGTCACGGTTTCAACGGCTTGAGTTGCTTCTTTGGCGGCTCATGGCCTGGCATCAGGAGCCGCTCGACGATCTGCCCTCTGACGATGTGCTTCTCCATGATCTCGGTCACGTCCGCCTCGGTGCCGGCCCAGTACCAGACGCCTTCGGGGTACACGACGATGCTGGGCCCGTACTCGCAGTGATCCAGACAACCGGCCTTGTTCGCCCGAACGATCCCTTTGAGCCCCAGCCGGTCCACCTCCTTCTTCATGAACTCCTGCAGCCTGACCGATCCCCTGTCCGCGCAGCACCCGCGGGGGTCACCCTTCGGACGCTGATTGATGCACATGAAGATGTGGCGCTTGAACGAGGCCATCTCAAGCAGGGGAGGCGGCGCGGTGGGTCTCGACGGCCCGCGCGAGGGCCACGACCTCGTCAGGTTTCAAGAGGCTCGGCTTGAGTGCATCGGCGGCGAGCAGGGCGGCGATCTCCTTGAGCCGGAGCTTGGCCCGCTCGAACTGGTCGGCCTGGCCCAGCGCTGAGGCAGCGCCCTTGGTCAATTTCTCGAACTCGCCCTTGATGTCGCGGAAGTCGCGCTGGAGGTTTTTCTCGACGGAGCAGCGGTCGCAGTACCACTTCGGGCTCAGATCGGCGCTCGGCGAGAGCCGGTCGTAGACGCGCCCGAAGAAGTCGCGGCCCAGCGAGATTTTCATGAGCGGAACGTCTGTCGCTCCGCAGCCGTCGCACTTGCCGGCCGGCGCGGCCGTCGCGTTGGCTTCCATCATCGTCTCAACCCTCCCAAGGCGAAGCGATGATACCTCAAAGCCTTGTAGGGGCGCAATTCATTGCGCCCGCCTTCGGGACAAAATTGGGCGTGATGAATCACGCCCCTACGGCTCCCTCTTGTGATTATGCCTCATTATCGAACACAATAAGACTTATGCGTATGCAATTCGTTATAGCAGCGGCGATGGGACTCGTGCTCTGTGCCACTCACGCGCAGGCCCTGGAGCTGGACCCGGTGGCCGAGGCCAAGCGGCTGGAGGCCGGCTATGCGCGGCTGTGCGGCGTGTGGGAGTGGACCGTGCATTCCCACACCCGTGGACACCGGGAAGCGAAAACGAAAATCGTCCTCCCATCGCCACAGATGGCCGGCGTGGACGGACCCTCGCCAAGCGAGATCCGAGTATACGGCGACGCCGTCTATTTCCGGTGGGACTACCAGGGAGGGTACCAGGAAGACAGCATGCTGCTGAGTGATGATCGGCGACTCGAGGGAACCTTTCGGACTTCGGACGGGTCAAGGGGAGCGGTCGACGGAAAGCGGTTATCGAAATGCCAGCCTGCCGGGACTGGCGGCGCCAGCGGGTCTTCGGGCAAGCCATGATCATCGGCGTTCCCAAAGAGATCAAGGACCACGAATTCCGAGTCGGGCTGACACCTGACGGCACACGCGCACTGGTGAAGGCTGGCCACCGGGTGCTGGTGGAGGCCGGAGCCGGCGCGGGGAGCGGGCTTGACGATCCGGCCTACCGGGCGGCCGGCGCCGAGGTGGTCTCCAACAAAGTCGCCCTCTTCGAGCGAGCGGACCTGATCGTCAAGGTCAAGGAGCCGCTTCCCGCGGAGTATCCGCTCTTCCGGAAAAGCCAGGCCCTCTTCACCTATCTCCATCTCGCGGCCGACCGGCCCTTGACCGAAGCCCTGCTGGATCGGCGGGTGCTTGCCATCGCTTACGAAACAGTGGAACGTCCGGACGGAGGCCTTCCGATCCTCCGGCCGATGAGCGAGGTCGCCGGGCGGCTGTCGGTGCAGATTGGAGCGCACTACCTGGAGCGGACGCAGGGAGGCCGCGGCGTTCTGCTGGGCGGGGTGCCCGGCGTGGTTCCAGGCAAGGTGGTGATCCTCGGCGCCGGTGTCGTCGGGACGCATGCGACACAGATGGCGGTAGGACTCGGGGCCCAGGTGACCGTTTTCAATCTCAGTCGGGAACGGCTGGAAGCTTTGGATGCCCTGTACCAGGGACGCGTCACGACTATGGCTCCTCATCCTGAATGGATCGAGCAGGCCGTGGTGGAGGCCGACCTGGTCATCGGCGCCGTCATGGTGCCGGGCGGCCGGACTCCCCTCCTGGTCAGCAGCGGGACCGTCGGCCGGATGAAGAAGGGCGCGGTCATCGTGGATGTGGCGGTGGACCAAGGCGGGTGCGTGGAGACGACCCGTCCCACGTCCCACTCAGACCCGGTGTACGTCGTGGACGGCGTGCTGCATTATGCCGTGCCGAACATTCCGGGGATTGTGCCGCACACGTCAACTTTGGCCTTGACCAACGCGTCGCTTCCCTTTATTCTCCGCTTAGCCGACCTGGGACCGGAGCAGGCGGTCCGGACCGATCCGGCTCTCGCGAAAGGCCTCAACCTCGCCGACGGTCGGATAAAGTACCGCGCGGTGGCTGAGGCGTTCGGCATGCCGTTCACTCCCTGAATCGGGGCGTAGCGCAGCCTGGTAGCGCACTGCGTTCGGGACGCAGGTGTCGGAGGTTCAAATCCTCTCGCCCCGACCAAATTCAACGCCGCCACCGTTTAACGAGCACCTGGCTTCCCGTGGCTTCTTCTTTGCCCCAACCTCGAGAACTCGTCGCCGCCGAGGTCGTTGTCTCCGGCGATGTCCAGGGCGTTGGGTATCGCGCGTTCACGCAACGGGCCGCGAAGGAACTGGGTCTGTCCGGCTGGGTGCGCAATCTCTATGATGGACGAGTGCAGGTCGAGGTCGAAGGTCCGCGCGCGAAGGTCGAGGAACTGCTGGCGCGGCTTCGCCGCGGGCCGTCGCTCGCGGAGGTGACCGACGTGTCGGTGACCTGGAAAACGCCGACCGGGAGCGCGCAAGGCTTCACCATCTTCTGAATTGACACACGTTCCTCGGTGCCCCTATACTCACCCCCCACATGAATTACAAAAAGCTCATTCGTGAGGTTCCGGATTTCCCCAAACCCGGGATCCTGTTCTATGACATCACGACGCTGCTCAAGGACCGCGTAGCGTTCCGCAGCGTCATCGGAGACCTCACTGCGCTGTACCGGAACCGCAACGTGGCCAAGGTCGTCGGCATCGAGTCGCGCGGGTTTATCCTGGCCGCGCCGCTGGCGCATCAGCTCAACGCCGGCTTCGTGCCGGTCCGGAGACCAGGCAAGCTGCCGGCCGACATCTTCGAGGTCAAGTATAATCTGGAGTACGGTTCCAACTCGCTGGCGGTGCACCGGGACGCGATCGCCATGGGCGAGCGGGTGCTCATCGTCGACGACCTGCTCGCGACCGGCGGGACAGCCGCTGCGACGGTCAATCTGGTTCGCCAACTCG
>Ga0209235_1000422_pt1 | contig 21050 bp, 27 predicted proteins | sample GraSoi013_1_20cm_4_FD_185817 | JGI IMG/M metagenome (GOLD analysis project Ga0209235, IMG submission 185817) | Grasslands soil microbial communities from the Angelo Coastal Reserve, California, USA - Sample 09_25_2013_1_20cm (SPAdes) (version 2) | ecosystem: Environmental > Terrestrial > Soil >... | reverse complement strand
GCGATCTGGACTACGGGCGAGTAGCGACCCGGGGACGAGGGGGACGAGGGGGGGGACGGGGGTCACGGTGGGCGCGGAGGGGGCCGACACGGCTGGACGGAGAGGGAGAGGGAGGGGGAGGGGCGTGATGCGCAGCGTGGGGACGACGCTCGCGGCACTCACGATCGCGACATCGCTCGCGGCTCAGGAGTTCCATCCGCCGCCGGTGCGGCGCGGGAACGATCGCGGGACGCGGCTGGGGCTGTTCGGCTTCGGCGTGCGCGGCGGGGTCGATCTCGGGAGCACCCAGCTCGCACTCGGGGCCACGCTCGACGCGGGGAATCTGGTGATCTCGCGCCTCCGGCTCCGCCCCTCCGTCGAGATCGGGGTGTTGCACGGCGCTAATACGTACGTAGGGAGTTTCGAGGCCGCGTACCGGTTTACCGGCGACGAGCAGGTCACGACCCCGTACGTCGGCGGTGGGTTCAGCCTCGCGGGGCACGACGGCTGCGGCGTGGATCCCGACTGTCCCGACCTGTGGGTGAACGTCGTGGCCGGCGTCGAGCTCCACTACCGCTCCACCTTCAACTGGCTGTTCGAGTACCACGGGATGGACTTGTTCCGGCGCAACCGGATCTTCCTGGGCCTCACGACGCGGCGGGGGAACTGACCGTGGCGGGCGACGTGCGCGAGGTCACCGTGCGGTGGCGCGAGGAGCTCTGGTTCGAGGGCGGAGCGCCGGGCCGGCCGCCGATCTTGGTGGACGGGAACGGCGCCGCCGCCACATCGCCGGTGGAGCTGCTGCTCGTTGCCGCGGCCACGTGCAGCGCCGCGGACGTCGTGGTGATTCTCCAGAAGCAGCGCGTGGTGCTGCGCTCGCTCGAGATTGCGGTGGTGGGGACGCGCCGTGAGATGGAACCGCGACGCTACACCGCGCTCCACTTCCGCTTCGCGATCGCCGGTGACGGCGCGGACGAAGCGAAGGCGCGCCGCGCCATCGACCTCTCGCTCGAGAAGTATTGCTCGGTGGTCGCCTCGCTCGCCCCCGATATCCGCGTCACCTACGACGTCGCGCTTCGCTAGCTCGCTCGCTTGCGTGCTCGCCTTGACGGGGGTGGGAGCGGGGTGGAAGCCCGCGCGCGCCCAGCGGCTCACGGTCACAGAGGCGGGGGCGGGCTTCTACGGCGCGGAGCTCGGCGTGGCACGGCGGCCGGGGGGAGTGGGGCGGTTCGCCCTGACGGCGGCGGGCGGGAGCTACGAGGGCGCGTCGGGCCTGCGCATCGCGGCGAGCGCGCAATTCCTGCTCAATCCCGGTGACCGCACCGGAACGAGCCTGTACGGCGGCGTCGGCATCGCGTTCGCCGCCGCGACCTCGGAGCGCGGGGCGGGCTACCTCACGGCGCTCGTGGGCCTCGAGTCCGCGCCCGGCCGGGCGGCCGGGTGGTACGCGGAGCTGGGCCTCGCGGGTGGCGTCCGGGTCTCGGCGGGACGGCGCTGGCGGCGACTGCCGTCCTGGTGGGTGCGATGAAAAAGGGCGCCCGCGAACCGAGCGCCCGGCAGCGTCGCGGTGCGAACGCTCAGACGTTCGCGGCGACCGGTGCGTTCCGCCCCACCACGGGCCGGCAATAGCGCTCGCCCAGCACGCGCAACTCCGCGATCTGCTGCTCGTCCAGCTCCACGTAGCGCTCGGCCAGGTAGAGCATCGTGTCGTCGAACCACTCTTTCTGATGCTCGGGGGTCGCTTCCAGGACGCCGCAGCGGAGGATGTGCGAGAACAACTCGTCTCGGGCCTGCTCAAAGGGGGTGGGAGTCGACAGCTTGCGGGGTTCCGAACGGTTTTTGGCCATGCAGTGGCACTCCTCTCTCGTGCTGAAAGGCGCGGGGGCGCGGGGCAACGGCGCAGCAATGTAATAGAGGCAGGCGAGCCGTGCAAAGGCCCCGCGGCGGGCATCGGGAGGTGGTATAATCAGATAGTGGGGCGGGGGAGCGGGGAGGCGACCGCGGAGTGGGCCGTACAGTCGGGAAGGTGGACGTATGAGCGACGACACAGATCAAGTCTACGGGCCGGAGCGGGCCGAGCGACTCGTAGCGATGCTCCGGGCCATCGCCGAGCGCATTCAGGCGCTCGACCGCGCGGGGCAGCTGCTCGATCGAGTCGCCGAGCTGCAGAAGCTGCTGGGCAACGCGCGGAGCGAGTTGTTCCATTATGAAGTGCGGCTCACCTACGACACGCCGGAGATCGCGGAGAGCCGACGCATCGTGGAGGAGGCGGAGCGGCGCGACGATGACGAAGATGACGAACTGTGGCGGCGGAGTCGCGACGTATGAAGGGATTCTACGTGCTGCTCGCGGCGGTGGCGGTGGTCGGTGGTGGAGTGATCTGGTACGGCTCGCGGCACACGGGCAGCCGCGCCCGCCGCGAGCGCGCTGCCGCGCCTCCCCGCGACCGACGGCTTCCGCGGCTTCTCGCTCGGCGCGGACGCCGCCCCGGTCGAGGTGACCGAATATTCCGACTTCGAGTGCCCGTACTGCGCGTCGTTCGCGACCGTGCAGATGCCCGTGATCCGCGAGCAGCTCATCGCGACGGGGAAGGTGCGCTGGCGCTATCGCGACTTCCCCCTTCCCACCCACCAGTACTCGCGCTACGCGGCGCTCGCCGCGCAGTGCGCCGGCGAGCAGGGGAAGTTCTGGGAGCTGCACGACCAGCTCTTCACCAACCACCAATGGGCGCAGACCGGGAAGAATCCGCGCTCCCTGTTCCGGGAGTTCGCCAGGAGCGCCGGCCTCGACCTCGACAAGTACGACGCCTGCATGGACGGCCAGCGCTACGCCGGCCGCATCCAGGCGAGCCTCCAGGAAGGCGAGGCGCTCGGTATCAGCGGCACGCCGACGTTCTTCGTGAACGGCAAGCGGTTCGATGGACACCCCACCTCCGACGCGTTCAAGGCCCTGGTCGACAGCCTGACGAAACAGACGAAACCACGGAAGTGATGCGGCGCCGGCAGGCGATCGTGGTCCTGGCCCTGGTGGGGCTGCTGGTCGCGACCTACCTATGGCTGTACAAGATCGGCGTGATCGGCGTGCTGCAATGCGGCACGGGCAGCTGTGAGGCCGTGCAGACCAGCCGCTACGCGGTGGTGTTCGGGGTCCCTGTGGCCTTCGTCGGCGTGGCGGGCTACGCGGTGCTCTTCGCCATCGGGCTCGTCGACCTGCAGCCCGCGTTCGCTGCCAATCGGCGTGTGACGGTGCTTCTCGCCGCGCTGGCGACGGCGGGATTCGCCTTCACGCTGTACCTCACCTACCTCGAGCTGTTCGTGTTGCATGCGATCTGCCGCTGGTGCGTCGTGTCGGCGGCTATCATGACCGCCATCTGGGTGGTGGCGGTGACGTGCCTCCGTCGCACCAACTAGTATTCAGACCCCATGACTCCAGCTTCGGAACCCGGGGCCGCTCCGCGCGACCGCTATCTCTTCACCTTGGCGCTCGCCGCTCTGGGTGTCGTGTACGGCGACATCGGGACGAGCCCCCTGTACGCGATCCGCTACTCGTTCTACGGCACCCACGGCATCAGCGTCACTCCGGGGAACGTGCTCGGCGTCCTGTCCATGGTGTTCTGGTCGCTCGTGATCGTCGTCACGATCAAGTACCACATCGTGATCATCCGCGCCGACAACAAGGGCGAAGGCGGGGTGCTCGCCTTGATGGCGATGGTGAATGGGAGTCGGCTGGCCCGGGGGCTCTCGCCCCGCCGCATCATGATCGTCCTGGGCATTTTCGGGTCGGCGCTCCTGTACGCGGACGGCGCCCTCACGCCGGCGATCTCCGTGCTCAGCGCCGTGGAGGGGCTCGAGGTGGCGACGCCGGCGCTGGCCAGCTGGGTGCTCCCCGTGACGCTCGTGATCCTCGTCGGCCTGTTTCTGCTGCAGAGTCGCGGGACGGCACGGATCGGGGCGATGTTCGGCCCGGTGATGCTCGTGTGGTTCGCCACCCTCGGCGTGCTCGGATTGAGCGAGATCGTGCGCCAACCGGCGGTGCTGGCCGCCGTGTCGCCCTATCATGCCGTGCGCTTCTTCGGCGAAAACGTGGGGCGGGGATTCGTGGTGCTGGGCGCCGTCTTCCTGGTCGTCACGGGCGGCGAAGCGCTGTACGCGGACCTCGGGCACTTCGGCCATCGCGCGATCCAGCGCGCTTGGTTCGGCATCGCGCTCCCCTGCTTGATGCTCAATTACTTCGGGCAGGGGGCGCTGCTGCTGCGGGATCCGGCCGCGGCGGAGAATCCGTTCTACCATCTCGCTCCGGGCTGGGCGCTGTACCCGTTGATCGCGCTCGCAACCGCGGCGACGATCATCGCCTCGCAGGCCGTCATCTCGGGCGCGTTTTCGCTGACGCGCCAGGCGGTGCAGCTTGGCTACAGCCCGCGGCTCCAGATCGAGCACACATCGTCGCGCGAGATCGGTCAGATCTACGTTCCCCTGGTCAACTGGGGGCTCATGCTGCTCACCTGCGTGCTCGTGCTCGGCTTCCATGCGGCCAACACCGAGCAGCCCACGTCCAGTAACATCGCCGGCGCGTACGGCGTGGCCCTCTCGACCCTGATGCTCATTACGACGCTGATGTTCTACGTGATGAGCCGCGAGGTGTGGCGCTGGAGCTTCGCGCGCGCGGCGATCGTGTCGGGCCTGTTTCTTTGGGTGGACGCCCTTTTCTTTGCCGCGAACATGCTGAAGCTTCGCTACGGTGGCTGGGTCCCCCTGGCGATCGCGGCGGCCATCTTCCTGCTGATGACGACCTGGAAGAACGGCCGCGAGATTCTGGGGAAGCGCATGCAGGAGAAGACCGTCGCGCTCAAGATGCTGCTCGCCGATCTGGCGGCCGAGCCGCCGCTGCGCGTTCCAGGGACGGCGGTGTTCATGTACGGCACCACCGACGGCACCCCGCCCGCGCTGGTGCACAACCTCGCCCACAACAAGGTGCTGCACGAGCGGATCGTGTTCCTGACGATGGTGACCGAGGACGTGCCCCACGTCCTGCCCGCAGAGCGCGTGACGGTGAAGCCGCTGGGGAAGGGGTTCTACAGCGTGATCGCCCGCTACGGGTTCATGGACGACCCGGACATCGAGGACGTCCTGGCGGCGTGCCAGGTGAAGTCTCTCGATATCCCCATCGCGGGGACGACGTTCTTCCTCGGTCGCGAGACGCTCGTCGCCTCGGACCGGCCAGGCATGGCCCGGTGGCGCGAGCAGCTGTTCGCGTTCATGTCGCGCAACGCCCTGCGGGCCACAGCATTCTTCAAGATCCCGGCGGACCAGGTGTTCGAAGTCGGCGCTCAGGTCGAGCTGTAACAGCAGCTTCGGCTGCTTTATTCAACCTGGCCGAACTTCGCGATGTCCTCCGGCAATTCTGCCTGCGTCGTGACGGTCTCTTTGCCCTGAACCATCGTGCGGATTTGGTCGACCACGTCCGGGTTCGCCAGGGTCGTCACATCGCCGACATCTCTGCGATTCGAGATGGCCGCGAGCACGCGGCGCATGATCTTCCCCGAGCGCGTCTTGGGCATATCGGGCACGATGTACACGTGCTTCGGTCGCGCGATCTTACCAATCACTTCTTCATTCGCCTTGATCACGCGGTCGATGACGTCCTGACTCGGCTGCACCCCCGGCTTGACCGCGATGTACACTTCGGGCACGCGTCCCTTCAGCTCATCTTGGACGGGCACGACGGCGGCTTCGGCGACTTCCGGAACCGTGAGACAGGCGGATTCGATCTCCTTCGTGCCGAGACGGTGGCCGGCAACATTGATCACGTCGTCGATGCGGCCGAGGATGCGGTAATAGCCATCGGCCGCCTGCACCGCGCCATCGCCGCACATGAAGGGCCAGTCGCGCCAGTCCTTGCTACGGGGATTCTTGTTGTACTTCGCGAAGTAGGTCTTGATATAACGGTCGCGGTCGCCCCAGATCGTCTGCATGATGCCGGGCCACGGATTGCGGATGCAGATGTTGCCCGCCTTGCCGGAACCCTTGGGGACTTCTGCGCCGGTCTCGTCGTAAATGATCGGATGAATCCCGGGCGCGCCCGGACCGCAGCTGCCCGGCTTCATCGGCTGGATCGCGGGAACCGTGGTGCCGAGAAAGCCGCCTGTCTCGGTCAGCCACCACGTATCGGTGATGACGGCTTCCCGCTTGCCGACCTCGTCATAATACCAGCGCCACGCCTCCGGCTCGATCGGCTCGCCCACCGTCGTCATCGACTTGAAATGGTATTTGTATTTGCGCGGTTCTTGGGGGCCGAGTTTCCGCAGCATCCGAATCGCTGTCGGCGCGGTGTGGAAAATGTTCACGCCCAACCGCTCGGCGATGCGCCACGGCCGCCCCGCGTCCGGATAGGTCGGCACCCCTTCGTACAGCACGCTCGTCGCCGCGTTCGCGAGCGGACCGTAGACGATGTAGGAATGGCCGGTGATCCAGCCGATGTCCGCCATGCACCAGTAGATATCTTCTGGATGAAGGTCGAGAATCCACTTGGACGTGGCGGTGACGTAGGCCAGATAACCCGCGATACCGTGCTGCGCGCCCTTGGGCTTGCCGGTTGTGCCGCTCGAGTACATCAGGAACAGCGGCCCCTCGGACGGCAGCGCAACGGGTTCAACTTTCCGGCTCGTGTACTCCTTGAGCAGGTCGTTCACAAAGAAATCGCGACCCGGCACCATCGGCGTTTTCGCGGAATACTTTCCCGGATAACGCTGCCACACCAAAACCTTATCAACGTCCTGTCCCAGGTCTTTCGCCGTCCGCACCGCGATGTCCGCATTCGCTTTGTGATCGATGAGCGTGCCATTCCGCCAGTAGCTGTCCATCGTGATCAGCACCCGGCTGCCCGAGTCCTGAATGCGCGAGCCACACGCCTGACCGCTGAACCCGCCAAAGACTTGCGAGTGGATGATTCCCAGTCGCGCACACGCCAGCATCGTGATCGGCAGCTCCGGGACCATCGGCATGTGCAGGGTCACGCGATCTGCTGCCCTGAGTCCCAAGCCGCGAAGCAGCGCGGCCACTTCATTCACGCGGTCATACAGCTCCTGATACTTGATTGTCACATCCTGCTCTGCTTCTGGTTCGGGCACGAAAATGAAGGCGGCTTTGTTGCCGTACTTCGCCAGATGGCGATCCACGCAATTGTAGGACGCATTGATCTTGCCGCCGGCGAACCATTTCCAGAACGGCGCGTCGCTGGTGTCGAGGACAGTGCGATATGGCTCGAACCAGGTCAGCATATCCGCATAGACCTTGAAACAGTCGGGAAAATTATCGAGCCCGAACTTTTCAAGGATGCGCGCGTCTCGCAGATTCGCTTGTGCTTTGAATTGCTCGGAAGGTTGATAGTACTCCTCTTCCTTCCAATGCACGGCGATCTGCGCTTCGCTGACCTCGGTTAGCTCCTGCTTGTCGATTGTCTTTGCCATGTGATTCGCCTTCGTGATTCTGGAAGAGGGTGCGGGTTGGCCGACTCGTAAAGGTATGCGCCCTGCTGAGGACGAGGTCAAGGAGCCGTGGCGGCCTTGCAATATGCGCCGCGCCGCTCGGTCTGCGGCACGGCGCGGCGTGGGGGCGCTCACGACGACTTTGACAACCGGTTGAGGAGCCGCAGCTTAGCTCTGTCCCTACTGGAGTGGCACCGGAGTCGCATAGCCGTATTGGCGCCGATTACTGGAGCCGACAGTGGAGGAAGCGATGACGATGTCCACGCACCCAACCGAAAAAGTCCTGGCCGCGCCCGAGGAGCTGGGCCTCGACTCGCGGACTGCGTTCCGCCGCGCCGCCGGCGAGCTGCTGGCGCAGCTCGAGGAGGGGACGGGGCGGCTGGTCATCGACCTGTCGGGGACGCGCCAGGTCGACAGCGCGGGGCTGGGCGCGCTGATGCTGATTCAGCGCAAGGCGGCGGAGCGCCGCCTGGCGGTGTGCCTGCGGGGCGCGAATGAGGAGCTGCGTTTCCTGCTGGTACTCACCAAGCTGGACGACTTGTTCGAGCTGGAGAGCGGCGGGGCCTGAGCGCCAGCGCCGTGGACGTCGAGGGTCGCCCGCATATATTGCCCCCCCATGCGGGCCCCCCCTCCTCCGGCGCGGCGCAAAGTATTGTTCGTCGAGGATGAGGCGGCGCTGCGGCGGACCTATGACCGGTTTTTCGCCGACCGGTACGACGTTGCCTTCGCCGCGAGCGGGAGCGAGGCCCGCCGGCAACTCGAACAGTTCCACCCCGAAGTCCTGGTCCTCGACCTCCGCCTCCCGGACACCGACGGCGTGACCCTGCTCCAGGAGATCCGCGCCTCCCATCCCGCACTCCCCGTGATCGTGACGACCTCCTACGTGAGCATGGAGCCGCTGATCAACGTGCTCGACCTCGGGCACTCGGGGTATCTCGTCAAGCCGTTCGATATGGAAGACCTGGCCGCGCGTATCGATGCTCTCGGCTGAAGGGCTGCGACACGCCTTCGGAACAGGGGGGGAGCGCGTGGTCGCACTCGACAACGTCTCGTTCAGCCTCGAGGCGGGACAAACGCTCGCCATCTTCGGACCGAACGGCGCCGGGAAGACGACGCTCCTCAAGGTGCTGGCGGGGCTGATCCGGCCCGACGCCGGGCGGGCCACGGTGGCCGGCGGGCGGGGAGCGATCGGCTGGATCGGCCATCAATCGCATCTCTACGGTCACCTCACCGTGCGCGAGAACCTGCTTTTCTGGGCGGCGCTGTATGCCGTACCGGCGGCGATCCGCGCGAGCCGAGCGGACGCGACGCTGCGCCAGCTCGGCATCGCGGACCGCGCCGAGCAGGCGGTGTGGTCGCTGTCTCGCGGGCTGGCGCAGCGGGCCGCAATCGCCAAGGCGCTCATCCACGATCCGCGGGTGCTGCTGCTGGACGAGCCGTTCACGGGGCTCGACCTGGCAGCCGCGGCGGAGTTCCGCGCGCTGCTCGCCCGGCTCCAGGGCGCCGGCCGCGTCGTCGTGTTGGCGACACACAACGTGGGGGAGGGCGTCGCGCTCGCCACCGACGTGGCATTCCAGCGGCGTGGCCGGTTCGTGCACTTCGCTCCCCGGGGCGCGCGTGGGCCGGCGCAGATCGCCGACGAGTACCGTCGCGCGGTGGGGGAGAGGGAGGGGGAGGGGGAGGCCGATGACTGACCTGCTGCGGCAGGCGTGGACTGTCGCGCGCAAGGATCTGCTGCTCGAGTTCCGGACGCGCACGGCCCTGGTGTCCGCGCTCGTGTTCACGGCGCTCGTGCTCACCGTGTTCAACTTCGGACGCGATCCGACGGCCGTGGCGACCATCGACCTCGCGCCCACGATCCTGTGGGTGACGTTCACCTTCGCCGCGATGCTCGCGCTGAATCGCGCGTTCCAGCTGGAGCTCGAGAACCAGGCGCTCGAAGGCCTGCTCGTGTCGCCGCTCAGTCGCACCAGCCTGTACTGGGGCAAGCTGCTCGCCAATCTCGTGTTCGTCGCGCTCGTGGAAGCCGTGGGATTGCCGCTGTTCGTGCTGTTCTTCGACGTGCCCGTGGGTCGGGTGCTGCTCCCGCTCGTCGGCGTAATCGCGCTCGCCACGATCGGATTCGTCGCGGTGGGGACGCTATTCAGCGCACTCGTCATCCGTACCCGCTTCGCCGAGCTGCTGCTGGTCGTGCTCCTGTTGCCGTTCCTCGTCCCGCCGCTGATCGGTGCGGTGCAGGTGACCGCGCGGCTGTTGGGTGGGCGTCCCTTGAGCGAGGCGGCGGGGTGGTTTAGGTTGCTGGCCGCCTACGATATCGGGTTCGTGGCGCTCGCCACCCTGCTCTTCCCGTTCACGGTGGACGAATGAGCCTTGCGCAGAAGGGTCGCTGGATCGCGCTGCTCGGGCTGGTGCTGCTCGCCGGCGTGTACGTGCGGGCGCTCGCTTTCACGCCGCTGGAGCGCTTCCAAGGGCCCGCCCAAAAAATCTTCTACCTGCACGTACCCGCCGCCTGGTCGGCGATGCTCGCCATGGGGCTGGTGGGTCTCTGCAGCATCCTCTACCTGATCGTGAAGGACGCGCGGTTCGACCGCTTCGCCGCGGCCTCCGCGGAGGTGGGGACGGCCTTCTCCCTGGTGATGCTGACGACGGGTCCCATCTGGGCCAAGCCGATCTGGGGCACCTGGTGGACCTGGGACGCCCGGCTCACCCTAACGCTGTTCCTCTTCTTCCTCTTTATAGGGTACCTGCTGCTGCGGGGGGCCGTGGCGGAGCCCGGTTTGCGCGCCCGCTATTCGGCGGTGCTGGGGATTTGCGGGCTGGTCCTGCTCCCCTTCATCCACCTGAGCGTGTACCTGTTCCGGACACTGCACCCCCAGCCGATTGTGCTGAAGCCGAGCTCGCCCTCCCTGCCGGGGAGCATGCTGGTGACGCTGCTGGTTTCGTTCGCTGTATTCACGCTCTTGTATGTGGGGTTCGTGACGCAGCGGTACGCCTTGGCGCTGCTGCGCGAAGCGCAGGGACGGGAGCATGCCTGACGTGCCCCAGAACGGCGGTTACATGGTCGCCGCCTACATCGTGACGGCGGTGATCCTGCTCGGCTACGCGCTGTCGCTGTACCGGCGGACCAACAAACTGTGATCGAGTTTGATTCGAGCGACTGACCGTTGTGTTATGAGGGACTCGCGGTTGTAGTATGAGGGACCGACCGTTTGGTGTTATGAGGGACTCTCAGTCCCTCATCGAATCCATCCTGGACCGCTCTGCTCCTGGCCATCCGCCCCGCTCCTAGCCCTACGCACCCCCCGCTCCTACCCCTCCCGCTTCCCCCCGCGCAGCTCCGCGCGCGCGTCCGACAGCCGGTCCAGCCCTCCCGGCACCTGAGTCGCCCAGAGGTGCAACGCCTCGTCCGCCGCCCGCTCGTCGCCCGCCTGGAACAACGTCTGCGCGTTGAGCCACAGCGCCTCCGCCCCGCCGCCCGCGGCATAGGCCCGCGCGAACCGGGCTGCCGCTTCCTGCAGCATGCCGGCGCGACGGTACAGGTCGCCGGCGGCCAAGGCGGCGTCGGGGCGCTCCTCGAGGGCGAGCGCCTGCTCGTAGGCGGCGAGAGCGTCCTTCTGGCGGAACACCATCTGGTGGGCTTCGCCGAGCAGCATCCACGCGTCCGGGTTGTCCGGGAAGCGCACCGTGCCCTCCTGGGCCGCGGCCAGCGCGCCCCACCGATCTTCGACCGCGCGCCGCAGCCGCACGAGCGCGGGGTAGGGCTCCGCGAGCACCGGCGTGAAGCCGCAGGCCAGGCGGAGCCAGAAATCGGCGCGCCTGGGGGCGAACCGTTGGCACGCCGCGGCTCGCCGCACGGAGAACCGCGCCAGCGACGAGCGCAGGGAGCGGAGCATTGCTTGATTATGGTTTGAGTGCCGGAGAGATTGCAACCACGCATGTCACAGCCGCGGCGGCACACGGTCCCCGCGCAGCCCCTCCTCGGGCGGCGCATCGTGGTGACGCGCGCATGGGAGCAGGCTGCCGATCTGGCGGAAGCGCTCACGACGCGTGGCGCCGAGGTGGTGGCCGCCCCGGTGATCCGCGTCCAGCCGCTCGCCGATCTCGAGCCGCTGCGCGTCGCGCTTGCCGCGGCGCAGCGGTACGACTGGATCGTCTTTACCAGCCAGAACGCCGTGCAGGTGGTGTGCGACCGGCTTCCTGCCTGGGGCCTGATGCCCCAGGATGTGAGCCGGGCGGCCGTGGCGGCGATCGGTCCCGCGACGGCAGCGGCGCTCGCCCGACACGGCGTCACGCCGGACCTCGTCCCGGAGCAGTTCGTCGCGGAGGCCGTGGTCCACGCGATGGCGCTGCTGGGCGAGCTACGTGGCAAGCGCGTCCTGCTCCCCCGGGCGCGCGAGGCTCGCGACGCGCTCCCCGACGGGTTACGGGCCCTCGGCGCCGTTGTCGACGCGATCCCGGTGTACGAGACGGTGCGGGAGCCGGGAGACGGGAGTAAGCTGGCCGCCGAGCTGCTGGCCGGCAATATCGCTGCGGTCACCTTCACCTCGTCTTCCACGGTGCGCCATTTTGTAGAAATCGTGGGCCGAGAGGCCGCCACCTGCGGCCGGTTTGCCACGGCGGTGATCGGCCCGGTGACGGCTGCGACCGCGCGCGAGCTCGGCCTCACCGTGGCGGTCGAGGCGGTCGAGTACACGGTTCCTGGATTGGTGCGGGCACTGGTGCAGTATTTCGGGGAAGGCGGAAGGGGGAAGCGGGAGCGGTGAGCGGCCCGCTGCGACTCGGCACGCGAGGCAGCAAGCTGGCGTTGTGGCAGGCGCAATGGGTGCAAGCGGAGCTCGCGCGCCACGCGGTGGCGGCCGAGCTCGTGATCATCACGACCCGGGGCGACGCGGAGGTCGACCGGCCGCTGCACCAGCTCGAGGGGAAAGGATTCTTCACCAAGGAGATCGAGGATGCGCTGCTCGACGGGCACATCGACGTGGCGGTGCACTCCCTCAAGGACTTGCCCACCCACCTCCCCGACGGGCTCGGGCTCGGCGCGGTGCCCGAACGGGGGGATCCCACCGAAGCGCTGGTCACGCGGGCGGACGGCGTCACGGGAATCCCCGCGCTGACGCGCGGGGCTAAGGTGGGAACGTCCAGCTTGCGGCGCGTCGCCCAGCTCCGGTATCTGCGTCCTGATCTAGAAATCGTACCTCTCCGCGGCAACGTGCCCACCCGCGTGCAGAAGGTGAAGGAAGGGCGCGACGGGCTCGACGCGGCGCTGCTCGCCGGCGCGGGGCTCGAGCGGCTCGGGCTCGCGGGCCAGATCGCTGTGCGGCTCGACCCGCTCGAGGTGATGCCGGCGCCGGGGCAGGGCGCGCTCGGACTCGAGATTCGCGCCGACGACCGTACGGTCCGCGCGGCGCTGGCGCCGCTCGAGCATGCGGCCAGCGCGGGCGCCGTCGCCGCGGAGCGCCGCCTGCTCGCGGCCCTCGGGGGTGGGTGTCAGGCGCCGGTGGCGGCGTACGTCGAGGCTCGGGGCCCGGGGCCCGGGGCCCGGCTGTTCGGGCGCGTGACGGCGCAGGACGGCTCCGTCCAGATCACGGCATCGGCCGACATCGACGAGAGCGATCCAGCCGCCGCGGGCGTCGCCGTCGCGGGCTTGCTCCAGGCGCAAGGTGCGTCGAGATTGCTCGGCCGATGAGCCAGTTCCCGATCCGGCGCATGCGCCGGCTGCGCCGCACCGCGGCACTCCGCCGGCTGGTCCAGGAGACGCATCTCGTCCCAGCGCAGCTGGTGTGGCCGCTGTTCGCCTGCCACGGCGAGGGCGTGCGCCGGGAGGTGGCCACGCTCCCCGGCGTGTACCAGACCTCCGTAGACGAGCTCGTCAAGGACGCTGAGCGCGCCCGCCGCCTCGGGCTCGGCGGGATCATCCTGTTTGGTCTGCCGCGGACTAAGGACGCGACCGGCTCGGAAGCTTACGCGCAGTGAAGCGGGCCGCGCCCGATCTGCTCGTGGTGGGCGACGTCTGCCTGTGCGAGTACACCGATCACGGGCACTGCGGCGTGATCCAGGACGGCGAGGTCGAGAACGACGCGTCCGTGTACCTGCTCGGCAAGGTTGCGGTGACGCAGGCGCGCGCCGGGATCGACCTCGTGGCGCCGAGCGACATGATGGACGGCCGGGTAGCGGGGATCCGCAAAGCGCTGGACGCGGCGGGGTTCTCTCGCGTACCGATCATGTCGTACGCCGCCAAGATGGCCTCGGCGTTCTACGGCCCGTTCCGGGAGGCCGCCGGCTCGACGCCGCAGTTCGGCGACCGCCAGTCCTACCAGATGCAGGGCGGCAACGCGGACGAGGCGATGAAGGAGATCGAGCTCGACGTGAGCGAAGGCGCCGACATCATCCTGGTCAAGCCGGCGCTCCCGTGCCTCGACCTGATCCGGCGTGCCAAGCAGCAATTCGGCTCGCCGCTCGCGGCGTACCAGGTGAGCGGGGAGTACGCCATGATCAAGGCGGCCGGGGAGCGCGGCATGCTGGACGAGCAGCGCGCGATGTGGGAGACCCTCTACGCCATCCGCCGCGCCGGTGCGGACATCGTCCTCAGCTACTTCGCGCCCTGCGCCGCGGAACAACTGTGACGCTTTATTGCGTTCGGGGAAGTAAGACCGCTTTCCAAAGCGCTGCCGCCAGCGCCGCGCCGAGCAGCGGCCCGATCCAGTAGACGGCCTGGCCATTGAGGCTAACGTTGATAAGCGCCGGCCCGAAGGCGCGGGCCGGGTTCATCATGGCACCGGTAAAGTTCCCGCCCACCAGCGCGTCCACGAAAATCGCGAGACCGATGCCGAACCCGCCGATCTTCGGGGCCTCCGGGGAGACGGCCGTGCCGAACACCGCGCTCACGAGAAAGAAGGTGAGGGCGGCTTCGATCCAGACGCCCTGCAGGAAGGTGACGTCGCCGGCGAGGTGGGGCGTGCCGCCCAGCGCGAGCGTCACCCCCGGGCGGGGGAGGATGCCTTTGACGAGGGCGGCGCCGACCAGCGCGCCCAGCAGCTGAGCCAGGATGTACTGAAGGGCCAACTTTCCGTCGATCTTGTTCGCAATCCACAGTCCGGTGGTCACGGCGGGATTCATATGCCCGCCGGAAATGCTCATGGTCATCGAGACGATGACCGCCATGCCGACGCCGTGTGCCAGCGCGATGCCGACGGCACCGGTCGCCCCGGCCGCCGGGCCGCCCGCGGCGAATGCCACGACGCTGCCGGCGCCGAGGAACACGAACAACATTGTGCCGACGAACTCCGCCGTCAGCGGGCGCAGGTTCTGGGACATCACGGAGCGACCTCCGGAGAGAGTGAGCGGCGGCAATCTACGGGCGCCGCTACGCCCGCCGCAACACCAGCGCTGCGTTGATGCCCCCGAACCCGAACGAGTTCGATACCACCACCTCCGGGGCGGCGGCGCGCCCTTCCCCGGGCAGGCAATCGAGGTCGCATGCGGGATCGGGGCGCTCGAGGTTGATCGTGGGCGGCAGCCAGCGGCGCTGCATTGCCAGCGCGCAGATCGCCGCCTCGATCGCGCCGCTGGCGCCCAGCGCGTGCCCGTAGTAGCCCTTCGTGCCGCTCACGCTGAGCCGGTAGGCGTGCGGGCCGAACACCTGCTTCAACGCCTGAGTCTCGGTCGTGTCGTTGAGCGGCGTGGAGGAGCCGTGCGCGTTCACGTATCCGACCTCGCCGGGTGCGAGCCCGCCGTCCTCGAGCGCGAGCTGGATGGCGCGCGCCGCCTGACGGGCATCGGGGCGCGGCGCGGTCATGTGATAGGCGTCGTTCGTGAAGCCGTAGCCCACGAGCTCGGCGTAGACCTTGGCGCCGCGGGCGAGCGCGCGGTCCCGCTCCTCGAGGACGAGCACCGCCGCCCCCTCGCCCATCACGAAGCCATCCCGATCCTCGTCGAACGGACGCGACGCGTGCGCCGGGTCGTCGTTGCGGGTGCTCATCGCGCGGATCACGCTGAACGCCGCGTAGGTCATGGGCGCGAGCGGCGCCTCGGCGCCGCCCGCGAGCATCACGTCCGCCCGGCCGGCGCGGATCGTGTGGAACGCATCGCCGACGGCGATCGTGCCCGAGGCGCAGCTCATGGCGTTGGTCGAGTTGGGCCCCGTGAAGCCGAATTCGATGGCGATGTTGCAGCTGGCCGCGCCCGGGAACACGGCGAGCGCGAGCGACGGGTCGAGGCCGCGCGGGCCCTCCTGCAGGAAGCCCTTCACCTGCGCTTCGGCGAACGCCACCCCGCCGAGCGCCGAGCCCATCATGGCGCCGATGCGGTCCGCGTCCTCGCGCGCCGCGTCGAGCTCGGCGTCGGCGACGGCGAGCCGGGCGCTCGTGACCGCGAGCTGCGAGAAGCGGTCGAGCCGCTTGGCGCGTTTCGCGACCAGGTGGTCCTGGGGGCGGAAGTCGGGGATCTCCGCCGCGATGCGACTGCGGAACGGAGTCGGATCGAAACGCGTGATCTCGCGGACGGCCGAGCGACGGGCGGTGAGTCCCGTCCACAGACCATCCGCGGCCGTGCCGATGGGGGTCACCGCTCCTACCCCCGTGATCACCACGCGTCGCGCTCCGTTCCTCACGCGCCCTCCACCGCCCGCTTGATCCCCGCCAGGGTGCGTGCGGCGATCCCGTGGATGAACACCGGGCCGATCACCAGGTTCGCCGCGAGCCGGCCAATGAGTGGCCACGCCGGTCCGCGCCACTCGTGAACGATAGTGACGAGGACGCCATCATTCTGGGGAGGCTCGCTCGATGTGAACCGCCACACGACGTCCATTCCTCTCGTCATACCCCTCACGTGACGATAGCGGATTTCGCACCTCGCCCGGTCGACCGTCATCTCCGACACCCACCAGGCGGGATAGCGGACTGGGCCGAACGGGCGCCAAGCGGCCATGTCGACCGTTCCGCCGCTGTCGCGGCGAGCGAGAAAGCGGACCCATCGATAATGCGGCAAGATCTCGGGCCACCGTTCGACCTCAGACGCGACCTGAAAGATGCGATCGACAGACTCACGGATCAGGATTTCATCGACAGTGCGCATGCCGCATGAGGTCAGACGTCAGACATCGGACGTCAGGTGCCGCGAAGTCTCTGACGTCTGACGTCTGATGTCTGACGGCTCCCATGAAGCCACGATTCGAAACCCCGGTCGGTATCTCGCCACCGCCGGCACGCCGGCCTCCCGCAGCATCGTACTGAACTCTGCTCGCGTGTACCCGCGCCGCAACGACACGACCGCATCGTGCCGCGTCGTGCCGCCCATGCCGAGAGGGAACGAGGCGAGCCACACGCCCGCCATCGCGACGCGTGAGCGCCGCAGGTCGGCGAGCACGACCGCCCGCCTCGCCACCCGGTCGAAGCTCGCGATCCAGCGCACGGCGACCACCCGCGGCAGATGATGCAGCACCTGGCTCGCGATCACGATGTCGACGGACCGGCGGGCGAAGGGCAGGGTGTCGCCGTCGCCCACCACGACGTCCAGGCCATTGTCCCGCGCGAGGCGCGCCGCCGTGGGGATCACCTCGAGGCCGATGGGCGTGAGCGTGATCCCGTGCCGGCGCGCTGCCTGGGCTACCGCCCGCGGTATGTCCCCGAGGCCGGTTCCCACGTCGAGCAGTGTCCAACTCGCCTCTCCCGAGCCCCGAGCCCCGAGCCCCGAGTCCCGGAAGAGCGGCTCGAGCGCCTCGACCACCGCCCGCGTCCCGCCGAACAGCGTGTTGAGTCGAGCGATGTCCCGCAGCTCATCGCGGACGGCGCCCGGGTGTGCGCGCCGGTCGTCCAGCAGCTCCCGGCCGATCATCCGCTGGAGAGGCTGGCGTAGCCGCCGCGGTAATAGAGCAACGGCTTCCGGTCGGTCACGCTGCCGCCCGTCACGACCCCGATGAACACCGTGTGGTCGCCCGCCGGCGTCTCTGCTTGCTTGTCGCACTCGATGGTCGCGAGCACCCCGTCGAGCAGGGGGAGTCCCTGCTCGCTCTCCGTGTAACCGATGCCGTCGAACCGGTTCGGGTGATCGGCGGCGAAGCGGCGCGAGAGCGCTTCTTGGTCGGCGGCGAGCACGTTGAGCACGAAGCGCCGCGTCGACTGCATCGCGGCGTGCATGTCGTGGCCCCGGTCGACGCACACGAGCAGCAGGGGCGGCTCGAGCGAGACCGACGCCACGGAGCTCGCCGTCATCCCGATGGGGTGGCCGCGCGCGTCGCGTGTCGTGAGGATGGTGACGCCCGTGGCGAACCGGCCGAGTAGCTGACGGAACTGCGCGGGATCGACGCCGTGCATGGTCACCAGAGCAGTCGGGCAAGGACGCTGGGTGCGAGGACGCGACGCGCCGGGACGAAGTTCCCCGTCGCGCCGACCAGAAGATCCGCGAGGCCCGGGCGGCGCGCCAGGCGGCCGACCACCCGCTCGGCAAGCGCGGGCCAGCCCACCCCCAGGCCGATGAGCCGTTCGAGCGCCCACTTGCCAGCAAATTCGCGCCGCCGCGCGCGGACGTAGGGCTCGAGCAGCGCGGCGGTCACAGGCCCGCCGCCCCTGTTAACCCCGGGCTTGCGCCCCGGGTCAGAGCGACCACTGAGCCCGCGAACCCGGGGCGCGAGCGCGGGGATCAAGCAGTCCGCCGCGAGCTCCGCCCCGCGCAGCGCCGCGTAGATCCCCTGGCCCGTGAACGGGTCGAAGAAGTCGGCGGCGTCGCCCACGAGCAGGGCACCGTCCCCCGCCGGCCGGCGGGCCCACTGGCCGAACGGTCCGGTAGCAAGCACCTCGCGCACGAGGCGCCGCCGCTCGAACCGCCCGGCGAGCCCGGGATATCGCTCCAGCTCGGCGAAGAAGCCGGCCCGGAAATCCTGCTGGCGCCGCCGCACCATGGAGCGGGGCACGACGAGCGCCACGGTCGTCACGCCCCCGCCGATCGGCCCCAGGCCCACGTACCCGCGCTCGCCCACGTGCAGCTCCCCCACGCCGTCCACGCCCGCCACATCCGTGACGTGGGTGGTGAACGCGATCCGTCGCGGCGGCGACGTCCGTACGAGCCCGAGCCGCCGGGCGACCACGGAGTGCAGCCCGTCGGCGCCCACGACGACACGGGCGTTACACGTCGCCCGTTGCCCGTTGCGCCAACGCACGACGACCCCCGCCACCGCGCGGCCATCCCAGACGAGCTCCTCGACCGTCGCGCCCTCGTGCACAACCGCGCCCTCGCGGGCCGCGGCGCGTAGCAGGATCGTATCGAACATCGCGCGCGACAGCGCGAAGCTGTAGGGACGAGGCGGCACGTGGCCGTGATCGGACGCGAAGCGACCGCACATCACGACGCCGCTCGGCGCGACCACCTTCATCCCGTAGAGCTTCGCGTGTGTCGCGCCCTCGATCGCCGCGAGCACGCCTGCGCCGAGCCGCTCGAGAATAGGCGTCGTCGCCGGGCTCAAGTACTCGGAGCAGGCTTTGTGACGCGGGAAGCGGGCGCGGTCGAGCAGCAGGACTGAGGCACCCGCCCGGGCGAGCAGGAGCGCCGTGGTCGAGCCTGCGGGGCCCGCGCCGACGACAATAGCATCCCATCGAGTCACCCTTTCCCCTTCCCCCTTCCCCCGCCGTTAGCCGGCCTCTAACCCGATGAGTTACCCGATCCGTTGAAACCGAAAGCCGCCCAGTAGCAAGTCCCCGTTCGAGAAGCTTACGGAGAACGTCGTCGGGACGGACGAGCCCATGAACGTGATGGTGACCGAAGCGGCGCTGGACGTGTAGGTGCAGCTACCCTGGAAGATCGTGTCCTGGACGCCCGCGTTGACGAAGGTGTGGGTGACGACCTTGGAGCACGCGCCATCCGCGGTGAAGGTCCAGCGCGTCTCCGAGACAATCGTGTCCCCGGATGCCGCGTCGAAGAAGGTCGTGAAGTTGCGCCAGGTGCCGACGAGGCTGCCTCCGCCGGTGCCGCCACTCCCACCGCCACCGGCGAAGCCGGGGCCGCCGATCAGCCGGCCGCCTGCGGGACAGGCGGCGGTGACGGCGGCGGCGGCGATTACGGCCAATACCGCGAGCCGAGCACCGCGACGGCCGCACCGACCAGCGTCGCCGCCAGGTTCACGCCGTCGTTGTCCAGCCATCGCCAGCCCCTGGTGAGTCGCACCGGCTCGTGACATACCCTGTTTCCGCTCTCGAACCGCGCGTCGCACGCGGGACATTCGTACTTGCCCTGCACAGTCGCCCCGAGCACGGAGTCGGCGAGCATACCGAGCACCCCGGCGCCCGTCAGGAGGGCGAGCGTGTGGGTGTGTTCCGGGTGGGCCAACCCCGGGGCCATGTCCCGGGGTTCTAGCCACACCGCGAGTGACGCAATAATCGCAGCCCCGGCGATGCCGCCCGCCGTCCCCAGCGCGGTAATACCCCCCGACGCGCCGCGGGTGACCCGGGCGCCCGTCGTGATCAGGCGCGGGGCGATCGGGGAGAAGGCGCCCAGCTCGGTGGCCCAGGTGTCAGCGGTGGCGGCGGCGATCGCTCCGGCGGCGGCCGGCCAGGCGCCCAACAACGCTGCCACGGCCGCGACGCTCCCGTTCGCGATGACCTGGCGGATGGTGCGCCGCGGCGCGCTTCGCTCGGCGAGCTGCGTGAGGAGACTTCCCGTCACGAACAAGGCGAAGAGCAAGAGGAGACCCCGCCAGCCGAAGCCCCAGGCGACCGCCGCCCCGACCGCGAGCGCCGCGGCGAGGCCGCCCGGGGCGAGCCAGCTCACTCGTCGAACAGCTCGCGCAGGATGCGGTGCTTGAGCTCGGCCGGCGCGCCGTGCGCGCGGCAACGGGCCCGCAGGAAATCGAGGAACAGCTTTTCGAAGTCGAAGTGCTCGCCGCACGGAGGGCAGTCGGCGAGGTGCTGACGGATCTCTTGCTCCACCTGAGGGGTCAGCTCGCGGTCGAGGTATTCGTACAGGTGTTCCGTGCACTCGCGGCAGTTCATGTCGAGCTTCCCTTGATGTATCCCATCCCGACCGCGTAGTCGTACAGCTTGGCTTGCAGCATGCGCCGGGCGCGGAATAACCGCGACTTCACGGTGCCCACCGGCACCTCCAGCACGCGGGCGATCTCCTCATAGGAGAGACCCTCCACGTCGCTCAACACCACGGTCTCCCGGAATTGTTCCGGCAACGCGTCGATCGCCCGCAATACCTCGTCATCCACGATCCGATCGAAGAACGTGCCCTGGGGGTCCTCGTCCTGAAGCTCCTCGAACACGGAAAACGGCTCGATCGCATCCAAGTCCACCGTCTCGGGATGCCGGGTACGGCGCCGGTATTCATTAATGAAGGCGTGCCGCAGGATGGTCAGGAGCCAGCCCTTGGCGTTGGTGCCCTGCTCGAACTGGTGCCAGGCGCGGTACGCTTTGAGCATCGTCTCTTGGACGAGGTCGTCGGCTTCAGCGGGGTTCCCCGTGAGGCGCAGCGCCACGCGGTACAGGCTATCGAGGTGCACCAGCGCCTCGCGCTCGAAGCTGGCCCGCTTTTCGGCGTCGGCGGCAGGAGTGGGTGTCGGGGGGGGAGTCGGGGTGGAGGCCATACCGTGACCCATAAG
>Ga0209235_1000420_pt1 | contig 21091 bp, 20 predicted proteins | sample GraSoi013_1_20cm_4_FD_185817 | JGI IMG/M metagenome (GOLD analysis project Ga0209235, IMG submission 185817) | Grasslands soil microbial communities from the Angelo Coastal Reserve, California, USA - Sample 09_25_2013_1_20cm (SPAdes) (version 2) | ecosystem: Environmental > Terrestrial > Soil >... | reverse complement strand
TTCGTCATCTTCGTCATCGTCATCCGGCTCTTCTTCCCGCTCGTCGAGCTGGTCGTCGACCGCGTCTTTCACGCGCTGCTCGGTCCAATCGGGCTCGACGCTATCCTTCAGCATCCGCTCGACATCCCGCAGGGCGCGGTCTCGGTCCTCGGACTCCCAGTCGAACGGGGCCTTGTCCGACGCATAGCGCTTCCCGTAGTCGATAAGCGCCTGAACCCTGCGCTGGTCTTGTGTCTCTTGCTGCCCCCGCGCCACCTCGTCGCGGTACGGTTGCAGCACCTCCTCGACCTTGCCCCGGACGAAGGCGTAAGCCTGCTGGTCGGAGACCCACGACGGGAAATTCTCGAGGGTCACGTAGCCCTCGAGAGCGGTCGCCACCTTCGGCCGCCAGCTGTCGGGCACACCCCACGGGACCTGGTTCAGGCCGTACTGCTTGAGCGCGACGAGGCGCCTCCGCGGCGCCTCGGCCCGATCGCGTTTCAGCTGCTCGGTCATGTCGCGGACCAGCCGCTCCAAGGGGTTCGGCTGAGGAACGCGCACAGGCGGCGGCACCTCGACCGCTGCCTCCACCTCCGCATCCATCAGCTCGAGATCCTCGGGGTCGTCATCGGGCGGCTCTGGAATCCGCTGTGCACGAGACGCCCGAGGCGGCGGGCGGCGCGCGCCCGCCTCCGGCCGGACGCTCCGTCCCCTCTTCGTCTTTCCGAGGTAGGCGTCGAGCTTCTCGCGGGAGAAGCGTCGATGGCCGCCTTTGGTCCGCTCGGCCTGCAACTCGCCGCTTTCATCCAGGTCGCGGATCGTGTCGACCGAGACGCCGAGGTACCGGGCCGCCTGGCTGCTGGAGAACCATCGCTTCGCGGTTCCGCGACGCTCCCGCCTCGCTTTTGTCGTCATGGTGTCACCTCGCTGTTCCTTATTCTCCTTGAAGCACGAAACCGCGCGGGGTCGCGCGGCTTGAGATTCCAGCTCGTTCCCGGACTGTTACTGAGGCTGCCCCATGCCGTGGACCACGAAGTCGTAGTCGCGCCCTTCTTCATCGGGCCACTCCTTCAGCAGATCAGCCAGCACGTCGATCACGCGGTCTACCGCCTTGGGATCAGCACCGGCGTCCTCGAAGACAGCCACGAGGTCGTCTCGGCGCCGAACCAGGCGGCCATGCAGCCAGGCCACATGCTCAAGGAGGCCGAGCGGCCGCTCCAACTCCTTCGGCTGCATCAGCTGGCGGCTGGCTTCGGCGATGGTGACATCTGCCGCGGCCGCGCGGCGCCGGAGGGCGCGAGCTACGTCAACGGGGAGGCGGAGCATTTCCGTGGCTGGCCCGCGGGGTCGAGGCATGTGTTATAGATAGCATCTATTAGCTGAAACTGCAAGCCGCGCGTCGCGGGAGGGCAATGACGTAATTGGGTTCCCACTATTTATGCGGAGACACCCAAGCAGTCAGCCACGGAGGGAATCACGCACGGCGTACGTCGCAGCACGTTAGTGAATACTTGGGCCGGCCACGCTTGACATTCGGCGTTGCGACGATAACTTTTGGCCTACTGCTGAATTTTGGCTGCCCAAGCGTAAGTGCAGGAGTGGATTCCATGCCAAACATCGAAGTCTCCCAAGAGACGCTCGACCGGCTGAAGTCGCTGGCGGAGCCGCTAGTGGACACGGCAGATACGGTTATTGCTCGACTAATCGCCGCCCACAACGGCCAACACAACGGACGAGCCGAGTCGACTGTCGCGAGCCTGAAGACTGAGACCAGGCGATCGCACACAGTCCCCCGCAAGCGGGGACGCAAGGGAGAGCGAGCTCGAAAGGGAGAGCGAACGCCCACGGAGGAATTCTACGAGCCACTCTTGCAGGTACTCGCAGCCGCTGGTGGTCACCTTCCAGCGGTTGACGCTATCAATCGCGTCGGACAGGTCATGGCCGACAGGTTGAACGAAGTGGATCGCGCTCGCCTTCCCAGCGGCGAGGTCCGGTGGAGGAACAGCGTCCGCTGGGCGCGGCAGCGGCTTGAGGAGCACGGCAGGCTCGACCCAAAGGCACCCTACGGCGTGTGGAAGGTCACACAGGCAGCCCGGCCATGACCCGACGTGTGCCCATCCGGATGAACGTTGCCAACGCGCTACAGTGGTTGGGAAACCTCTACCGCAATCCAGCCGACGCGATCAAAGAGCACGTGAGCAACGCGGTAGACGAGCACCTGAAGGCCGCCGCCGCCGGAACGGCGCTTGAGCGCTGCACCGTTGTTTTCAGAATCGCAAAGCGCCAGGTGGAAATTGAATACCCATACGCCATGACGCGGCAGGAGTTCGAATCCGCCCTACAGCGAGTTGCGGATTCGGCGAAGCGCCACAGTGAGGTGACCCAAGTCGGCCAACTCGGCATCGGCATGTTCAGTTTTCAGCAGGTCGGGAAGAAGTGCACGTTCCTATCGAGGAAGAACGAGGAGGCGCAGACGATTCGTGTGATCCTTCGGGAAGGGGGCGACGATGCCGAGATCGACACGGCTCGCAAGGTCGAATCGTTGGAGCGCCCGGGGTTCAAGATCGTCATCTCTGAGCTTAAGTTCGATCCGACCCGTGCGAGAGGGCCCTTGGCACCCGAGAAACTGACTCGCCTCTTTGCAGAGAGGTTCGGCACGTACATCGAACGGGGTCAACTCGCGATCCAAGTATCGGTGGACTCGAAACTGTACCTTGTTGAACCTCCCACCATCCATCTACCGCGAATCGGACGCGGGCTCGAACGCGTCCACCTTCCAAGTGGCCGTGAACGGCTAGCGGGTCTCACGCTGTTCTTCGACCCGTCCGGCACAGGGACGGTCGGGATTCGGCATGCGGGTGTCTTGGTCGTGGACGACCTCAAGCAGATCACCGCATATGGGCTCGAGGAAAGCGTGTACGCCTCCGGATACGTAAAGGGTTGGGTCGATGCGGACTTCTTGAGGCCGCTTCCCGCGCGAACTGGATTCGAGGAGAACAAGGACTGGATTGACCTGCTCGACGCTCTGGATCGTTGTCGGCCACAGATCGAAACCGAAGTAGAGCAACTGAAGGCCGAGCAGGAGGAGAAGGAACTATCAGAAGTCCAGCGACAGGCTGTCCGGTTAGCCCGGGAGATCCTAGACCTTGAGGACTTCAGGGACCTCGAACTGCCGGGAGGCCTAAGCAAGGCACGCGCGCCGAATGGAGATGGCCGAGTTGAACCGACCGGGCACCAAACTGGAGAGAGGGCCCAGGACCCCGGTGATCATGTGAGGCCGTACGGCCCCAGGATCCGTTACCAGGAGGTCGCATTCTCTGACGGGCCGAGGCGCCACAGCCGGTACACACAGGGGGTCGTCCAAGCCAACACGCTCCATCCTGACTACCAGCAGGAGCTATCCTCGGCATCCGATGCGAAGTTGGCGTATGCCACGCTCTTGATCGGCAAGGAGGCGATCGCGTTCAACGACAAAGCGGCCGATGACCAGCTTGAGAAGTTGCTGAGTTTCTACTTCACGTTGAAGAGAAGACTTCGGACGAATGGCCGTGGCCAGCGGCGCCACGGACTCCACACGCCTCGCACGAAGAGGAGTGTCAGCTAGGTTCGGGGCGGACCGGACGCCGCTGGTGTCCTGCGCCTCACCTTGTTCATTCTTGCGCAATCAGATTTCCCCTCACGATGTGCTATGAACCCGTCCGCTGTGCCTACTGTGGAGTCCGCGTCGCGCCGGACACCGAGGAGTACTGCGAGGAGTGCGGGCCGTTCCTGAAGGCCGTCAAGGCAGCGCTTCGGAGCGAGGAGCATTGACTGAATGGAACGAAGAGCATTGACTGATATGGAGGAGTGGGAACGCCGGAGCCTCGCCGCATTCCGCGCGGTAGCGCGGGAAGTACGTGAATCCTCGATCGTGACCAACGGGCTCACGATCAGACATTGGCTTGTCCAAACCGGGGATGAGGTGAAGCTCGGGATCGACCTACTCCCAGCTGAGGCGTTCCGGTCGCTGTGCGTGAGCGTCCGCAAGGTCTACATGGAAAAGGAACCGGCGTCCTTCTACAAGGTTCACAACATTGTCGCGCGCTACGACGCGGGCGAATACCGCAAGGGCGCGGGGAAGGTGCGCGCCGACTACCACTTAATCTTGGACGGACAGGGCGTGGAGTTCCACATCGGGGGCAAGGTGATCCCCCACGAAGAGTTCTTCGACACATGGTTGAACGCCTATACCTTCCACCAAGACGCGTTCGAGGACCCCGTGAAAACCGGGCCCTACGAAGCGTTCACATCACTAGGAATGAGTCCGGCGGTGGAGGCTGTGGTGCAGAAGGTCGCTCTGCAACTCGCCGGATGCGTCATCGAGATGGACGACGTGATTGCCGACTGGCTTGGGGAGGAGAGGCTACCCCGCATCGCCCCGCCGAAGCAGGCGCAATAGCTCGCTCCGGCTCGTACAGCGGGGCGTATGCTTTCCCCTCTCCTGATGCTGAATCAGGAGACCCGTTGCTTGGTTTCTCCACCGGTTCTCCACCATGTTCTCCGCCGGGATTCAGGGGCTCTCCACCGAGTCTCCACCGAGTTTCAGCTCGCCGTCATAGGACCTTTGCTCGTTTTCGCGCACGCCGCTGGAGGTGGTGAAGGGGTGCTAAACCCATTCCCTACAGAGAATTGGCATCTGCTGAGCGCGGCCGGCGCTTGTGTTTTATGCGACATTCTTTCGGGGAATTTGCATGTTAGACCGGTCAGTCTAATTGTAGTTAGCGCGACAGAATGGGGTGGGGATTTCCATGGCCTCGAGCAACGCGATATGCCGGATCGGCGTGTTCTACGATGGGTCTTTCTTCGCATATGCTCGTCGCTACTACTACCAAGAGCGCGACCTAGGCTGGCTCCGGTATCTGCCGCTTCACGCGTTCATCGAGGCGTTCATCGCCCAAAAGGAGCAGGGATACGCGAGCTACAGGGTTGTATATGCGGCCTGGCACCAGGGGCTCTTCACGAGTAAGAAGGCCACACCGGAGCAGCTCCGATTTGACCGCAATCAGCATCACGATCTAATGCACGCGGGGGTTGAGGCCAGGTACCTGCCCATGTCTCAGACGCAGGGTGAGAAGGGCATCGATGTGGCCCTCGCCGTCGACGCCCTTCAGGTCGGCCTGGACGGCAAAATCGACATTGCCGTGCTCGTGACAGGAGGGGGAGACTAGTGATGCGCCGGCAGGTGTCGGCCGTGTACCGACTGACGTGAGTGAAAAGGGGTGCCTTGAGGTGATCCTGTCGTCTCAGCGCGCGCGCGCAATAGCCCTCCTGGCCGCGCTCGCGATGCTTGAGTTCACAGCGGCACTCGACGCTCAGGCCAGGGCCTCCCACAATCCTCTAATCGACCGTTACGTCCGGACCGAGATGGCGACGCGGCGCATTCCTGGCCTGGCGTTGCTCGTCGCCAAGAACCACCGCATCGTGTACGCCGCCAACTACGGCGTGGCGAACCTCGAGCTGCAAGCACCGGTCACCGAGCGTACCTCGTTCGAGATCGCGTCCATGAGTAAGCAGTTCACGGATGCCGCCATCTTGTTGCTGGCGGACCGGGGCAAGCTCGATCTGGACGACCAGCTTCCGAAGTTCTTCACCGATCTGCCCGCCGCCTGGAACAGCATCACCCTCCGCCAGCTGATGACTCACACCGCCGGCCTGCGGGACGATTGGGACGAGGACGACCCGTTCTTCTACTCGAAGACGACGCCACTGGAGTTTTTCGACGTTCTCAAAGCGGCGCCTCTCAAGTTCCCGCCCGGCACGTCGTTCAGTTACGGGAGCGGTCCTTTCGTGCTGGGGCTCGTGATCGAGCGCGTGAGCGGCCAGTCTTACGCTGCTTTCATGCGCGAGCACATTTTCCGACCGCTCGGCATGTCGTCGACAGATGTCAATGACCCGGTCCCAGTCGTGCCGGGTCGTGCCTCAGGGTACGTGATCCGTGGCGACAGCCTTCGCAACGGCGTGCGGATCTCGCCCGCCGCGGAAGCGCGCGGGGACGTGGGCATTCGCAGTGCGGCCCGGGACCTCATGCGCTGGGATGCGGCGCTCGACGGCTCGACCCTCCTCAGCGAGGGCAGCCGCCGAGCGATGTTCACCCCTGGTCGGCTGACCAACGGCGAGGTCGTGCCGTACGGGTTCGGGTGGTACATCCTGCCGTTCCGCGGCCATACCGAGATCTCGCACGACGGCGGCTTTCGTACGGGTTTCCGCACCACAATTGCCCGTTACCCCGACGACTCGCTGACAGTTGTGGTGCTAACCAACCTCCAGGGTCCGCCCACCTATGCGATCGCTCGCGCCGTGGCTGCGTTCTACGACCCGGACTATCGGCCGATCCCGGCGATGTCACCGCAGGCGGATCGCTTCCCGGACCGTACGGCGACCGTGACACGGTTGATCGAGGCCATTCGCGACGGCCAGCCGATGCCGGACCTGCGGCCAGAGGTCCGATGGCCGGCCGGGTATACGCTGTCACAGGTGCGGGCGATGCTAGCCGGCGCGCCCGCGCCCGTGTTCATCGATTGCCAGGATCTCCAGTCTCGCCAAGTCGAGATAGAGGGCGCGCGCATTGTAGCCAATTGCTTCTACCGCATTGAGGGAACCAAGATGCGGTATTGGACGATCAGCTTCGCCGCCGACGGCCGGGTAGCGTACTTCGAGCCCGAGGAATGAGCTGAGCTATGCGCGCAGCGGAGGAGCGATCGGCGAGCAGCGGCCTAACAAGCGCTTGAAGCTGGCGGCGCGCGTAGATTAGGGAATGAGTCTTTTCTTAGCGCGCCGCAGCTTAAGCGCGGTCCGTTAGGCCGCCACGACGACTCCTTCTGAGACTAGAATGCTTCGGTCATACGTCGCCGCCCTTTTCGCCCTTCTCCTGGTTGTGGCCGACGTTCGGGGCCAAACGCGGCCCACCACTCAGCCGTCTACGAGGGCGCATGTCCGCATCTATTTCATCGCCGCGGACGAGGTCGACTGGACGTACGTGCCGAGCCGCGGCGACCAGGCCATTACCGGAAACAAAGACGATTTCGCGAACGACTCGGCGTCGAGGGGGGCGTTAGACCCGAATGCGACCACCTACCGCAAAGCGACGTTCCGCGAATATGCCGACTCGAGCTTTCGCTCGTTGAAGCCGCGCCCCGCGGATTGGACGCATCTCGGCATCCTCGGGCCGCTGATCCGCGCCGAGGTAGGCGATACGATCAAGGTGGTCTTCAAGAACAATGCGACCAGGGCGTATAGCCTGCACCCGCATGGCGTGTTCTACCGGAAGGATTCGGAGGGCTTCGCATACTTGGACGGAACGAGCGGCGCGGATAAACAGGATGACGCCGTCGCTCCGGGGGCCAGCCACACCTACATCTGGCCGGTTCCCGAGCGGGCGGGACCTTCTGAAGGGGATGGCAGTACGGCATTCTGGCTCTATCACTCGCATGTAAACGAGGGGCGGGACATCAATGCGGGACTGATCGGACCGATCATCATCACCCGTCGCGGCATGGCGCGCTTGAATGGCTCGCCGAAGGACGTGGACCGAGAGTTTATCACGCAGTTCGGCTTGTTCGACGAGACGCTGAGTTGGTATTGGGACTGGAACGTCGCCCGTATCTACGGCGATCCGCGTAAGTACGAGAGAAACGACACCCGCGTTCAGCAGTTCCATCACTTCTATACGATCAATGGCTTCCTCGAAGGGAACGGCCCGATGCTTACCATGCGAGCGCGTGAGCGGGTGCGCTGGTACGTTTTCGCCAATCCGAATGAGGAAAACGCCTGGGACATTCACACGGTGCACTGGCACGGGCAGACGGCCGTCGTTGCCCATATGCGCACGGACATGGTCATGTTGACCCCAATGATGTCCGCCGTCGCCGACATGCGTCCGGACAATCCGGGCGTGTGGTTGCTGCACTGCCACATGCCCGGGCACTTTCGCGCGGGAATGTACACCCGCTTCACCGTACTATCGCGACCGTGACGCTGCTCAAGGCGGCGGGCCACGGCCCATCGGTAGTGTCGAAGTGGTGCCTCGAGCCGTGGTGGTGAACAGTTCAGGTGATAGGTAACAGTTTGTTATCAGCTGATAGGTAACACTTTCCCTTCGTGGTTCCCGCCTTCGCGGCGGGCGGCGCGACCGAGATGGTCGACGATCCTCCCCGTCGTCTCGTGTGGGCGACCGAGCCAGACCGGCCCGAAGTACACCTCCCAGAGTCCGTCGTCGATTTACTCGAAGCCGACGTCCAGCTCGGCGAGGACGTGGCTCACGTTCACCCACCGGCTGCCCCAGCGAATGCCGCCGTTGCGACTCACGCGCCCCACTTCATAATGCCCCGGATACGTGATCGGCAAGAGCGCGGCGGGGTACGGCCGCAGGGACGCTTGGTACAGACTTGCGGGCAGGCGCTGGCCGAGGGCTTCGTGCCGCCGCTCCGCGTTGTAGCGCTGGCGGAACCAGTCAAAGCGGCGCTGCTGGGCCGCCAGCGTGCGCCGCGACGGTCGCGCGGTCTCGGCCTGCCCTCCTCCACATCGCTGTCGGCGTCGCCCCGCCCTGCCGACGAAGGCGGAAAACGACCTCCTGCATCCACTCCAGGAGGTCGTTCTGCCTGGCAGGCTCCCGCCGAGGCGTCGGGCTCAGGTGGTCGAGCGACCCCCCGTACGTGCAACAAGTGGTTGCGCGGCGCCCTTCCTAGGGAGTGACAGTGATCGTCCCTGTGAAACCCGGGTAGAGCGACGGCGGATGGTTCGAGCAATGGTAGGCGTAGGTGCCCACCGCCATGAACGTGTGCTGATACGTGCCCCCCGCCGAGCCGCCGCCATACCCTCCGCCGCTCGTGGGGCTGCTGAGCTGGCCGCTATCCCATGTCCCTGTGTTGCTCGTGGTAGTATGCGCGGATGGACCATTGTTGGTCCATTTCACCGTGGTCCCGACCATCACTGTCATGGCGGCAGGGGAAAAGGAGAAATCTTGGATCGCGACGCCGACGACCGAGCCGCTCATGTTCCCCCCTCCACCTCCACTGAGGCCGGTCGAGCTGCCGCTGGCAGCGCTGACGAGGAGCAGCGCCTGTAGTTGAGGGTAAAGTCGCATCGCATTCCTCCTTAGTCTGACGATTCCTCCAGCTGAATCCCCGCGGTTCCGGGCTCGGTGCGCTAGCGCCTACGCCCGCCACCGCGGCGCAGCGAGCCGGCCGCGCGGGACGAGCGGACAAACGTGCGGCCCGACAGGCCAGCGGCGGAGAATGCGCGATCCCGCATCGTCGACGCCCGTCCCCAGCCGGGCAAGCCGGGCTCGCGCGCCCGCTCGGGCGCGCGCCACGCGGGCGGGACTTCGAGCCGGCCCGGGGCCCGCGCCGCGGGACCGGGCACCCGACGCTCAAACGTCCTCGGCCTTCGATCCCAGATGGCTCCCGGGGGTTCCCGCCCCGTCCCATGCGGCCGGTTCTCGATCCGCGGCGCGGGCCCGCGCCGCTCGAGATTCGGCCGCCGGTCCCGAATCGAGGGCGCTGCCGGCCGCCTCATCGGCTTACCCCGCGCCCCGGCGGCGTCCGCGGGACGCCTACGCCAGAGCAGGGCACCCGCCGCAACCCGGAGGCGCGGGCCCGTCGCGGTGATCGGGGTGGGATCCCTGAAGACGAAGCGGCCGACAAACCCCGGGCGGACGCGGTCGATCAGCAAGCGCCGGCGAACCGGAATACCGCCAACGAGCCCGGTCCGGCCGCGCAACACAATCACGGTTCGGCTGAACACGAACAGTCGCGGGAAGAAGAAGAACCGATGGGGAAAGAAGAACGGATCGACGAAGAACGGGTCGCAGAAGAACGGATCAAAGAAGAACGGGTCGAAGCAGCGCGCGCGGAAGAAAAACGGCCGGAAGAGAAACGGGTCGCCGAACGCGAGGCTGAAACTGAAGCTCCGGGGCCAGCCGAAGCCGTATCCCAGACCCAGGCTGACGGACGGGGAGTACGGGGAGTAAGCGCCGTCGTAGTACGTCCGCGGCGACGCGACGGTGTAGTTCACTGCGTCGTAGTCGACGTGGCCGCCGGGCACCATGCGCTGCACGATGTCGAGCAACGCCTGCTCCTGGTCGTCGCCGGCGTCGCTCCCGGTCAGTACGCGGTAGTCCCAGTGATCGCCGCGCGCGAACTCGTCGAATGTGAACGGTGTCACCGAGCGGGCGGCGAGCACGAGCCCCGAGCCCTCGTGCTCGTCGATCGAGAACGCCTCGCGGTCACCGCGCCCCTGGATCTCCCGCGTTTCGCCTCCGCGCACGAAGGCGTCGTCGCCCGGGTCGAGCGGGAACAGCACCCGGACGCGGCGGTTGGCATCGGCGCGGAGCACGACGAGGTAGCCATCCTCGCCGAGCCTTATGTTCACATGCGCCTTGTCGCCGCGCCGGTAGTTGTCCTGATTGAGCCAGACTTTCACTGGTGGGTCGTCACTGCGCACGGCGGTCGCCGCCGCGCCGGACGGCGCGGGAGCCGCGAGCGAGAGCAACACCACGAGCATCATGCTAAAGTCTCTACGTGATCTACCCTGCGGCGCACCCCGCAAACAGCGTCAATCCCGTCATCAATCCGCTCGACTGCATCTGCGTGCAACCTCCACACCATCGCATAACGTGAGGATCATAGGCTGGTGTGCGAGTCCTACCCCCGGCAACGGCGTAGGACCCGCCTTCGGGGAGGCGCCAATTGTCAGGAAACGGTGACGGGACCGCGACCAGCGTCGGGGTCCGCCGGTGGTCTCCGTCTTTGAGTCCTTTTGGCCGCAACGATCAAGCCCGGTGCCCACCCACCGGCAGCACGAATGTCTGCCAGCCCCCTGCGCCAAGCGCGTCAGCAGCCGGCGCCCAGCGACGCTTGCATCTCAGGTCGCGGCGGCGATCGTCTTGATCGTGATCATGTTCGCACCGTGACTCTCCAGCACCGACCCCGTGACCTTGACCTTCTGCTCGACGAAGGGGAGCAGGCGCGAGTTCTGCGGATCGGCCGGCTTCGGGCTCGCCAGCATGTAGATCTTGCCGTCGTCGCCGAGGATCGCGAGCGGCATCCCCGATTTGGCGCAGGCCGTGGCGCACGCCTTGTGGCTCGGGCCCGACGCGCCCGTCGTCGTGAAGCAACTGAGATCGACGACCTGGCCCGTCATCGACACGTCCTTCCCCATGTGCATCCCGCCCATTTCCTGGGCGGCGAGCGGCAGGCTACAGAACGCCAGCACCGCGGTCGAGACGATGAGTCGCTTCAGCATAAGGTCCTCTCCTCTCTAGGGGTGCGAACCGAGCACGAGACGACCGGGCGGTCGCTCTTAGTTAGAAGACGTCCCGACCGGCGGTCCCAGATGCCTGGCGATCGGTTCCGACGATTGGCGGGTCGCCGACCGGGCGCGCATTCTCGTCGCCGAGCCGTGGGACGTCGCCGTGGGTCTACAGCTGCAGCCTGACGGCGATGAACGGCACAGTTTGGAACTTCTGGTAGCGGCTGCTTGGCGCGCCGACGGCCGCCGTATCTGTGACCGTGTAGTTGGTCACATAATGACTCGCGCCACCACGCACCCGCACTCGCGGTGCCACCCGTAACGAGACGAAAAACTCCGAGTTCAGCGCGCCGTGGTCCCCCGAGCCGTAACGGAAGTAGGAGAACGCCTGAGGCTTCTCCGAAAGCGAGCCCGCCGTCCGCGTCGGGCCGGTGGCGACGCCGATGACGTCGAGGTTCGCGCCCAGGGCGACGAGGTTCGTGAGATCGAGCTTGCCGAACACCGCGCCGTTGAGCGCGTACACGGCGGGGTCGATGGGCACGCTGGAGGCAAGGCGGCCCTGCACCGTGCCACGGTTCGTGTAGTCGATCGGGTCGCCCCCGTACGCCGAGACCCGCGCGCCAAGGCCCAAGTGCAAGCGCCCAGCGAGATGGACCAAGGGATGCCAGGCGCTGACGGCGGCCCGCTGCGCCCCACCCTTGGCACCGACTGACGCATCGAGCGAGATGGGGGACAGCTGGGCGGCGACCGGTGCCGCGAGGACGGCGGCGCAGAGGGCCGTCAGAGAGAAATGGCGCATCACGTTTTCCCCCTCAAGAGACCCCCTCGCCCCGTAGCGGCCGCCGATCTGACCGGAACTGATCTATACGCCTTTCGAAGTCACCCTTCAGGCGTGTCAGACGGCGCGAGCGGCCAGCGTCTCCACGCCGCCGGTCGCTCGCGCTCGGAGGAGTCGGGATGCTAGGGTTGGATCGGGCACTTGAAGTCGTTGTCGGGGACGCGTGTCACCGTCGCATCACCCGCGGCGGCGGCGGCGAGCACCGCGGTTTCGGAAGTCAACAGGTAGGGCGTCACGTTCCACGTGACCGCGAAGAACTTCCAGTGCCCACCGTGATAGCCGACGGCTCCCGGTGCCACGCCCACCACGCCCTTCTGTCCAGCGGTGGCGCCCGCGGGGAAGCCGTAGAAATTGTCGATCCCTGCCTGCGGATCGCTCGCTGGCGGCACTACGGTGCGCACGATGCGGCCTTGGTAATAGCAGCAGCCGGCGGGGAAGACGAAGGGTGGGCGGCTCGCTGCTGCTGCGTCGAAAGACAGCGCGCCGCTCGGCCGGACGGGCACATCAGGCGCGCAGCCGGCGGCCACCAGAACACCAAGTCCCGCTGCGCGAGCCACGCGGCAAATCCTGTACATAGTGAGCCCTCCTCTTCATGTTGGTGCACGTGCCGCGGCCCGCCGACATCGGCGGCGGGCGCATGCGTCGTATTGAGTCAACAGGCCAACCCTCCGAAAAATTCCCGAGCGCGAGACCCAGGCATGCCGCGCAGCGATGCCGACGAACGAAGGCTCCGGTTCGAGTCCCTCGCCCTGCCGTTCATGGGGGCGCTGTTCAACACGGCCCTGCGGCTTACGCGGGAGCCCCAAGATGCCGCCGATTTGACGCAGGAGACCTTCCTTCGGGCCTATCGCACGTTCGAGAACTTCACGCCCGGAACGAATTGCAAGGCCTGGCTGTTCACCATCCTTTACTCGATCTTCGTCAACCAGTATCGCCAGGCGAAGCAACGGCCACGCGTGGAGTCGCTAGAGGCGCTGGAGGAGCGATTTCACCAGTTCGCCCAGGCGCCGGATCCGGCATCCGACATCACCACGGTCGAAGGGTGGGGATGGCGGTGGAGCCCCGAGGTGGAGCGCGCCCTGCGGCAGCTGCCGGAGGATTTCCGCGCGCCGCTGCTGCTGGTCGACGTCGAAGAGTTGGCGTACGAGGAGGCCGCCTCGGTCCTGGGCTGCGCGGTCGGGACCGTCGGGTCACGGTTGTTCCGCGGCCGCAAGTTGTTATTCGCCATGCTGCAGGCGTACGCGCACGAGGCCGGCTACGGCAAAGGCACCTCACTGGACCGATGACCGACACGGTGAATCACCTCGGCGCCACGCTCCAGGACTTCCTCGACGGCCGGCTCGACGACACGCGGCAGGTCGAGGTCCGGGCGCACCTCGACGGGTGCCCGCAGTGCCGCGGCGAGCTGGAGGCCCTGCGGTGGGTCCGGGACGTCGCGCTCAAACAGCTGCCGGGCGAGGAGGTGCCGCCCGCGCTCGCGGACCGAGTGACTGCCGCCCTGGACGCGGCCGACGGGAGAACTCGGCCGGCGGCGAGCTGGACCAGTCGGCGGCGGTGGTGGCAGTGGGCCACGGCCGGCGCCGTGCTCGCGGCCGCCGCCCTGGTGCTGCTGCTCGTGTCCCGACCGCGAGCGAATCTCGTCGACGCCGTCACCCGCGATTTCGCCACGTATTCCAGCGGCACCCTCGCGCTCGATCTACGGAGCTCCGACGGCGCGGCGGTCGAGAGCCTCTATGCCAGGGGTGGGGTCGATTTCCGAACGCGCGTGTTCGACCTCGGGATGATGCAATACCGATTGGTCGGCGGTCGCATCCATCGGCTTCGCGGCCGTCCCAGTGCCTTGTTCGCCTATCGAGGACCTGAGGGCCGGGACCTCGTGTGCCAGATGTACGAGGGGCGGCTCGCGGAGCTGCCCCGAAGCGACGACGTGCGCGAGCATAACGGCATCACCTTCCAAGTATACCGCGCGGGGAGACTCACGCTGGTGTTCTGGCAGGAGGGCGCGGTCGTCTGCGTGCTCGCGTCCGACGCGGAATCCGAGGCGGTGATCCAGCTCGCCTATGCGAAAGCGGCGAAAGCGTGACATCGCTGCAACGCCGACTGCGTAGCTGCTCCGCGACCGCGGCCATACCCACCATCATGCCTCGCGCCTGACCGGGCTTACGATGACAGGCAAGAAAAGCACCCGACCCCCTGAACCACTCCGGGGGTCACGCACTGTGAGTTCTGCTGTGAACTTCTTGCTGCTTTCGCTCGATCTTCGGGGGCCGACTCACAACACCGATGCCCAGAACACCGCGTGATTACTACTTGGTGTCGTAACTCGCCCCTCTAACCGTTCGCATGGGGTTCAGGGGGTCGCGGGTTCAAATCCCGCCATCCCGATTCGCAAAAAGCAGGTAGAGAACAAACAGTTGGATTCGGTCGGAGCCGGGACCAATACTTTTGGCCCGGCTCCGATACTTTCAGTCCCGATCGCCTTCAGCCCCTCGGCTTGATCAGCGCCCGGAACCGCGGATTGCTCCAGAGTGGGGCCAGGTACGGGTACGCATGTCCGTCCTGGCCCCAGATGCTGTTGTTAATTGCTCCTCGGCCAAGCCCGTCCGCCAACACATCGAGGGCTCGCTGCAGGTCGCCCAAACGCACAAGAGCGCTCGCTCGCTCGATCTCCATCGAGCGGAGCGTTCCGCGGGCTTGCAGCGCATGCCGTTCCAACAGGTCGAGCGCCGCTCGTGAGGCGTCCCGTTTGCCCTCGGCGGCCAGAACGCGCGCGAGGAGCGAGCCATGAGCACCGGGGTCATGCATTTGAGCAGCGCGGCTAGCGGCGGTCTTGGTATCGCCCACGAGTAGTGCCAGCTCGGCGCGCCAGTGAAGCCACTCGTCTCGCGCGCGCTCGCCAAGCGGACGCGTCTCCAGATCTTCTCCGAGATAACAAAACGGATCGCCCACCTCTTGTCGCAGCCCAACGTGCTGCTCGAGCCACTCCCGCGCCGCCTGCCCGGACGGCGGATGATCTCCCGGAAGGTCCGCCGCAAACTGCGCGAGACGGTGCGCAGCGTCGAAGTGCCCGTGAGCCATGAGCTCTCCAGCTATGCCGAAAGCCATGAGGCCCGCGTGACCTTCAGAGGCGGGCAATTCGATGCGGGCAATAGAGTCTAATTCCGCAATCCGTCCCAGCGCCGCCAGGGCCCGCAGCTCGAAGTAGAGAAGGTCCGGACTGGACGGGTGTAGCCGCCGGCCGCGCCGAACCGTTGTGAGCTCGTCCTCGTGCCGGCCGAGCAGGTGAAGGCCCCAGGCCGCCGCCGACCAGTAGCTCTCCCATTCTCGCATCAGCCCACGTTCTGGATCGAGCTGCTCCAGACGCCTCAGCGCCTCGCGGGGACGCAGCACCCTCAGGGCCGAAATCGCCGCCTCGCGTCGCGCATCGACAGAGCCAGGCGAGGCGTCTACCAGACGCAATGCGGCCTGGTACGACTCGAGGAGGTCTTCAGCTCGGTGGGCCACCACGAAGTCGAGGCGCGCGCGGTCGAACGGGGCGAGGCGGTCTCTGAGCAGCTGCAGTCCGCTAATCAGCGAATCGGCTCGCCTCCCCCACGCCTGGTCCATCCGTGTTCGCCCAGCAAACATGCCGGATTGCGCCGCCCATACGCGCGCTGTCAGGAACGTGGAGTCGAGCACCGCCGCCTGCTGGAAGCGCTGGGCGGCGTCGCTGAGGGTACCCCTCCCGATGTACAACTCGAGCCCTTCGACGTACTCGCGGTAGGCGGCGTACGTGGGCGGCTGCGCGAGCGCTGTCTGGAAGGTGCGGACGTCTTTGTCGTGCAGCGAAGCGAATGCAGCCAGCACCCTTTGCCGTAACTGCTCTGCCCCCTCGAGCGGCCGGTTTCGCGGAGCTGTGACGCCGCCGATGCCCACGAGGATGCTGCCGTCGGCCGTGGAGCTGATCTGCGCCTGGAACTGGAGCGAGTCGCCCTGGAGGAAGTAGGAGCCTGCGACCACGACACCGGCACCAGTCTCGCGTCCTACGGTTACCGGTGCGGCCGCGGAGCCGAGCATCCCTGCGGTGGCCTCCGCGCCGCGCGTATCGAGCACGGTGAGGAACGGCACCTCGGTGAGCCCCTGCGTCACCCACTCGGCGACCATGGTGCCCAGGGGATCGAGCGCGGTGACCGCCGTGCGGTTCTCGAACGGCATCACCACCACGCGCGATGCCGCTCCGGTATCGTCTGCACGATTGCGCCGCGTCAGAACCGACATCGCGACCCACACCGCAGCCGCGAGCAGCGTGGCGCTCAACCCTACCAGGACCGCGCGACGCCCCGGCACGCGCGACCGCCGCGGCAGTGCCAGAGGGCGGTCGTCCAAGGCGTCCGTGAGCTGGCTCGCCGTCCGAAACCGGTCCGCCGGCATCTTGGCCAGTGCTGTATTGACCGCGCGCACTACCGCCGTCGGCACGGTCGGACGCGCTGCCGTGAGCAGCGGCACCGCGTCCAGCGAATGGCGCGCCAGCATCTCCTGCGCCGTCCCCCCCGTGAATGGTGGATGCCCCGCCAGCATCTCGTACAAGACACAGCCGAGGGAATAAATATCGGAGCGCCCATCCAGCTCCTGGCTCCCGGCTCCTTGCTCCGGACTCATGTACGCCGGCGTCCCCACAGCAATCCCTGTCTCCGTCAGCTGCGCCCTGCCGGCCGCCGTGATCGCCCGGGCGATCCCAAAGTCTGTCACCACGGCATGGCCTGACTCGAGCAGGATGTTCTCCGGCTTGATGTCCCGGTGCACCACGTCGTGGCTGTGGGCGTAGGAGAGCGCGTCCGCCGCTTCCCGTGCGATCTGCAGGGCGTCGTCCAACGGCAACTGCTTCTCGCGGTTCAGCCGGTCGCGCAGCGACTCGCCCTCGACGAAGGGCATGACGTAGTAGAGGAACCCCGCGGCCTCGCCCGAGTCGTGTAGCGTCAGGATGTGGGGGTGGTTGAGCCGTGCCGCGATCTCGATCTCGCGCAGGAAGCGCTCGTGGCCGAGCGCCGCGGCAAGCTCGGGCTTCAGGACCTTGAGGGCGACGGGGCGGTGGTGCTTGAGGTCCTCGGCCAGATAGACCGTGGCCATCCCGCCGCGGCCGAGTTCGCGCTCGATCGTGTAGCGGCCGGCGAGGGCGGCTTGCAGGCGCGGGAGGACCTGGTCCACCTCGAGCTCTCCCTACTCAGAGCTTCAAGCTTATGGCCGTGGAACGACGCGGGCTAGAGCATCGCGCCAACGGTGGCTGCCAGGTGGAGACAGGCGAGTAGGGCGCAGTGAGCGCGGGCCAGAAAAGAGGCGACCCCGTGGTACCTTGAGGGGGTCGCCTGCTGTGAGTTCTGTTGTGAGTTTCGTACTACTCCCCGTCGCATTCGGCCGCCGTGTCACAACACCGATGCCCAGAACACCGCGTTGAATGCTACTCGGTGTCGCAACTCGATCTTCCAACAACTCGCATGGGGTTCAGGGGGTCGCGGGTTCAAATCCCGCCGTCCCGACTGGTGAAGAAATCAACCCTGCAACGAGTTCCCGTTTGCTGTAAGACAAACCTCCCCAGCCTGCGGCGCTCCGTCGGACGAGCGCCGCAGGTGGTACGTGGACTGCGTGAGTTCACTTCTTCGGTGAAGCGAGCGGAACCATGATATGAGCGTACGCCGTGCCGGCCCACATCACCCAGGGACCTCCGCTCTGACGCTTGGTCGGTATCCCCTCCAGCGCCCGTGGGTCAGGGACGAGTAGCATCACATGCGGAGGATCGTATCCCCAGTCGTTGTCGGGTGTCGCCTTTGTCGCAAACGGGTCCGCGTTGCTGCCGTAGCTGCCCGCAGGTGAAGTCATGTAACCGATGCCTTCGCGCGCGATCTGTGGCGTGGCCTTGGTCATCAGCGCGCTCATGAACGACATCCACTGATCGTCCACGCACATCGGATCGTCCCCTCGAGTCGCCGGGAAATCGGGCAGACACGTCCACCCATTCGTCCCGGCACGGAGCGTTACCATCTTCCCGCCCTCGGTCGCAGGCCAGTCCATGATGGTGGCCTGCGCCGAAATGGAGCGCGGGGCGGCCTTCATCGCGTCGGCGATTTTTTGGGCTTTGGTCAGCTTCGCTTGCGCGATTGCCCGATCGGCGGACCCAGGCGAAGCCAATGCGAGCGCGAGGAGAGCAAGAGCGCGTTGCATACGACCTCCATGAAGCGAGTTTTCTGCTGGCGGACGACGGTCGTGGAATGGGCGGCGGCGCGTCGTCCCGGTGTACGCGAAGTGCTTCCGCGCACGCCGTCAATAATCGAACATACGACAGCGCCCGAGACTGTCCAGCCTATGCGGGATCCGCGTGAGTCGTAGGGGAACAGGACGCGCGGCGGACCGCTGTGAATGCTACCGGGTGTCACACGTCGGCCCTCCGCCGGCGGGAGGGCTGCGCGAGAGGGAGAATTGTGAGCTTCCAAACATGCAAGAAAGACGACCTCCTGGAACCGGTCCAGGAGGTCGCTCGTGGTGTGAGTTTCGATGTGAGTTTCTCGCTACTACGCAGCGATCTTAGCTCCCGAGGTACGACTCCGACTGCCCAGAACACCGCGTAAGTACTACATTTTGTCGTACGTCGGCAGACTTGGTCGCCGCTTCGGGACCAGGAGGTCGGTGGTTCAAATCCACTCGCCCCGACTCATCGAAGACGGTCCGTTCTGGACACATGGGTGACAGTTTATTCCGAGCACATAGGTAACACTTTCGGGCCGAAGGGATTCTCGATCGGTTCGAGGCGACAGGTCTCGTCGTCAAAATAGCCGAGATCGTACTGCATGAAGGTGACGAGCCAGAGGCGCTCGCCCACCTGAGTCACCCCCACGTTCTGCCCCGCAAAAACCTGACTGAGATTCACCTGGCGCCCCTGGAAGCAGAGGCGGCCGCAATGGGTCACGGTGATGGTGGCGTCGTGGTACGGATAGGTGAGCTCCTCGAGGCCACGATAGACGCGCGGGGAGCGCGTGTAGACGGCCGCCGGCACCTGCATGCCCAGTGCCTGATGGGGGCGCTCCTGGTTGTAGCGCTCGACGAAGGCATCGAAACGCGCCTGCTGCTGCAGCACATTCGACTCGGCCGGCTTCGTTGCCTCCGTCTTCAGCGTGAGATGCATCCGCTCGTGCCGGCCGTTCTGGTGTGGCTGGCCCGGGGCGATGCGCTCAATTCGAATGCCGAGCCGCAGCCACCACACCGCCAGTTTGCTCAGCCCGTAGAGCGCATGCCGCGACGCAAAGGGCACCCCGTTGTCCGTCCGAATCGCGCCCGGGAGCCCGAATGCTTGGAATGTCTGCTCGAACACCGTAAACGCGAATTTCTCCTGCGTCGTCAACAGCGCCTCGCAGGTCAGCAGGTAGCGGCTCGCGAAGTCGGTAATGGTGAGCGGATAGCAGTACCGCCGATTGCCGAGCATGAACTCGCCCTTGTAATCGGCACACCAGAGGGCATTCGGCTCCCCCGCGCGCGAGAGCTCGGTGCCGGCGGCCGGGGGCCGGCGACGGCGGCGGCGCTTCACCAGACCGTGGCGGTCGAGCACCGCATGGACCGTGCTGATCGCCGGCAGCTGCAGGCCCGGGACCTGCTGGCGCAGCTTCTCCCGGATCTTCGGCGCCCCCCAGCCCGGATACTCCCGCTTCAACCGGACGATCGTCGCCTCGATCGGTGCCGACAGCCGATTCGCCTGCCGATACGGCCGCCGACTGCGATCGGTGAACGCTGCGATCCCGCAGTCTTTGTACCGCTCGAAGATCTTGTAGCCGGTCTTCCGCGAAATGCCGAACGCGGCGCACAGAGGCGCCATCTTCTCGCCCTCGAGCAGGCGGGCCACAAACCGGAGCCGCTCGTCCATGACGTGACACTCCTTCCAAGGCATGCCCCCTCCTGTGAAGGGGCAAAAGTGTCACCCATGTGTCCGGAATACAGTGTTACCTTTGCCTGAAGAAGGACAGATCAAGCCTCACGTTTGACAACCCCCCCTCGCCCTGTAGCTTCGTCCGCTCGAAGCGAGGTCCCCTACCGGCGCCGCCGCGGGCGCCGGGCCGTCCGGCCAGCCCCGTGAGGAGGGTCCCCCATGAGAGTCACTCGAACGCTTCTCGCATTGCCGTCGTTGCTGTGTATCGGCGCCACGGCCGCCCTGGCGCAGGGCCCGGCGTTGCCGACATCGCAGCCGGCGCTGATCACTATCTATCGTGAGCAAGTGAAGCTCGGCCGCGGGACTGAGCACGAGCGGATCGAGGCCGGGTGGCCCGCAGCGTTCGCGAAGGCCAAGTCCCCGAACTACTACCTCGCGATGACGTCGCTCACGGGACCGAACGAAGCCTGGTTCATCGTGCCGTTCGCGTCCAACGCTGCGGTCGCGGACGAGATGAAGCTGGAGAGCTCCGACACGGCGCTGGCCGCCGACCTGGCACGGTTGGGCCGCGCGGACGCCGAGGTCCTGACCGATGCCCGCGCAATTCAAGCGGTGGCCCGGACCGATCTCAGCCATGGCGCCTTCCCCGACCTCGCCAAGATGCGCTTCTGGGAAATCTCGATCTTCCGCGTCCGGCCGGGGCACGAGTCCGATTTCGAGGCTGCGGCCAAAGTCTACGGGGCGGCGACCGACCGCGCGGCGACCGGCTTCAGCTACCGCGTCTACCAGATCACGGCGGGGTTGCCCGAGCCCACGTTTCTCGTGTTCGCGTCGGTCGAGTCGTATGCGCAGTTCGACGGCATGATGGCGAGCGGGCAGAAGACGATGCAGAGCTTCACGCCCGAGGAGCGGGCTACGATGCAGAAGTTCTCGACCGAGGCCCTGGTCAATTCGGAGACGAACCGCTTCGCGCTCAATGCGACGATGAGCTACGTGTCGGCGGAAACGCGGGCGACGGATCCGGCGTTCTGGATGCCGAAGCGGCCGGCGCGCCGGCCGTAGGAGCGGCGGGGTCGGTACGGAAGGAATGGGGCGCGTCA
>Ga0209235_1000419_pt1 | contig 21099 bp, 22 predicted proteins | sample GraSoi013_1_20cm_4_FD_185817 | JGI IMG/M metagenome (GOLD analysis project Ga0209235, IMG submission 185817) | Grasslands soil microbial communities from the Angelo Coastal Reserve, California, USA - Sample 09_25_2013_1_20cm (SPAdes) (version 2) | ecosystem: Environmental > Terrestrial > Soil >... | reverse complement strand
CGGCTTCGGGTTCACCACCACGGGGTGGCCGACCTCCTCGAACAGGGGAGTGTCGGCGACGGAGTCGGAATAGAGGTAGCTGCGGCCGACGTCGATCCCGTGGCGGGCGAGGACCTCTTTCACCCGTTCCCGCTTTCCCTCGCGGAAGACGATGGGAGGGACCAACTCGTCCGTGGATAGCCCGGCGCGGATCACCGCGCGCGTTCCCACCGCCTCGTGCGCGTGCAGGAACCTGCCCAGCTCGTCGATGATGAACTGCGGCGATCCGGAGGCGACCAGGATGAGATGGCCCGACAATAGATGCCGCCGCACCGTGCGCAGTCCCTGCTGCGTGACGCGCTTCTTCACGTGCCGGTCGAAGCATTTCCTCGCCAGGTCGCGCAGCCGGTCGGCGCGGATGCCCTGCTGGCAGCGCGAGCCGAGCGCCACCATGTCGGCCTCGCTCAGGCGCTTGCGGGCGTACTCGTAGAGCGCCCGCGGCACCTGCGAGCGCACCTGCGGCACCATCTCCCGGTTCGAGTACAGGAACCAGGTGAAGATGGTCCCCGCGTTGCCGTCCAGGAGCGAGTCGTCGATGTCGAAGACCGCGGCGGTGCGCTGGAACGGCTGCATCACTCAACCTCGCGGTACAAGCCGGGCCCTTCGAACCGCCGCTCGTCCTCGGCGGGCGCGGACGGAACGAGCAGCTGCCTGCCGTAGAGGTTCTTGCGGTCGGTCCAGGGGCCCTCCGCGGCGGCGAAGAGCTGCGCGAACGAGCTCATGCGCGTATCCAGCTCGTCGAGGGCATGCACGACCATCGCTTCCAGCGTCACCGGCTCCTTCGGGCTGCCGTACTCGTGCCGGCCGTGGTGCGCCGCGACCAGGTGTGTGATGCGCCACTCCAGCTCGCGCGGGAAGCCGGGAATGCGAGCCGCTTTCTCGCGGATGAGCTGGCAAGTGAGGATCAGATGGCCGACCAGCTTCCCTTCGTCGGTGTACTCGAACCCGGGCTCGGGTGAGAGCTCCCGCGCCTTGCCGAAGTCGTGGAGCAGGGATCCGGCGGTGACCAGGTCGCGGTCGAGCTGGGGATAGTGATCGCAGATCCGCCAGCCAAGTTGCATCACCGACAGCGTGTGCTCGCAGAGGCCGCCGGCATGTGCGTGGTGGATGCTCTTCGCGGCGGGGGCGCGCAGGAAGGCCGGCGCGAGCGCGGGATCGTCGAGGAACCCGAACAGGAGCCCGCGGACATGAGCGCTGCGCACCCGGGCCGACAACGCGCGGATCTGCTCGAAGATCGCCTCCACGGTCATGCGCGCCGATGTATCACACCCCCCTGACTTCGTGGCCGGCCCATTGACCACCGACCGCGTGCATCGTACGGGTCGCCGCGTGAAGACCATCTGGATCCTCGCGACGATCGCCGTCGCCTGCGTGAAGCAGACGCAGCCGCCGCCTTCCGATCAACTGCCGCCCGGCACGCGCGCCGCGGTCCTGCAGCACCACAACGACGCGGCGCGAAGCGGCGTGTACGTCGACTCGGCGCTGACGCGGACCGCGGTTCGCGGCCTGCGCCAGGACAGCAGCTTCAACGCGCCGCTCCAGGGTTCCGTCTACGCGCAGCCGCTCTACTGGGACGGCGGCGACGGCGGGCAGGACCTCCTGATCGTCGCCACCCAGCGCAACGAGGTCATCGCATTCGATCCGCTCACCGGTTCGCGGCGCTGGGCGCGCACGCCGGCCTCGGCCGCTTCGCGGTCGGAGCTGCCCTGCGGCAACATCGATCCCCTCGGGATCACGGGCACGCCGATCATCGATCCGACGCGCAGGCTGCTGTTCGTCGACGCGATGACGGCCGGCGCACACCACCGCGTGTTCGCCATTTCGCTCCTGGACGGGAGCATCTCGGGGACGCCGGTCGATCTCGATTCTTCCGTGTCGGGTTTCAGCTCCGTGGTCCAGAACCAGCGCGGCGCGCTGGCTCTCCAGGCCGGCATCCTCTACGTCCCCTACAGCGGGCATAACGGGGATTGCGGCGACTACGCGGGCTGGGTGGTGGGGATCGACACCACGGGCGCCCGACCAGCCGCGGCGTACCGCACCGGGAAAGGCGGCGGAATCTGGGCGATGTCAGGCGTCGCCACGATGGACGGGTCCTTGTTCGTCGCCACCGGCAATACCATCGGGCTCACGAGCTGGAACGGAGGCGAGGCGATCCTCAAGCTCGCACCCGGACCGTCGTTCTCGGGCGCCGCCGCGGACTACTACGCGCCGGCGACCTGGAAGGATCTGGACGCCACCGATACCGACATCGGCACCGCGGGAGCGCTCCCCTTCGACGTCGGAGCGTCGCACTTCGTCGCCACGCTCGGCAAGGACGGCAGGCTGCACCTGGCGGGCCGCGACAACCTGGGCGGGGTCGGGGGAGGGTTGATCGCGCCCCAGGTGGCGAACGGCGTGGTCATCACTGCGCCGAGCGCGATCGCGACTCCCTCCGGAACGATCCTCGCCTTTCCCGCTCGTGGAACCGGGTGCTCCGGCGCGAACGGGCTCGTCGCCTTGCGCATCACGCCGGGATCGCCCCCCTCCGCCGCAACCGCGTGGTGCGCGTCCGTGACCGGCAACGGCTCGACGATGGCGACCACCACGGGCTCGGGAGCGGAATCGCTGATCTGGGTCGTTGGGGCGCGCGGCGACAACCAGCTGCACGCGGTCAATGCGGAGACCGGGGAGGTCCTCTATACCAGCGCGTCGCTCGGGACGGTCGAGCGGTTCAACGCGCCGATCGCCGCCAAGGGCCGGATCTACGTCGCGGGCACTTCGGCGGCGTACGCGTTTACGGTGCGGTAGCTCGACCACGGCCACGTCGCCGTCGCCGTTCACGTCAACGTCAACGTTGGTTGCTAGGCCTCCTCTTCCTCTTCGGCCACCGCTTTCGCGCCCGCTGCCTTTCTGGCCGCGAGCTTCGCTTTCTCCGCCGCCTCCGCTTCGAGCTCCGCCTGGGGCCGGGGTTCGATGGTGTAGTCGCTGATCTTGCCCTGCGCTTTGAGCGCCTTGAGGCCGGCGTCCATCGCCAGCCAGCGCGTCTTCGCGCGCAGCTTGATCATCAATGGCGCCGCAGGACGCCGGATCAGGCTCACCGGATCGTATTCGCCCGAGAGGATGCTGACGCTCCAGTTGGCCTCGAGATCCGAGTCGACGCGGACGTCGCACTCCTTGCCTTGCCAGATCGCCTTCGTCGGCATGCGGCGTGTCTACCACAGCCTCAGCGCGGGACCGCCTGCGCCGCTCCTGGCGGCAGCGCGCCGGACTTCTGCGCGACGGCGCCGGCGTGCGCTTGAATCCAGAGGACGCCCGCGAGCCCGAGAAGCATCAGCGCCAGCGTGAGCCAGAAGAGGCGGCGTCCATCGCGCTTGCGGTCGACGAGCATGCCGTGGATCCACGGGAGGTCGCCCGCGCGCACCCAGCCCTCCCCGCGCTGCACCAGGTCGTCGGCAGCGATCACGCCGCTGTTCCACAGCCGCAGGAACTCCTTCTGGCTCCCGATCGTGAGCTCCTGCCTGCTGCCCGTCTGCTTGACACGCAGCTTCATGCGGCCGTCAGGTTAGGGACCGCCCGGCGGTGCTGCAATCCCTCGACGACGCGATGCGGTGCGAACCAGTTTACGCGTCCTACACGCCCAATCGTCTCGAAAGCGACTCAAGGGATTCGCACCGCGGCGCAGCATTCGACGCCCCGGGTCTTGCAAAAGGCTGAATTTGCGATACATCGCGTTCCGGCAGAGCGGTTGCACTGCAAACCCGGATAACGCAGCCCTCAAACGAGGTCTCTCGTGTCTGAGAAGCTCGTCTCACCGGATGGATCGACCCCCAGCGCCGGCGCCGCCAGCGCGAGCGCGTCCATCCCCAGTATCGATCGCGCGGCCGGCGCGCGGATTCTCGCCAGGTCCTTCTACAAGGAGCTCCGCGAGAACGGGTACACGCCGAAGCAGCTGCTGGCGCTCTCGACGGAGCTGATCGATCTGATCACGCAGGACCTGCAGGCGGAGCGCAAGGGAGCGGCTTAGAGGGGCTCTTTCGAGTCGCTTGACGCTCCGCAGTTCCGAGCCTATGTGTCCCTCCCCCAAGGAGGCTCCCACATGGCTCGTTTCGCCATCAACGGCTTCGGCAGGATCGGCCGCAACACCCTGCGCGCCGCGATCAAGCGCCGCGCGAACTTCGACGTCGTCCTGCTCAACGACGTCGACAAGCCGAAGACGCTCGCACACCTCTTCAAGTACGACTCCGTGCACGGCATCTTCGACGGGACCGTCGAGGCGACCGAGGACGCGGTCGTCATCAACGGGAAGAAGATCGCCGTTTCGGCGAAGCGCACGCCGGGGGAGCTGGCGCACCGGGAGCACGGCGTCGACGTCGTCCTGGAGTGCTCGGGGCGGTTCACCAAGCGCGAGGACGCGGAGAAGCACCTCCAGGCCGGCGCGAAGAAGGTGATCATCTCGGCGCCCGCCAAGGGACAGGACCTCTCCCTCTGCTACGGGATCAACCACGAGAAGTACGACCCGGCGAAGCACGCCATCATCTCCAACGCCAGCTGCACCACCAACTGCCTCGCTCCCGTCGCCAAGGTCCTGATGGACAGCTTCGGCCTCGAGCGCGGCCTGATGACCACCATCCACAGCTACACGAACGACCAGCGCATCCTCGACCTGCCGCACGAGGATCTGCGGCGCGCGCGCGCGGCGGCGCTCAGCATGATCCCGTCGTCGACCGGCGCGGCGAAGATGATCGGCGAGGTGATCCCCGAGCTGAAGGGGAGGCTGAACGGCACCTCGATCCGGGTGCCGACGCCGAACGTCTCGCTGGTCGATCTCACGGCGGAGCTCTCGAGGAAGACCACGGTGGAGGAGATCAACGCTGCCTTCAAGGCGGCCGCGGAGGGGAAGCTGAAGGGCATCCTCCAGTACAACACCGAGGCGACCGTCTCGGTCGACTACAACGGCAACCCGGCATCGTCCATCTTCGATTCCACGCAGACCGCGGTGGCGGACGACGGCAAGTTCGTCAAGGTATTCTCCTGGTACGACAACGAGTGGGGCTTCTCGCACCGGATGGTCGACGTGTCCCTCTTCATCGGCGGCAAGCTGTAAAGGCTGGCCGGGGATGATCCGGTCCATCGAGCAGCTCGAGATCGCCCAGAAGCGGCTCTTCATCCGCGTCGACTTCAACGTGCCGCTGGACAAGAAGACCCGCCAGGTCAAGGACGACGCGCGCATCCGGGCGGCGCTGCCGACCATCAAGTACGCGATCGCGAAGAAGGCGCGGGTGATCCTCGCCTCTCACCTCGGCCGTCCCGACGGCAAGGTGGCGCCGGAGATGTCCCTGGAGCCGGCCGGCGCGCGGCTGTCGCAGCTGCTCGGCCAGGACGTGATCTTCGCGGACGACTGCGTGGGCGACGGGGTGAAGAAGCTGGTCGGCGAGTTGCGCGAAGGTCAGGTCCTCCTCCTCGAGAACCTGCGCTTCCATCCCGAGGAGGAGGCGAACGACGACGCCTTCGCCCGCGAGCTGGCGGCGCTCTGCGACGTCTACGTCGACGACGCGTTCGGCACCGTGCACCGCGCGCACGCCTCGACCGTGGGAATGGTGAAGCACGTGCCCCAGCGCGGGGCGGGGTTCCTGGTGGCGGCGGAGCTGAAGCATCTGCAGCCTCTGCTCAAGGGCGCGGCGAAACCGTACCTGGCCATCCTCGGCGGCGCCAAGGTGAGCGACAAGATCAAGGTGATCGACCAGCTGCTGGGCAAGGTGGACGCGCTGCTGATCGGCGGCGCGATGGCGTACACCTTTCTCTCGGCGCGCGGCGTTCCGGTGGGAGCGTCGCGGGTGGAGAAGGACAAGATCGACGTCGCCAGGCGGATTCTGGAACGAGCAGGACAGTCCCGCGTCGAGGTGCTGCTGCCATCCGATCACGTGGTCGCGAACGAGCCCAAGGCCGGGGTGGCGACCCGGACGGTGACGCAGATTCCCGACGGGATGCTTGGCCTCGACATCGGACCGATGGCGCGCGAGCAATACCGCCAACGGATCATCGGCGCGCGGACCGTATTCTGGAACGGCCCCATGGGGATGTTCGAAATACCGGAGTTCGCCCCGGGGACCCGCGCCGTCGCCGAGGCCCTGGCCGAAGCGACGAAGCGGGGCGCCCGGACGGTGGTGGGCGGGGGCGACTCGGCGGCGGCGATCGCGGAGATGGGCCTCGAAGACAAGGTCACCCACGTCTCCACCGGGGGCGGCGCTTCCCTCGAATTCCTCGAAGGCCGCGACCTCCCCGGCCTCAAGGTGCTGGACGAATGACGCGGCGGAGATTCGTTTGTGGCAACTGGAAGATGCACAAGACCAGCGCCGAGGCGGTGCAGGTGGTGCGGGAGCTGCGGGAGAAGGTGAAGACCGGGGCGCAGGTGGCCGTGGCTCCGCCGTATACGGCGCTCGCGGCGGTGAAGCAAGCGCTGCAAGGGTCGGCGATCCAGCTCTTCGCGCAAAACTGCCACTACGAGAAGCAGGGCGCCTTCACCGGCGAGGTGAGCGCGCCCATGCTGGCCGAGATCGGCTGCGACGGCGTGATCCTCGGCCACAGCGAGCGCCGGCAGTACTTCGGAGAGACCGACGAGACCGTGAACCGCAAGCTGCGCGCCGCCCTCGAGGCGAAGCTCCATCCCATCGTCTGCGTCGGCGAGACGCTCCAGGAGCGCGACTCGAACCGGACCTGGGAAGTGGTTTCCCGCCAGGTGCGCGGCGTATTCGCCGGTCTGGAGGCCGATGCGATCGGCCGGTGCACCGTCGCCTACGAGCCCGTCTGGGCCATCGGCACCGGGAAGACGGCAACGACCGCTCAGGCGCAGGAAGTGCACGGCCAGATCCGTGGACTGCTGCGGGAGCTCGCCGGCTTTGAGATCTCCGCCGCGGTGCGCATCCAGTACGGCGGGTCGTGCAAACCGGAGAACGCCGCCGATCTGCTCGGCCAGCCGGACATCGACGGTGCGCTCGTCGGCGGCGCGAGCCTGAAGGCCGAGGACTTCGCGCGCATCATCGCCGCAGCCTGAGCGCTCCGGGGTCTTGGCGATGCTGTAGTCCGATGTAGGACATCGCCACACGGCCAGGCGCGCGCCGTTTTCCGTTCGGAGCAAGCCGTCCCGCCGTGGTTGCATCGGTCCGATGCGAATCACCGCGTGTCTTCTCGCGGCCATCGCCTGCGGCGGCCCGATGCGGCCTCGCGACGTTCGCGCTTCGGCGCGCGGCGGCGCCGTCGAGGTTTCCTGGAGATCGACCGCCGCCGCATCTCGCGTGCAGCTCGCTGACCTCGACAGCGGAACGCCGGTCGGAGAGCCCGTGGTCGTGCGCGGATCGGCGGCGGACCTGTTCGCCACCGTCTATCCGGCCACGCTCGCCCACGAGCTGCAGCATCTGCTCAATTTCGCCCACCGCTGCGTGCAGCGCCCGTGCGAGGGGCCGGAGGAGACCTGGATCAACGAGGCGCTCTCCAAGGTCGCCGAGGACCTCGCCGGCTACGGCTGGAACGTCGCCGGCGGGCGCGCGGAAGGAGCCGCGTATCTGGGCCACCCGGGCGCCGAGCTGCGCGGATACGACGGGCGCAGCCTCACGCGCTGGGAGGGAGATTCGATCGGGAACTACCAGGGCGCGCACAGCTTCCTGCGCCTGTTCACCGATCGCGCCGGTCCGGACTTGGCGGGCCGCATCGCGGGCGGAACGGGCGGAGTCGGGGGCCTGGAGTCGGCGCTGGGAATTCCCTTGCCGATGGCGATGGCGGAGTGGGCGTCGGCGCTGATGCTCTCGAACGAGCCGGGCTCGCCGTACAGCTTCTCCGGAAGCGCCTGGTCGCCACTGCACGAACGCCTCCGCCACCTGGACACCCGCGCGTCTGGACCGGTGTCCCTGCGGCACGACGGGATCGCCGCGGTGATGTCCGGCCCGGGCCTGGGCGGTCCGGCGCGCGTCACCGTGCGCAGCCGCGAAGAGACGCCGCCATACGTCGTCGTGGTCCGGGCGGACGCGCACCTTCCGGCGCATTGATCAAGCGCGCAGCTTGTAGCCGCGCCGCAGCAGCCAGAGCGCCCAGATGACCAGGATGCCGGCGATGCCGAGGATCACGGCGAATCCCGCCCAGGGGCGCTCGACGTTGTGGCCGATGAGCGCGAAGCGCATCGATTCGATCATGTAGTAGATCGGGTTCAGGTGCAGCACGACCCGGAACCCGGGCGGCAGCATGGCGGCGGAGTAGAAGACGCCGCCGAGGAATGCCAGCGGGGTGATCACGAAGGTGGGGATGAAGTTCACCTGCTCGAACTTCTCCGACCAGAGCGCGACGATGAGCCCCGCCGCGGCAAACCCGAGCGCGACGATCAGACCGGCCAGGAACGCCTCGATGGGGTGGGGCACATAGGGGCCGACGAACAGCGCCGCCGTCGCCCACGTCATCCCGCCGACGATCAGCGCCCGCGTCGCGCCCGCGGCGAGGAAGGCGGCGAGGATCTCCAGATAGCTGAGGGGCGTGACCAGCAGGTCCACGATGGTGCCCTGCAGCTTGAGGATGAACAGCGAGGAGCTGGTGTTGAGGAACGCGTTGTTGATGACCCCGAGCATCACCAGGCCGGGAACGAGGAAGCGGATGTACGGGACGCCTTCAACTTCCCGCAACCGCCCGCCCAATGACCAGCCGAAGACCACGAAGTAGAGCGCGGTGGTGATCAGGGGCGAGAGGATCGTCTGGCCGGGAACGCGCAGGAAGCGCTTCACCTCCTTGCGGTAGAGGGTGCGCATGCCGAGCGTCTTCTCCACCGGCTGCGCAGGCGGCGGCAACGGAGGCACCGGGCGCTCCCGCGCGGTCGCCCCATTGGTGGCCGGCGCAAACGGCGCGGGCGAGTTCAACAGCTCGATGATCACGTTCTCGAGACGCGGCTCGCGCGTCTGCACGTCGGCGACGCGCAAGCCCGCCTCGGCCACCGCCTGCAGCGGCGCGGAGAGCGGCTCGCCGACCCGCGGCGTTAGCACCACCGCCACCCCTCCCTCGGCCAGCGCCGCGCCCGCGGCCGCGAGCGGCGCGGGAAGCTCGCGGATCGGCTTCTCCAGCGCGAGTCGCACGGTGCGCTTCGAGTGCCGCGCGATCAGCTCGCGCTTGTCCTCGACCACCAGGAGCCGGCCGTTCTTGATCACGCCGATGCGGTCGGCGAGCTCCTCGGCCTCTTCCAGGTAGTGCGTGGTGAGGACCACGGTGGTGCCCGCGGACGCGAGCCGCTTCACGTACGCCCAGAGGTCGCGCCGCAGCTCGACGTCGACGCCCGCGGTCGGCTCGTCGAGGAAGAGCACGGGCGGATCGTGCACCAGCGCCTTGGCGATCAGCAGGCGCCGCTTCATTCCTCCGGAGAGCGAGCGGGTGTTGGCGGTCCGCTTGTCGCGCAGCCCCAGGTTGCCGAGGATCTCCTCGATGCGGGCATCGGACAGGCGCATGCCGAAATATCCCGCCTGGAAGCGAAGGGTCTCCTCCACGGTGAAGAACGGGTCGAAGTTGATCTCCTGCGGCACCAGCCCCACGGCACGGCGGGTGAACCGGTAATCGCGCACCACGTCGCGTCCGAGCACTTCCACGCTGCCTTCGCTGGCGAGGGCGGTTCCCGCCACCAGGCTGATCAGCGTCGTCTTCCCGGCGCCGTTCGGGCCGAGCAGCGCGAAGACCTCGCCGCGGTGGATGTCCAGATCGACGTGGTCGAGCGCGGTAAAGGCGCCGTAGCGCTTGGTCGCGCCGCGCAGGCTCACCGCCTCAGGCATGGCGTCCGGAAGATGCCACAAGGCGGGTTCCGGTGCGCGATCCCGCGATCTGGCATAGGATCGCCGGTGATCAGGGAAAGGAACGAGGACATGGCTCGCCTGTTCATAGGCAATCTTCCCTTCGACACCTCGGAAGCGCAGATCAAGCAGCTGATCGAGGGCGATACGCGGACGGTCCGCTCGGTCAAGATCATCACGGACAAGGAGACGGGGCGCTCGCGCGGATTCGCCTTCGTCGATCTCGACAGCGAGGAGGAGGCGAAGGCAGCCATCGCCGAGCTGAACGGGAAGGACTTCGGCGGCCGGCCGCTGAAAGTGAACGAGGCCGAGGAGAAGGGGCAAGGCGGCGGCAAGTTCGGCGGTGGCGGCGGGTTCCGGGGCACGCCGCACGGCAAGGACGTCCAAGGGCAGCGCGGGTTCGGCATGCGCGGGCCGGCGCAGAACATGCCTCGCGGCAGCCAGCGCGGCGGCGGACGAGGCGGCACGCGCGGGTCTTGAGCGGGCTGCGGGCGCTGCATCGCCAGATCGTCGAATGCCGCGCCTGCCCGCGGCTCGTCGCCTGGCGCGAGGAAGTCGCGCGTCTCAAGGTCAAGCGGTTCCGGGAGTGGACCTACTGGGCGCGGCCGCTGCCCGGTTTCGGCGATCCGCGCGCGCGGCTGCTCGTCGTCGGGCTGGCGCCGGCGGCCCACGGGGGCAACCGCACCGGACGGATGTTCACGGGCGACCGCAGCGGAGATTTTCTCTATGCCGCGCTGCACCGCGCAGGATTTGCCAACCAGCCGACCAGCGTCCGCAGGGACGATGGGCTCGCGCTCCGCGGCGCGTTCATCACCGCGCCCTGCCGCTGCGCACCGCCGGGGAACAAGCCGCTGCCGGACGAGCTCGCTCGCTGCAGCGTCTGGCTAGACCGCGAAGTCGCGCTGCTGCCTTCCGTGAGCGTGGTGTTGGCGCTCGGCAGCATCGGCTGGGGCGCCGCGCTATCGCACTTCGCCCGGCGCGGGCTCGCCATCCCTCGGCCGCGCCCGCAGTTCGGACATGGGGCGGAGGCGAAGATCCCGGGAGGGCCGGTGCTCCTCGGCTGCTATCACGTCAGCCAGCAGAACACGAACACGGGAAAGCTGACTGGGAAGATGATCGACGCAGTGCTCGCGCGGGCGAAGGAACTCATGCGCCGGATGAGTTGATGCGTTGCGGCGTTGACAGACTCTGCGTATTCGGACGCTTGCGCCCTTGCCTACAAATTCGTAACGTGCCGCGTCGGAGCGACCTCCCATGCGCTTGGACCCAGGGGTGCAAGACCTGGCCGGAGAAAGGCCGCAGGTGGATGGAGCAGCGACACAAAGGCGCCTCTCGGGCAAAGTGGCCGTAGTTACGGGGTCTTCGCGGGGAATTGGAAAGGCGATCGCCCGTGCGCTCGCCGCCGAGGGCGCTTCGATGGCGGTCCACTACTGCAAAGGCCGCGAGCATGCCGACCAGCTGGCGGCCGAGTTCGAGCGCGGCGGAAGCCGGGTCGGCGTTTTCCACGCGGACGTCGCGCGGCCGGAGGACTGTCACAGGCTGCTCGAGCAGGCGGCGAAGCAGCTGGGATCGGTCGACATCCTGGTGAACAACGCCGGGATCAATCGCGACCGCAGCATCCGCAAGATGAGCGCCTCGGAGTGGGACGAGGTCATCCACACGAATCTCGACTCGGTGTTCCACTGCACCAAGGCCGTGCTGGAGCCGATGATCGGGCGCGGCTGGGGCCGGATCATCAACATCGCCTCCATCATCGGGCAGACCGGCGCGTTCGGGCAGGCGAACTACGCAGCGGCGAAGGCGGGGGTGATCGCGTTCACCAAGAGCGTCGCGCAGGAGGTGGCGAAGTTCGGCGTGACCGTGAACGCCATCTGTCCCGGCTTCGTGGACACCGACATGGTGGCGTCCATGCCGCAGGCGGCGAAGGAGGCGGTCAAGGGGCGCATTCCGCTCGGCCGCTTCGGCGAAGCCGACGAGGTCGCGCGCCTCGTCCGGTTCCTCTGCACCGAGGGCGACTGGATCACCGGCGCGCAGCTCAACATCAACGGCGGCCAGTACATGTAGCCGTGGCTGCGCCGATGATCCGCGCGGCCCTTCTCGCCACTCTCGCTCTGCGCGTCGCCGACGCGCTCGAGCGCAACCTGCTCGGGCGCCCGCCCATCTACGACGTCGACGCAATGGGGAGGCGGCTCTTCGGGAGCGCCCGCGCGGGGCGGACGCTCCGATGGGTCTACGGTCCGGCGCTGGTGGTAACGCAGAAGACGTTGCGCCTGCCGCCGCTCTTCTTCGGCCCGGCAATAGCGCTGGCAGAGCTTCTGGCGATGCCTCGCGTCGGCGCGACGCCGCCGGTGCGGAGGTGGCGGCGGGCGGAGGTGCCGCTGCTCTTCGCGCACGCGACGTTCTTCGCGCTGGCGGTCGATCTGCTCTGAGTACCGCTTCGCTACGGATGCGGGTACAACGCCCCGCGTGTGGGTCACCGCTCCCGACGGCGCGCGGTTGCACGTCATCGATCAAGGCAAGGGCGATGCCGTGCTCTGGCTGCAGGGACTGAATGCTCCCGCCGCGGCCTGGGCCGTGCAGCTCGCGCATTTCTCGCAGACGTATCGGGAGCTCGCACCGGACAGCCGGGGAGTGGGGCAGAGCGACGCGCCACCGGGTCCGTACACGGCGCGCCAGCTCGCCGGCGATGCTCTCGCCGTGCTCGATGGCGCCGGCGTGGAGCGGGCGCACGTCGTCGGCATCTCGCTGGGCGGAGCCATCGCGCAGGAGCTCGCCTTGGCGCATCCGGAGCGCGTGCGGTCGCTGGCGTTGCTCTCGACCTTCGCGGCGCAGCCGCCCCGTTCCCGCGCGCTGCTCGAGGCGTGGCGGACCTGGTACCCGGTCGCGATCGCCGAGCCGCACTTGCGCAAGGCCTGGGAGCTGCAAGCCTACTGCTGGCTGTTCACGGACCGCTTCTGGCGCAGCGAGGCCAACGTGCGCGCCGCCCTGCGGTTCGCCTCCTCGCAGCCGCCGCAGACGGCGGCAGGCTTCGTCGGCCAGGTCGACGCGGCGCTCTCGCACGACGCACGCGACCGGCTCGGCGCCGTGGTGGCGCCCACCCTGGTGATCCACGGCGCGGTCGACCAGCTTTCTCCGAAAGAGAACGGAGAGGAACTTTCGAGGCTGATCCGGGGTGCGGAACTCCTCATCGTTCCCGACGCGGGGCACGCCGTGAATCTGGAAGGCCAGCGAACGGTGAACGCCGCGCTGCGCGCGCTGTGGAAGCGCGTGCCCTGAAGGTCCAGAGCTCTCCACAGTCTGGCACATCGCTTGCTCGTCCGGCCGAGGGCCGCCTCCCGGAAGGGCGCGTCCGGAAAAAAGAACCGTGTGCCGTCTACCAGCACACGGTCGAAATCGGGGAGGAAAAGATGCTGCAGCAACCCAACCAGGTCCTGGTGATCGACGATGACGAGGCGGCGCGCGAGATCCTTGTCGAGCTGCTCGGCCGGATCGGGTACCACGCATTTGCTGCCGGCGACGGCAAGGCGGGACTGGAGTGGCTGGCCGGGGCCGCGGCGCCGCCGCAGGCCGTGCTCCTAGACCTGCGCATGCCTATCCTGGACGGCTTCGAGGTGCTGCGGCGGTACCGCGCCGACGGCGGCACCGCGCCCGTCATCGCGCTCTCGGCGATGGACGAGAAAGAAACCGTGGTGAAGGCGATGCGCCTCGGCGCGAGCGACTATCTGGTGAAGCCGATCGAGCCGGAGGAGCTGAAGGAGGCCATCGAGCGCTGCGGCACCTCGCGGCCACCTTCGCTGGAAGAGCCGCAGGCCGCTCCGATCATCGCCGCCGTCCGGCCGGTGGAGCCGCCGCCGGTGATCGTCCAGGCGCGCGTCGACGCCAATCGGCGCGGAGTCCCGACGGAGTACGTCGCCTCCAGCCCGGCGATGCTGTCGATCTGGGACATGGTGGATCGCGTGGCGGAGACGGACGTGCCGGTGCTCATCCGCGGAGAAAGCGGCGTGGGCAAGGAGGGCATCGCTCGCACTGTGCACGAGCGCTCTCCCCGCCGGGGAAAGCCGTTCGTGAAGATCAACTGCGCGGCGCTGCCGAGCGAGCTTCTCGAATCCGAGCTGTTCGGCCACGAGCGCGGCGCGTTCACCGGGGCGACCAGCGAGAAGCCGGGCAAGTTCGAGCTCGCCGACAAGGGGACGATCTTCCTCGACGAGATCGGCGAGATGCACCCGGCGCTCCAGGCCAAGCTCCTCCAGGTCTTGCAGGACGAGGAGTACTACCGCGTCGGCGGCAAGCGCGCGCTGCGGGCGGATGCGCGGGTGGTGGTGGCGACGAACCGCGTGCTCGAGGACGAGATCGCGCGCGGCAACTTCCGCGAGGACCTCTATTACCGCCTGAACGTCGTCAGCATCCTCGTGCCGCCGCTGCGCGAGCGCAAGGAGGACATCCCCGGCCTGATCGAGCACTTCCGGCGCAAGTACGGCAGCAAGTACCGGGGCGGCGCGCTCCAGTTCTCCGAGGAGGTGGTATGGCGCCTTCAAGATTACGACTACCCGGGCAACGTCCGCGAGCTCGAGAACCTGGTGCGCCGCCTGGTGGTGCTGCGCGACGAGCGCTTCGTCCTCGACGAGCTCACTTCGGCGATCAGCCGCCGTCCGGCGATGCAGGTCCCGCTCAGCTCCGGACCGGCCGGAGGAGCGCTGCCGCCCGCGAACCAAGGCGTGCCGCACGCGATGCCGGTGGCCACCCCGTCCGCCTCGCACTCGTCACCCCCTCCGGCGCCGGTCGTGCCGATGGGAGCGGAGACCGTGTCGCTCAAGGAGATCGCCCGCCAGGCGGCACTGCGCGCGGAGCGCGAAGCGATCTCCGCCATGCTCGCCCGCACCAACTGGAACAAGCGGAAGGCCGCCGCCCGCCTGCAGATCAGCTACAAGGCGCTCCTTTACAAGATCAAGGACTGCGGCCTCACCGATCCGCGCATCACCGCGAGCGCCGAATCGCTCGCGCCGATCGCCATCGTCGCCGACACGACGAGTACGGGCTGAGCCGTCGCCGGTTATCCGAAAAGTGCGGGATTGCCTCTCAGGCCGCGCGCCGCTCCACGAGCTGCGCCGCCGGGTGCGGCGTCTTCTTCGGCATCGGCGCCGAGAGCACCTTCCCCACGATCAGGAACATGGTCCCCATGAAGAGCAGCAGGAGCGGCTCCTCGAGCGGCCCGGCGATCGTCGTCCGATGGAGCGCGAAGGCGGCGAAGGCGAATCCGATGGCTGCTGCCGCGATCGTCCGGAACATCTCCGTGAGTCCCCTTGCTCTCTCGCGCCACTGTCCCGCGCGGACCTGCATCTAGCGAAAAATGAGCCAACGCCCGGCGAGAGCAGGCCGCAGATGCGCGGGTGAGAACGCGCGTTCCCGATCGCGGAACCCCTCTCCACTGCCTTCGCCGCGAAGGCGGAGGGGCGCCCGCCCGCCGGGCTGGTTCGGAGACTGCAAACGGAGCGGAGGGAGCACCAGACGCAAGCCGGCTTGGCGCTGGCATGGCGCGTGCTCCGGTGCCCTTCGGTCACGTCCGCGCGGGGGCGGGAGGAGGAAGCATGTCGAGGAGTGTCGGAATCTGGATGGCGATGGCGGCGGTCGCGGTGGGTTGCTCGCACGCCGCCGCAGTGCAGGACGACGAAGTCAAGCACATCACCGAGTTCCGCCTGAGCCGCGAGGACGTGGTCGAGGTCTCCGTCTGGAAGGAGCCCGATCTTTCCCGCACCGTGCCCATCCGGCCGGACGGCAAGATCACGCTTCCGTTGCTCGGCGACGTGAAGGCCGAAGGCCTGACGCCGCAGGAGCTCGAGACCAAGGTGCAGAAGCAGCTCGCGACGCTGGTCCGCGACCCGCACGTCACGGTGATCGTTCACGACGTGAACGGCCCGCGCGTGTACGTCACCGGCATGGTGGGCAAGCCGGGCGCGTTTCCGCTCCGCAACACCATGGGCGTGCTGCAGGCGCTGGCGCTCGCCGGCGGGCTCGCGGAGTTCGCCGACCGCGGCAGCATCAGCGTGCTGCGCGCGGACGGCCGCCGGCTGGAGGTCGCCTACGACGATCTGGTTACCGGCAGGAGCAAGGTGACGCTCGGGCCCGGCGACACCGTAGTGGTGCCGTAGGAGCGATGATGATGGCCGCGACCCGGCTCGCGCTGCTCGTGGCCTTCGCCGCGCTCCTCGCCGCCCGGGGGGCGGGCGCGAAGGTCTACGTCGAGTGGCGGCCCCGCATGTCGCTGATGGCGGGGTACAACGACAACGTGCTGCTCAACGGCTCGGGGGCCGATGGATTCGGCCAGGCCGTGCCGGGCATCAAGCTCGACCTGTTCGGCGAGCACAACCTGCACGTCGCCATCGACTGCCAGGCAGGCCTGCCGGCTCGCCCATCCGGAGCAGTTCGGACTCTCCAGCGGAGCACTCGCCGCGAACGAGACCTGCAACATGGAGACGCGCGTGCATCTCTCGCCGCGCGACAAGCTGTACTTCCGCGGCGGAGCGACCTACGCGCAGGACCCGTTCTCGATCGCCGGGCTCGGACTGCTCCTGCGTCCCGGACAGAGTGACATCTTCGTCGCCCGCATCAACGGCGACGTGGAGCACGCCCTGAGCGGCCACTCGGAGATCGACTACGGCCTGGAGGGGCAGGCGCTCGCCTTCGGCTCCGGCGATCCCGGCAACGGTTACGTTCTCGCGCCGAACCTGCGCTACGCGTGGAAGACGAGCGCGCGCAGCAAGTGGGACCTCGGGGTACGCGAGCAGCTCTTCTTCGGGGTGGGCGCGCCGGTCGGGAGCCCGCGTGCCCCGAACGGCGCGCCCGGCGGCCTTCTCGACGAGGGCCACTCGGTCCTTCTCGGGTACACCTACGCGCTCAATCCGTGGACGAATCTGACGGTGCGCGGCGGCGGCGTCCTGGTCACCGGTCTCAACCAGGCGGCGATGCCCACCGCGCGCGTCCTGATCGAGAGCTACACCCCTGGCACGGCGTTGAGCGTCACTGTAGCGCACGACCTGGTGATCGGACCGAGCTCGGCCGGTCCCCTGATCGGGGACATCGCCGAGGTGGGCTTCACCCGCGATTGGGAGCACGTCGAGGCGCATCTGCGCCTTGGCGTGTATCGGAACGCCGCCGTCTCCCGGGCCGCGGAGATCGGCGCGCTCGGGTACGGCACCGAAGTCGGCCTGGGGTGGAAGTTCACGCGCGACCTGAGGGTCGAGGTCGCCGGCTTGCGCGATGCGCGGCTCAACGACGTGACGGTCGCGCAGCAGGTGGATCGGAACGTGCTGCAGCTGCGCCTGACCTGGGAGAAGGCGCGGTTCGAGTGAGGGCTTTCGCGGCCGCGGCCGCGGATGTACATGTTGGAGATGGAGAGCGTGCCGCTGGAGTCGGCGAAGGAGGCCGACGTGGTGGTGATCGCCACCGACCACGACTGCATCGACTATCAGCAGCTCGTGCGGGACGCGAAGCTCGTGATCGACACGCGCAACGCCACGCGAGACGTGACCTTCGGGAAGGACAAGGTTCGCACGGCGTAAGGCCCTTTCGGCGAAGGGCGGGGCGCGGGGTCCGATTCCGGGCGGCCCCGCGCCTTTTCAGTCGCGGCCGCGGAAGGCGGCGGTCGCGGCCGCCGAGGGCGGCTTAGCGACTGTGTCTTTGGATTGTACCGGTTCCGAGATGTGTTCTAGAAAGAGTCCATGCTGTCCTTGCTGCTCGCAGCCGCGGTCGCCTTCACTCCGGATCCGAAAGACCCCCGCCAGCGCCAGCTGGCCGCCATGGCGGAGGAGCTGGAGCGGGCGCACAAGAGCCTCCAGCTTCGCGGACACGAGGCGCCGTACTTCCTCAGCTACGCGGTTCGCGGCATGGACACGCAGGAGATAGGCGCAAAGTACGGGGCGGTGTTCATCGACCGGCATCGTCGCGACAAGCGGCTGCAAGTCGACGTGCGCGTCGGCAGCTACCAGTTCGACAACACCGGGTCGCCGGAGATGTTCGAGTTCGAGGGCTCCGATTCCGGCTACTCCGCCGGGCGCGAGGCGCCGCTCGACGACGATCCGGCCGCGCTGCGCAACGCGCTCTGGCTCCTGACCGACGAGACGTACAAGAAGGCGCTGTCCGCCTTCCTGAAGAAGAAGGGCAAGCAGGTCTACCGTCCCGACGATCCCGAGACGCCCCCGAGCTTCTCGCGCGAGGAGCTCCAGGTGGCCGTCGATCCGGCAGTCCCGTTCCCCTTCGACCGGGCCAGCTGGGGACGCGAGCTGCGGGAACAGACCGAGCGGCTCGGCGCGCATCCCGAGCTGTTCGACTCGCAAATGCGCGCCTCGGTGGACCACGAGGAACGCGAGTTCGCCAGCAGCGAGGGGACGCGGCTGGTGACGGAGCGCGTGATCTACGCCCTGCACGTGCAGGCCTGGGCGCGCGCTCCGGACGGAATGCTGCTCGAGAACAGCCGCGACTTCTACGGCGCGAAAGAGGGCGAGCTTCCGCGCGGAGAAGAGCTGGCGAAGCGCATCGACGCGATGGTGAGCGAGCTGCTCGCGCTGCGGCAGGCGCCGGTGCTGGATCCGTATACCGGTCCCGCTTTGCTCGAGCCGGAGGCCGCCGGCGTCCTCTTCCATGAGGCAGTCGGACACCGGCTCGAGGGCGAGCGGCAGAACGATGACAAGGACGGGCACACGTTCAAGGGACAGATCGGAAAACCGATCCTGCCTTTCTTCCTCACCATCCTGGACGATCCCACGCAGCGCGCCGCAGGCCCCGTGTCGCTGAACGGCTACTATCGATTCGACGACCAGGGGGTGCCTGGGCAGCGGACGCCGCTGGTCGAGAAGGGGGTCCTGAAGACTTTCCTGATGTCGCGCGCGCCCGTCCAGGGCGTGTCGCCGCATTCGAACGGACACGGCCGCTCGGCGCCGGGACGCGATCCGGTCGCCCGGATGTCGAACCTGATCGTCGAGTCCGCGAGGACGATGCCCTGGCCGAAGCTCAAGGAAGCGCTGATCGCGGAGGCGAAGCGGCAGGAGAAGCCGTTCGGGCTCGTCATCCGCGACGTCACCGGCGGGAACACGGATACGAGCGGCTACGCGTACCAGGCGTTCAAGGGGCAACCGCGGCTGGTCTACAAGGTGGACGCGAATACCGGCGCGGAGACGCTGGTGCGAGGAGTGGAGATCGTCGGGACGCCGCTCCTCTCGATCAACAAGATCATCGCCACCGGCGACGAGCGGCGCGTGTTCAACGGCTATTGCGGCGCGGAGAGCGGATACGTGCCGGTGAGCACGGTGGCGCCGACGGTGCTGGTGAGCGAGATCGAGCTGCAGCGGACGCGCAAGGATACCGGGAGATCGCCGGTGCTGCCGTCGCCGTGGGCGCGGCCGCCGGTATCCGCGACCACCCGCTAGGGCCCGCCGGCCCCCGTGGCGGCTTCGAAGCGGACTGCCGTCGGATCGAATCCACTGCGGATGGCCTCGTGCTCGAAGTCCGCCAGGGCGTATCCCGTCGCGCCCCGGAAGGCGTCGGCGAAGCTGGCGCCGCCGCTCATGCGCCGCAGCAGCTCGCGGATCGCTTCGTCGCCGGCGACGCGCACGAGCAGGTCGAAGGCGCGATGCGCCGCCCCGTACACGGCCTCCTTCTCCTCGCGGTACAGCGCCGCGTCGGGACGGAGCAGATCGGCGCCGGGGTGATCGGTCGCCCAGTGCGCCAGGTCCTCTGCGGACAGGCGTCGCCGGCCCTGGTCGGCGGTCACCGACGCCATCCCCTCCCGGAACCAGAGGGGCGGCTCCTCCGCCGCCCAGGACGGGTCGGTCCCGCGCTGCATCAGCTGGTACATGAGCGCGTGCGTCAGCTCGTGCGTGAGCAGCTCGGTCACGTCGTCATCCTGCGCCGGGGGGTCGCAGATCCAGCTGCGCGGCGATTGCAGCAGCACCTGATCGCCGAAGGCCCAGGCGCGCAGCCAGGGGTAGCCGTGCCGATCGACCGTGTCCTCGAGCGCGGCGTGGTCGGGCAATACGTGGACGAAGACGCCTTGGCGAAAGGTCCCCCAACGCGCGACGCGCACGCCGGCGACGAGCAGGCCCTGCTCGATCCGCGGGAGCTCCCGCGCGTCCGCTCCGGTATAGAGCACCTCGAACAGCAGACCCGGCCCCTGCACGCGCTCGCTGAGCGGAGGTTCTGCGCTCGTGCTACGTCTGGCCGGCGTTGCGCAGGCGAGCAGGACCGGCGGTCCGGCGATGACGAGGAGTCGCAGCAGGCGCACGCCGGTATCGTCGCAGTGGTCGCGGGTTCCATGCAAGGGGAGGGGAGATGCGACAGGTCTGGACTACGAGACGGGGCGGCCCGGAAGTGCTCGAGGTCCGGGAGGCGCCGGATCCGCAGCCTGGTCCCGGCCAGGTGCGCATCCGCGTCCGGGCAGCGGGGGTGAACTTCGCCGACGTGATGGCGCGGGTGGGAATGTACCCGGACGCGCCGCCCCTGCCGTGTGTGCTCGGGTACGAGGTTTCCGGAGAGATCGATCGGCCGATCGACCGGGCGGGCGAGAAGGTGCTGGCGATGACGAGGTTCGGAGGGCAGAGCGAGCTGGTCTGCGTGCCTGCGGCTGCGGTGCTGCCGATCCCGGACGCGGTGAGCTACGCGGAAGCGGCTTCGATTCCGGTGGTGTGGTTGACGGCCTGGCACATGCTGGTCGAACTCGGAAACCTGCGCCGGGGACAGACCGTGCTCATCCACGCCGCGGCGGGTGGCGTGGGGACGGCGGCGGTGCAGATCTGCAAGAAGCTCGGAGCGACGGCGATCGGGACCGCGTCGGCGCCGAAGCACGAGCGGCTGCGGGAGCTGGGGCTGGCGCACGCGATCGATTACCGGAAGGCCGATTTCGAGGCGGAGGTGAAGCGCATCACGGGCGGGCGCGGGGTGGACATCGCGCTCGACGCCGTGGGCACGTTCCGCAAGAGCTTCCGCTGTCTCGCGCCGGTGGGGAAGCTGATGATGTACGGGGCGAGCGCCACCGTTTCCGGGGAGAAGCGGAACCTGCTTGCGGCGGTCATGGCGGTGGCGAGGATGCCCTGGTTCCATCCGCTGCGGCTGTTGCCGGACAACAAGGGGATCTTCGGGGTGAACCTGCTGCACCTCTGGGGGGAGACGGGTCTGCTCTTGCGGGAGCTGCGTGAGGTCCTGAAGGGGTTCGAGGCGGGGGAGTTCAAGGCCATCGTGGACATGGAGGTGCCGTTCGCGGAGGCGCGTCGGGCGCACGAGCGGC
>Ga0209235_1000418_pt1 | contig 21154 bp, 17 predicted proteins | sample GraSoi013_1_20cm_4_FD_185817 | JGI IMG/M metagenome (GOLD analysis project Ga0209235, IMG submission 185817) | Grasslands soil microbial communities from the Angelo Coastal Reserve, California, USA - Sample 09_25_2013_1_20cm (SPAdes) (version 2) | ecosystem: Environmental > Terrestrial > Soil >... | reverse complement strand
CGGACAATTCGCACTCTTCCTGCTGGTGGGCACGAGCCTGTGGCTGGCGGGGGCCGACCGCGTCGGGATGCGCAGCGACGCGATTTATCCGACGTTCGTCATCACACAACTGCCCGCCGGGCTCGCCGGCCTGGTAGTCGCCGGGATCCTCGCAGCGGCGATGAGCAGCCACGCCTCAGCCGTCAACTCGCTCGCCTCCGCCTCCACTCACGACTTCTACGCGCCGCTCACGGGCCGGCAGGACCCGGCGCGGCTCCTGTGGGTGGGCCGCTGGCTCACCTTGCTCTGGACCGCCGTGCTCGTGGCCGGAGCGATGGCGTTCCGGAACCAGAATACCCCCGTCGTGCAGCTGGCGCTCAGCATCGCCTCCGTAACCTACGGGAGTCTGCTGGGAACCTACGTGCTCGGAGGGCTGTGGCCGCGGGCGCGGCAGGTCGACGTGATCACCGCGATCGTCGTGAGCGTGGTCGCGATGACGCCGGTCGTGCTCGGCAGCGTGATCCCGGGTTTTCCCTGGCATTGGCTCCCGGGTCTCGCGTGGCCGTGGTACGTGCCGCTCGGCACGACGGTCACCGTGCTCGCCGGGATGGCGTCGTCGCTGCTCGGACGGCCGGACCGCCGGACCAGCGGACCGAACGCCCAGGCGATATGACTGCACCGCCCACCCGTCCAGCAGACCGCCTGGCCGCCGCCCTGCTCGGAGCCGACGCCGGGGGCTCGCATTCCACGGTCGTCATCGGCACGGCCGATCTCACGATCCTGGGCCGCGCCGATGGCCCACCCGCCTCGATGAAGCCGGGCGGCGCGGCCGCGTCGGCCGCGGTCCTCGGGGAGACCGCGCGCCGCGCCGCGACGCAGGCGGGGATCGACCTCCCCGCCGAGCGTGCGGTGGTGGCCGCGGCGGGCGCGGGTCGCACGCAGGAGCGGGCGGAGCTGGAGGCCGCGCTCATCCACGCGGGGCTGGCCCGACACGTGCGCGTGATGGCTGACGGGGAGGTCGCGCTGTCCACCGCGTTCCCGGACGGAACTGGAATCCTCGTCAACGCAGGCACCGGCTCGATCGCCTACGCGCGTGACCCGGGGGGGCAAGTGCACCGGGTAGGCGGTTACGGATGGCAGCTGGGCGACGAGGGCGGCGGGTACTGGCTGGGGCGGCGGGCGCTCGACGGCGCGGCGCGGGCCCAAGACGGGCGTGGCGAGGGCTCGACCCTGCTCGCCCGCCTGCTCGGCGCGCTCGGCCTGCAGACGTTCGACGACCTGGTACGCTGGACAGCGACCGCGACGCCGGCGCAGGTGGCGGCGCTCGCGCCACATGTCCTCAACGCGGCGCACGACGGGGAAGTCGTCGCCCAGCGTGCCGTGGACGACGCGGCGCGGGAGCTCGTCGCTCTGGTGGTGGTGCTCGAGCGACATTACCCGGGGGCGGGACCTGTCGCGGTCGCGACGGCCGGGGGCCTGCTGCTCGCCCGCTCTCCCCTCGCCGACGCGTTCCGCGACCGGCTGACCGCGGAATCGAAGCGCGCCCGGCTGGTGTCGAACCGAGTGGATATGGCGGTCGGCGCGTTACAGCTGGCGGTGCGGCTGGCGTAGGGGCACGGCAATGCTGTGCCCCTACGCCGCCGGCGCCAACCTCACGTCACCGCCGACGGCGCGCGGATCCCACTCGCTCTCGGTTCTAGCCACATACACCGCGGCCGTCAAGTCTCCGCAGACGTTCACCGTCGTGCGACACATGTCGAGGATGCGGTCCACGCCGAGGATGATCGCGATGCTCTCCGGCGGAACGCCCACCGTCGCGAGCACCACCATCAAGAGCGGCAGTGAGCCGCCGGGCACGCCGGCGGCGCCCACGGCCGTGATGACGCTCAGCACAAGCACGACGATCTGGGTCCCGAGGTCGAGCGACACGCCGAACACCTGCGCGAGGAACAGCACGGTCACGCCTTCGTACAGGGCCGTGCCATTCATGCACATCGTCGAGCCGAGGGGCAGCACGAAACCGGCGATCGTGGGCGGGATCTTCAGCTCTTCCTCGGCAACCGCGATGTTGGTGGGGAGCGTGGCGTTGCTCGAGCTGGTGGAGAAGGCAGTGATGATGCTCGCCCGGATACGGCTCCAGAACACTCGTGGCTTGAGCCCGCCGAACACCCGCACCAGGATCGACAGGCTCACGCTCCCGTGAATCACCAGGCCGGCCAGCACGATGATGACGTACAGCCCCAGCTGCCGCAGCAGCCCCCACCCGAACCGCGAGGTGGTGAAGAAAATGAGCCCGAACACGCCGTAGGGGGCGAGCTTCATCGCGAGGTCGATGATCTTCACGACCGCCTCGCCGACGGCGTCGAGCACCCGGAGTAACGGCCGCGCCTTCTCCTCCGGGATGAGCGTGAGCGCGGCGCCGAAGACGAGCGAGAAGAAGATGATCCCCAACAGGTCCATCCCCGCCGCCGCCTGGATCGGGTTGCGCGGCACCATGTTCACGAACGTCTCGATGCCGAAGCGCGTCGAGCCTGCGGCTTGCAGCCCCTGCGCCTGGGCGCGGTACGTCGTCATCAGCTGCTCACGCACGTCGGGCGCCAGGCCCGCGCCGGGCTGGAAGACGTTGACGAGGGCGAGCCCGATCGCGGCCGACAGCGCCGTGGAGAGCAGGAAGTACACGATCGTGCGGATCCCCACGCGCCCGACCTTACGGATGTCGCCGATTCCGGCGACGCCCAGGGTGATCGAGGTGAAGACGAGCGGGATCACGGTCATGAGCAGCATGCGGAGAAAGACCTGCCCTACCGGTCCGGCGACGTTGTCGCCGATCCAGCGCACCCATGCCACCCCCGGTGCGAGCGTGTTCGCGGCCACGCCGCAGGCGGCGCCGAGCACGAGGCCCAGCACGATCTTGGTGTGGAGCTTCACGGCGCCGAGCGGGCCGCCGGGTGCAGCCGGCTGTGGCGATAGCCGTAGCAGACGTACACCATGAGACCGAGGATCAGCCAGACGGCGAAGCGCACCCAGGTCTCCAGCGGTAGTCCGACCATCACGAGCAGGCACAGCGCCGCGCCGGTAAGCGAGACGATCCACACAAACGGCACCCGGAACGGCCGTGGGCGGGCGCGGTCCGTGTAGCGCAGCACCAGCACGCCGATGCACACGAGGACGAACGCGAACAGCGTGCCGATGTTGGTGAGGTTGTACGTCTCGCCGGCGTCCCCGATCAGCGACCACAACGCCACGAAAATGCCCGTGATCAGCGTCGTGATGTGCGGCACGCGGGTTTTGGCGTGGACCTTGGCGGCCCACGACGGCAGCAGCCCGTCGCGCCCCATCGCGAAGAAGATCCGCGGCTGCCCGTACTGGAACACGAGCAGGACCGCCGACATCGAGATGATCGCGCCGAGCGCCACGATCCAGCCGACGGTCGTGAACCCCGCACTGGTCAGGGCCTTGGCGAGCGGGTCCGCCACGCCGAGCTCCGTATAGGGCACCATCCCCGTCAACACCGCGCCCACGATCATGTAGATCAGGGTACAGATGGCGAGGCCGCCCAGGATCCCGATCGGGAGATTCCGCTGCGGGTTCTTCGTCTCCTCCGCGGCGGTCGAGATCGCGTCGAACCCGATGTAGGCGAAAAAGACGATCGCCGCTCCCTGATGAATGCCGCGGAAGCCGTTCGGCGCGAACGGGTGCAAGTTCGCCGAGCTGAGATGCGTAAGCCCGGCGACGACGAACAGTCCGAGTACCAGGAGCTTGATCGTCACCATGATGTTGTTGGCCGTGGCGCTCTCACGCACGCCCAGCATCAGGAGCCAGGTGATCAACATGACGATCACGCAGGCGGGGACGTTCACGAGCATCGGGATGCCGGCCACGTGGGGCGCGCTCTGGAGCAGGCCGTGCAGGGCTGGATCGGGGGAGAGGAGCGCCGTGCGGTATCCCGTCGTGAGCCAGACGGGCAGCTGGAGGTCGAAGCTGCGGAGCAGCGACGTGAAATAGTCGCCCCAAGAGATGGCCACGGCCACGTTGCCGACCGCGTACTCGAGGATCAAATCCCACCCGATGATCCAGGCGACGAGCTCGCCCAGCGTCGCATAGGAGTAGGCGTAGGCGCTGCCTGCTTGGGGGATCATGGCCGCCAGCTCGGCGTAGCACAGCCCCGCCAACGCGCACGCGACCCCGAGGAACAGGAAGGAAACGACCAGGGCGGGGCCGGCGCCGCTCCGCACCAGATGCCCGGCTGCGTCGTACTGCCCCGCCGCCGCCGTGCCGATCGCCCCGAAAATCCCGGCGCCGATCACGGCGCCGATCGCCAGCATGATGAGGTCGCCGGCGCCCAGCGCGCGCTTCAGGGCGTACAGGCTCTCGCCCTCGACGACCAGCTCGGCGATCGGCTTGCGGGCGAAGAGCTGCCTAGACAAACAAGGGCGCCAGCACGAGCGTCACCGTGCTCAGCAGTTTGATGAGCACGTGCAGCGACGGCCCCGCGGTGTCCTTGAAGGGATCGCCCACGGTGTCACCCACGACGGCCGCCTTGTGGGTCGGGCCGCCTTTGCCGCCGTACTCACCCGTCTCGATGTACTTCTTGGCGTTGTCCCACGCGCCGCCGCCGTTGTTGAGCAGCGTGGCCATCAGGATGCCGCCGATCGTCCCGACCATGAGGAACGCGGCCACGGTCTCGGCGCCGAGGTGGAACAGCTTGAAGAACAGCCCGACCGCGATCGGCATCGCCACCGCGAGCAGCCCCGGTGCCACCATCGCTTTGAGGGCGCCGATAGTCACGATATCCACGGCGGTGCCGTAGTCGGGACGCGACGTCCCCTTGAGGATGCCGGGGTCCGCCTGGAACTGGCGCCGGACCTCCTTGATCACGCTCACCGCCGCCTTCGTCACCGCGCCGATCGCGAGGGCCGAGAACCAGAACACCAGCATCGCACCGAGCAGGCCGCCCACGAACACTTCGGGCTTCGAAATGTCGACGGCGGAGAGCGGGGAGCCCAGCGCGGCGACCTCGTCCAGGTAGGCCGAGAAGAGCAGGAAGGCGGCGAGCGCCGCCGAGCCGATGGCGTACCCCTTGGTGAGCGCCTTGGTGGTGTTGCCGACCGCGTCGAGGCGATCGGTGCGCTTGCGAATCGCCTCGGGCTGGTGCGACATCTCAATGATGCCGCCGGCATTGTCGGTGATGGGGCCGAAGGTGTCCATCGCGAGGATGTAGGCGGCGGTGCCGAGCATGCCCATCGTCGCCACCGCGGTGCCGAACAACCCCGCGTGCGCGAGCCCGCTCGAGGCACCGAGCCGGTACGAGGCGATGATGGCAGCCGAGATGGTGAAGGTGGGCAGCGCCGTGCACTCGAGCGCCACCGCGAACCCCGCGATGATGTTCGTCGCCGGACCGGTGACGGAGGCGGCGGCGATCGATTTCACGGGACGGTAGCGGTATTCGGTGTAGTACTGGGTGATGTAGACGAAGGCGATAGAGGTGGCGATCCCGATCACGCCGCACAGCGCGAAGTGCCACCAGGCGGCGGGGTGTCCGGCGGGATTGAGTAGCCAGTATGTCCCCCCCGCGAACCCGCAGGCGGCGAGCACGGCGGTCCACATGTAGCCGCGATTGAGCGCGTGCATCGGGTCCTCGTCTTCGCGGGCTTTCACCACGAGTACGCCGATGATGGACGCGACGAGCCCGAACGCCCGCGCCACGAGCGGAAACAGCATGAGCCCCACGACCTGCGTCGGGCTGAACACGCCGGGGTTGGCGAGGGCGAGCCCGGACCCGAGGATCATCGCGCCGATGTTCTCGGCCGCGGTGGACTCGAACAGGTCGGCGCCGCGACCCGCGCAGTCGCCTACGTTGTCGCCCACCAGGTCCGCGATCACCGCCGGGTTGCGTGGATCGTCTTCGGGAATTCCCGCCTCCACCTTCCCGACCAGGTCGGCGCCGACGTCGGCGGCCTTGGTATAGATGCCGCCGCCCAGTTGCGCGAACAGCGCCACGAACGACGCCCCGAAGCCGTAGCCCACGATCATGAGGGGGATCTTGGTCGGCTCGAAGTGCAGGGCGTCGAGCACGGTGTACAGCAAGCCCACGCCGAAGAGGCTCATCGCCACCACGAACAGCCCGCTCACCGCGCCGCCCCGCAACGCGATCTGCAGCGCCTTGTTGAGGCTTGAGCGCGCCGCGCTGGCGGTGCGGATGTTCGAGCGCACGGCGACGTACATGCCCACCAGACCCGCCACGCCGGAGCAGAACGCGCCGAACAGGAAGGAGAGGGTCGTCGTGAGCGCGAGTGTCACCGCCGCGGGCTCGCCGGGGTGCGGTTTGCGGAAGAACGCGTACAGCACGTAGATGAGCGCGCCGAGCGCGATGCTCAGGAGACCGATCGTCCGGTATTGGCGCCGCAGGAACGCTTGGGCGCCTTCCTGGATCGCATCGGAGATCTTCCGCATCTCGGGGGTGCCGTTGTCTTGGCGGAGCACGAAGCCCCGCAGGCCCCAGGCGACGGCCAGGGCGAGGACAGAGAGCCCCAGGACGAGAGCAATCAGCATAGTGGGTTGTGGCTCCTTGGAGCCCGCCCCGCGGACGGGCTAGTTACCGATTCGCAGAGGGACCGGGACAACGCTCGCCACGTTCCGCCCGTCCCGCGTGCGGGCCGGGTAGAACTGATATGCCATCATGCGCTGCTGGAACTCCCGGCTGTAGGCCGCGTCCGCGATCGGCGGGTCGATTTCGACCCGAGTGACGCGCCCGTCGACCGCCACCCAAAACTTCACCACGTAGGTGCGGCCAGCCACGGAGCCGGGGACCTTCGCCAACGGCGGCAGAATCGCCGTCCGCGGCGAGGCGACGAAAATGTAACCGCCTTCGCCTCCCGTTCCAGGCCCCGCGTCCGCCCCCGTGGCGCCGCCCGTGCCGCCCCCCTGCGCGCCGCCCGCGCCCGGCCCCGCTCCGGAAGCGCCGGCCGCTGCACCCCCGAGCAGCGCGACCCGCACCGTCTCCCGCGGCACCTCGAGCGGCGGCAGATCGAGCTTCAGCTGTGGCAGGGACCGCACATCGGAGAGGGCTAGCGCGGGCGCGGCGGGGACTAGGACCGCCGTCGGTCCGGTCGTCGGCAGCGTGAAGAAGTTGACCTGCGGTCGGTTCCCTCCCCCACCGCCGTGCCCCGGCGCGCCTGGGAGACGCTGCAGCACTTCCCGGCCGTGCACGATCAGGACTGCGAGGATGAGCGCGTGCACCAGCAGGGAAATCGCGGCGCCCCGCCCCAGCCGTCGCTGGCCGAGGGGGAGGCGCAGTCCGGGGAGAGCCGGTCGCGGGGTCGGCGGCGCGGGCACGGTCACGAGGTTAGATACCCCGGCAGGCGTGGAGGGGCACAGACAAACGCGTAGGGGCGCAGCATGCTGCGCCCCTACGCTACCCTCGAGCCCGCCATCCGGGCTACTGCTTGCTCTGCTCCGGCGGCGTAAACCCGATCACCTGCACCCCCGCCCCATGCGCAATGTCCATGGCCTGCATCACGTCGAGGTACTTGCGGTTCGGCGCCGCCTTGATGAACAGGAGCTTGGCGGGGCGCGGGTCGAACACCTGGTGGAAGGCCTGGTCGAGCTGGCTCACCGGGTAGGGTTGCCCGTTAATCGCATACGACCCGTCTGCCTTGAGCTCGAGCACGATTTGGCTGGACGGCTTCTCCTTCGTCTTTTGCTGCTGCTTGGGCGGGACCTGGACGTCGAACGCCTTGCGCGACATCGGCTGCGTGATCATGAAGATGATCAGCAGCACCAGCAGCACGTCGATCAGCGGCGTGACGTTGATGTCGGAGCTGAGCCCCTCGCCCGAGCCGGTGGACCCCATCGACATAGGTCAGGCCCCTTCCTTCTTTTTCGTGAGCGACTGCTTCTGCTCGGTGATCGCACCCACCACACGGACACCGGCCTGCCGCGCGATCTCGATCGCCTGCTGCACGCGCGCGAACTCGATGTTCTGGTCGGCCTTGAGAAACAGGATCTTGTCCTTGGTGCGGCTGGCATAGATGCTCTCCAACCGGGTCGGTAGGTCCTCGTCCTTCACCTGCCGCGGCCCCTCGCCCAGGTCGAGGAAGAACTTGCCTTCGCGGTCGATACCGAGCCGGATCTCGTCGGGCCCTTCGGGCCGGAGCTCCGGGTTCTCCGAGCGCGGGATCGTGGCCTGGAAGCCCGCCGCGATGATCGGCGTCACGATCATGAAAATGATGAGCAGCACCAGCATCACGTCGATCAGCGGCGTGACGTTGATGTCGCCCTTGACCGCGGACTTGGCGCTGGCGCTAGTGACTGACAGGGCCACTGGACTGGGACGCTTTCTGCGTCTGGAATTCCTTCGTGAAGATCGAGCGTCCGAACTCGGAGCCGACGCTCTTGATCAGGTAGTCGATCAGCTCCTTCGAGGTATACGTCATCTCCACCGAGAGGAAGTCGATCTTGGTCGTGAAGTAGTTGTAGAGCCACACCGCCGGAATGGCGACGATCAGTCCGAACGCGGTGGTGATGAGGGCTTCCGCGATACCGGCCGACACGGACGCCAGCGAGCCACCGCCGCCCGACGCCGCCATGCCCGTGAAGGCGTTCACGATCCCCATCACAGTGCCGAGCAGTCCCACGAACGGCGCCGTCGAGCCCGTCGTCGCGAGGATGCCGAGGCCGCGCTTCAGCTCCGCCGCGACGATCAGCATCTCGCGCTCCACGGCGCGCTCCACTGAGTTGATGTCGGCCGCTGTGATCGTGGCGCGGTCGCGCAGCAGCGGCTTCACTTCCGACAGCGCTTCGCCAACCACCCGCGCCACGTGGCTGCGTTTCTGCTTCTCCGCCAGCTTGATCGCGCCGTCCAGCTGCTCTTCCTGGAGGAAGCGCGAGAACTCGGGAGCGAACTTCATCGTCTCCTTCTGGGACCGGTACAGCTGCCACAGCTTCTGGAAGGAGCTGGTCCACGAGATCAGCGACATCAGGAACAGCACGACGACGATGAATTTCGCGAACGGGCCCATCGATACAAACAGATCGTAGAGCGAGAGGCTCATGTGCTAGAGGCTCCTTTGGGCCTTGAGCGGGTGCGGGCCTAGCGGCCGGTGATCTTGAAGTCGATCGGGATGTTGATCAGCACGCGCACCGCCCGCCCGTGCACCCGGGCCGGACGGAACAGCGCTTTGAGCACGTACGTTTTGGCCGGCTGATCGAAGCCGGGGTTGGGGCTCGAAATCACCTTGAGCGAAGGAGGCTCGGCCCGGCCGCTCGTATCGATGATCGCCTGGACCATGACCCGCCCCTGAATCCCCGCCTGTCGCAGCAGCTCGGGGTACTGCGGTTGCGGACCGGAGAGGACGGACGGCTTCTCCTCGACGATCGCTTCCATGAACACTTCGTTGCCCGTCGGCACGATCCCGGTCCCAATGCCACCTTCGACGCCCGTGCCGGAGTAGTCCTTGGGATCGAACTTTTCCTGGAGGTTGACCGGCGGGATGTTGGTCGGGATGACGTCGGGGGCGACGACCGTCTGGAACCCCTTGAGCGGCACATCGAGCTGCACCGGCTGCTGCTCCGGCGGCTTCTGCTGCTGCTGCTGGTCAAGGAACACCATCGCGGTGTCCACCTTGACCGAGTGGTCAGTCTGGCCGGCGTTGAGCGTCGCGTACACCGCGCCCGCGATGATCGCGGTGTGGACCGTCAGCGAGACGAAGCCGATGCTGAACGCCTTCTTGCTGTTTTTCTTGCGCTTGGACTCAATCAAGACGTCGAACACGACCATCCTCCGGTGCCCGGTACGTATGTAATACTGCACTTTCGCCTTGGCCCGCTAGTGGAGCGCGCATTACAAAACGATGACAGCCGCGTGAGAGGTCGGCGTCGGCTCCGGAGCGCCGCGCCGCGCGTCGCGAGCAGGTGTGGTCCCGTCTCCTCACCCTCCCAGCTCCTGGCTCACCGCGCGAGCACCCGATAGGTGTACCGGATCAGCCCAGTGCCCTCCGCTTCAAAGTCGAAGCGCAGCTGCACCCGCGTGCGCACCGGCACCCCCCTGGCGACGCCGGGTCGGAAGCGGGCTTGCGGCAGCGCTCGCTCGATTTGCGCCACCACACCTACGGCGGTGCTGGAGAGGAGGCGTACGGTTTCCGGCTCGACCAGGCCGTCTTGATCCACGACCGCCTGCAGCGCGACGAATACGTGGGCCCGCCGGGCCGGGAGCACGACGCCGTCCAGAACCATCTGGTAGGGGAAGAGGACGAACTGTGGCGGGACCAGGCTGTCGGCGCACTTCGTGAGGCAGTCATACAGCGTCGCGACTGCCGGGCGGACCGCCACCCTCCGCAGCCCTGTCGAATCGCCCACACCCACCGCGGCCCGCGCCTCGCCGGCCAGGCGGGCGATCTCCGGGTCGAATCCGTCCAAGCCGGCCACATCTAAGCCGGGGTCGAGGGAAAAGGCCTGGCGGAACGCGTCCGAGGCAGCCGAGTCGCTCGCCGAGTAGAAATTCACGATGCCGAGCAGCACCCAGGCTTGGACGCGCTCGGCTGGCGAGCGCGCGGGGGCGTCGGTCACCCGCCGGAGCAGCACCGCGGCGCTGTCGAGCTGTCTCGCGCGCAATTGGGCGCGGGCCTGCGCGATCAGCTCGGCAGACGCCGGGGCGCCGCTATCGGCCTGCGCGTACACAACCGCCGGGCCGAAGAGGAGCGGCGGCACTACCCAGACGGCTCGCGACAGCTGAAGAGGCCGCATGGGACCTCACTCATCGGGTCGGCAACGAAAGTGCAAAACGTATGCCTACCAGGCCGTCGTGAGCGCAAAGTCGATCGGCAGGCGCACCAGGACTCGCACCGGCCGGCCGTGCTCGCGCGCGGGGCGAAACTCGATCCGTTTCAAATCGCTCATGGCCAAACGGAGGTCCGAGCGGTTCACGCCACCCAGGATCCTGATGGACGACGGTTCCGCATGGCCGGAGGAATCGACGACAGCTTCCAGCGTCAGGAGAACCCGAGTCGCAGGGGCGTCCGTTCCAGCGTCAGCGCTCAGCCGGTAGACCGAGTCTCCCTGGACCCGAACTGCCAGCCAAGCCTCGCTCCAATACACCTCCTCAGCGTCAGCCGGTCGGTCGACGTGCTCAACCGCGAGACGCTGGGCTGTGGGGACCATGAGGAGGGCTACAGAAGCCTCCGGCTCGGAGGGAAATACCTGTCCGAAATCGCAGATGACGAACGCCGTATCGGCCTTGACAGGTGAACGCTGACCCTCCCGTGGCGCGAACATCAGCAGGACCGCGTTCAATGCAACATTCGCAAAGGCCAGTTTGGCGCCAGCTGACCATCGGTGCCCGGGGGGAGGGTCCGATGCTATGAGCCTGTCGAACATAGGGAGTCCTCTCCTGAAGCGGTCGCCAGGACGATAGTCTCGGAGGGTTGCGCGGCGGTGGGCGGTCGATGACAAAGCGATGATGGTGGGATGCGAGGAAGCCGTCACCGCCGCTCGGTGATGCGCAAGACCCCGCTCATGCGGCAGCGGCGTTCGGCAGCGTGACTGTGAAGGTCGTCCCCCGCCCCGGGCGGCTCTGCACCTCGATGGTCCCGCCGTGCGCTTCGGCGATCCACTTGCAGATGGCGAGGCCGAGCCCCGCCCCCGGACGCTCGCCGGTGCGGGTGCGCGCCGAGTCGGCCCGCCAGAAGCGATCGAAGATGTGGGGCAAGTCGCCCGCCGCGATGCCGATCCCGGTGTCGGCGACGGTCAGGGTGACGCGGCCGTCCGCCTGCCCGAGCTGCATCCGGACGCTGCCGCCCGACGGGGTATACTTCACCGCGTTGGTGACGAGGTTGAGGATCAGCTGGCGGATACGGCTCGCATCCACGGGCACGATTACCGGCTCCGGCGGCGTCGCGAGCTCCATTTGCACTCCCGCTTGCTCGGCGAGCAGCTCGCCCGTCTCGCGCGCTTCCTCGACGATCTCCCGCAGGTCCACCCGCTCGCGGTGCAGGGGCGCGATGCCCTCGTCCGCCCGGGCGAGCGTGAGCAGCGCGTCCACGAGCTCCGTCATGCGCTTGATCTCCTGGAGCGTCTCTTCGAGCGTGGCGAGCGTATCCTGGGGCAGTCCCGACGTCGTGAGCGCCCGCTCGACGCCACCCCGCAGCACCGTGAGCGGCGTCTTGAGCTCGTGGCTCGCGTCCGCCGTGAAGCGGCGCAGGGCGGCGAAGCTCCGTTCCAGCCGCGTCATCATCTGGTTGAGTGTCTCGGCGAGGCGCCCCAGCTCGTCCTTCACCATCGGCTCCGCGAGTCGCCGGTGCAGACTGCGGCCGTCGGTGATTTCGCGGACTTCGCTGATGATCCGGTCCACCGGCTCGAGCGCGCGGCGCGCGATCCAGGAGCCGACGAGAATGGCCGCGATCAGTCCGATCGGGACGATGAGCACCAGCGTGGAGAGCAGCTGGGCGACCGCTAGCTCCGCGGTGCGCACGTCTGCGGCGACGAGCAGCGACCCGAAGCGCGGGCCAGCGCCGCTCACGATGTGCGCCACGTAGCGGAGCTCCGGGCCGTCCGGCTCGAGGCGCACGGTGCCGCCGGTGCGACCCGAGAGCGGGGGCGTCATCAGCCTGCGCAGCTGCACGACCTGCTGATACGTGAGCGACGCGTTGGACGACGAGTACAGGATCTCGCCGTCCTGGGCCGTAATCAGCAGGTAGTCGGGCACCGCCTCCAGCACGGCCTTGATGTCCGCCACCAGAGCGGGCTTGCCCGTCGAGTCGTAGGTGACGAGCGCACCGCGGGCCCGGTAGCTCTCCCCGAGAATCGCGGCGCTCAGCTCGGCCTCGGACCGGATCCGCTGGTCCAGATCGTCGTAGGAAGCGCGGCGGCGCGCCACGTACAGCACGATCGCGAAGGCGGCGAGCGTGAGCACCAGCGCCGCCGAATACCAGACCGTCAGGCGACCGCGGATCGTCTGCATCTCACGCCTTCACGACGTAGCCCACGCCGCGCACGGTGTGAATGAGCTTCGGCTCGCGCGCGTGATCGATCTTCTTGCGCAACCGGGTGATCACGACGTCCACGATGTTCGTGCCGGGGTCGAAGTGGTAGTCCCACGCGTACTCGGTGATCAGCGTGCGCGGCATGACGCGGCCCGGGTGCCGCATCAGGTACTCCAGGACGGCGTACTCCTTGGGCGTGAGCTCGATCACCTTGCCGCCGCGCTTCACCTCCCGGCTCCCGGTATCGAGGCTCAGGTCCGCGACCTTGAGCACGGGCGGCGCGATCGCCTTGGGCCGCCGCCCCAACGCCTCCACGCGGGCGAGCAACTCCTCGAGCGAGAACGGCTTCGTGACGTAGTCGTCGGCGCCCATCCGCAGGGCTTGCACCTTGAAGTCGACCGCGTCCTGCGCGGTGAGGACCAGCACCGGCACGCCGTTCCCCCGATCCCGCAGGGTGCGCAGCACGTCGAGCCCCGACGTCGTCGGAAGGCGGAGATCGAGCACCAGCAGGTCGTAGTGCCCGTTCGCGGTGAGCCGCAGGGCCTCCCCCCCGTCGCCCACCAGCTCGACGTGATAGCCCGCCTCGGCCAGCCCTCGCTTTACGTACTGCCCGACCGTCTTGTCGTCTTCGACGACCAGGATCTTCATTCGACCGGAAGGTACACCTTGAAATTCGAGCCGATGCCGACCTGCGACTCCACCTCGATGCGACCGCGGTGCTCCGCGATGATGCCGTAGCAGATCGAGAGGCCCAGACCCGTGCCGCGCCCCTGGGGCTTGGTGGTGAAGAACGGCTCGAAGATCTTGGGCAGGTCTTCCTGCTCGATACCGGTGCCGGTGTCGATGAACTCGACCAGCACCTCGTCCCGACGCTCGGGGTTCATCCGGGTCCGCACCGTCAGGGTGCCGCGCGAGTCCATCGCGTCCATGGCGTTCAACATGAGCGCCATGAAGCTCTGGATCAGCTTCTCCTGGTCGGCGAGCACGCCCGGCAGCCCCGGCGCGAGCTCGCGCGCCACGGTCAGCCGCTTGAAGCGGTTGTGATGCTTGAGGAGGAACAGGGTCTGCTCCACCACCGCGTTCACGTCCACCTGCCGCTTCTCCCCCGAGCGGGGCCGGGAAAAGTCGAGCAGGCTGTCGACGATGCGGCGGCAGCGCTGCACCTCGGTGTCGATGATCTTGAGGTATTCCTCTTGCGCATCGCGCGTGGCCGGCGCGAGCTCCTCGCCGCGCAGCGACAGCGCCTCGCAGCAGGCGAGGATCGTGGCGAGCGGGTTGTTGATCTCGTGCATGACGCCGGCCGCGAGCTGCCCCACCGCCGCCAGCTTCTCGGTCTCGGACAGGCGCTGCTGCGCCTGGCGCCACTCGGTGATGTCTTCCCCGATGGTGATCACGTGCGAGATGTGTTCGCCGTCCTGTCGCATCGGGATCTTCGTGATGCGGTAGTGGCGCGTCTCGCCGCTCGCCGCCGACTCCATCTCCACCTGCTGGATCTCGCCCGTGTCGAACACGCGGTCGAATTCTCGCTTCAGCAGCTCGCGCGGCTGGCGGTCCAGCACGTCGAAGACGTCGCGGCCGACCGCATCCTCGCGTGACACACCCTGCGTGCCGGCTTCGCGCTTCCGGTTCCAGGCGCGGATGCGGTAGCCGCGGTCGATCACGTACAGCCCGACAGGAAGCGAGTCGATGATCTGGGCGGCGAAGCTCCGCTGCACCTCCATCTCGTGAGTGCGGAGCGCCACTTCGGACGCGAGGTCCTGCGATAGCTCGGTCGCGGCGATCATGGGCGCCAGGATCCGCGCCACCACCACGACGACGTCGTGCGCCACGCCCTCGTAGCGACCGCCCGGGATGACGACCTCGAGCGCGCCGAGCGGCTCGTCCTCGTGGATCAGCGGCAGCCGCAGCACCGAGCCCCCGGCCGTCCCCTCGCGCTGCGCTCCCTGCAGCACCCAGTCGGCGACGGGCGGCGCGTACCCCGCCGGCTCCGCCTCATCGCCCGGCGTGGTCACGGGCGCGTACCGCGTGCCGTCCGGCGTGCGCAGCCACAACCGGCAGCGGCGCAGGTTCAGCCCCCGGCGCAATGCTCCCACCACGCCCCGCAGCGCCACGCCCGACGCCAGACCCGACTGCAGCACGGACGCGACTTCGGCGATGACCCGGATGCCGGGATGTTCAGTGTCGAGTTGAGGAGCGACCATCGGCCGCTAACCTAGGGATGGGGCTCCCGGCGCGCCAGCGGCGCTTCGAAGCGGATGCCCAGAAACGGCCGCACGTCGCTCGCCTGGCCGAAGAACAACGTCGGGCCGAGCAGCAGCCCGAATTGCACGCCGTCCGGGTCGCCGAACTTGAGTCCCGGAAGCACGGTGAGCGCGCCCCACGGCGACCCCTGCGGGAAGGGCGAGCGGGCCCCGAGGTAGGCGGTGCCCTCGACCGTGAGGTCGACACCGACCTCGCTCTTGCTCGTCTCGGTGCCGAGGTCGGCGAGCGGCAGGAGCCCGGTGTGCCCGCCCAGAGTCAACCCGAACACGAAGCCGCGTGCGCCGCCGAGAATCGCGCCTTCGTCGACAAACGAGCCGAGCCGCGCGGTGAGCGACGCCACGCGCATCGGCCCCGCGCGCACCGCGCGGGCATAGCCGACGTCGGCCGCTTCGACCTGCCACCCGCCGCCGAGCGTCCCCGCGAACCCGACTGTCCACGCACCGCGCCGCTGCGCGCCGAGCGGCGTGGACAAAGCCACGAGGGCCGCCGACATTGTGATGATGGACAGACGCACGTTCGTGCTCCTCACAGGCGCCACTTCGGGGGCGCTGCTCCGTCCGCCCTTCCGGCTGTCCGCCAGTCCGACCAGCGCGGGCGGGCGGGCGGGCGGACCGGCGCTCGGGCGGCTGAGATTCGAACTCGACGAGCACCGCCGCTGGTCGCTCTGGTACTACGGCGAGGGCCAGCCCGTTCCCCTGATCCAGACCGCCGTCGTCGGCGCCCTGGTGGGCGACCACGTGGTTACGCTCGCCGATCTAGAAGATAGCACGGTGGGAAACCGCCGGCCGCCCGGGGGCGAGTCCGTCGTGGTGCGCGGGCGCGCGGCCGGCGTGTTCCTGGAGGCCGAGTTCCTCTCTGCCAGCGAGACTGGAGGGGGCGCGCCGCAGGCGGCGATCTCGGTGACGATCTACCCTGACCGCTACCTCCCCACGGTGAAGGGCATCCGCTTCTTCCAGGCACCGGAGGCCGCCGTGCTGGCCGGCGAGGCACCGCTCGTCGCGCTCGTCAACGGCTATCACTCTTGGAGCCCCTGCCAGGTCGTGAAAGTCTCGGCTACCACCGACGAGGGGCTCGCGAGCCACGGCGCGCTCGGCTTGACCAGAGGCGGCCGCGGACTGGCACTGGCATTCGACCCCGGCGAGCCGGGCGAAGCGACGGTGCAGCTTGCGCGGGAGGGCCTGGAAGCCGGCAGCGCGTGGCTCCCGACGCGACCGCTCCGCCCGGAGGGCGATGCGTCCCGCATGCGCATCTGCTACCAACCGGAGGGCGATGGCCTGGACGCGCTGACGGCGCTCTTCATCCCCTCCTCGCCGGTGGACCGCGAGCGGCTCGCCTCCCAGACGGCCCCCGCGGGATGGTGCACGTGGTATGAGCTGCTCGGCAAGGTGAGCGAGACGGACGTCGTGGCGAACCTCGAGTTCTGCGCGGCGAACTTCGACCGCCGGTTCTTCCGCTACATCCAGCTCGACGACGGCTATCAAAAGGCGACCGGCGACTGGGACATGAACGCCAAGTTCCCCCACGGGCACCGCTGGCTCACGGACCAGATTCACGCCAAGGGGTTCAAAGCGGGCCTGTGGGTGGCCCCCTTCGCTGTGACGGAGCGCTCCGGCATCCCGACCGCGCACGCCGACTGGCTGCTGCGGCGTGCCGACGGTCCGATCGTGTGGGACACGCGGGACGACTGGGGCGGCAAGGTCTACTCGCTGGACGGCGCGCACCCGCACGTGCAGCAGTGGCTGTTCGATCTGGCGCGCCGCGTGGTGCAGGAGTGGGGCTACGACTACCTGAAGATCGATTTCCTGCTGTGGGCCACGGCAGGCGACTCCCATTACGGCGGCTTGACGCATGCCGAGGCCTATCGCAAGGGTCTCGGGGCGATCCGCGACGGCTTGGGCACCGAGGCGTTCCTGCTCGGCTGTGGCGCCCCGCTGCAGCACGCCGTCGGCTACGTGAATGGCATGCGCATCGGCACCGACGTGGACGCGAGCTGGGGCGGCATCCAGGCGCCGGCGCGTGCTGCGGGGCTCCGCGGCTTTTATCACCGGGCCACCTGGCTCAACGACCCCGATTGCCTGGTCGTTCGGCCGCCGCTGTCTGGCGCCGAGGCCCAGGTGTGGACGTCAATCGTGGCCCTGTCCGGAGGCGTGACCGTCCTCTCGGACAACCTCCCGAAGCTCCCGCCCGACCGCGTGCCGCTGCTGCAGCGCGCGATCCCGGTGGCGGCGGTCGCCGGCCGACCGCTGGGCACGGCGTCCGCGGCGCGCGAGGTGGCGCCCGCGCTCGTTGCAGGCGACGACGCCTATCCGATCGCCGGGCAATGGCGGTTCCGCACTGGCGACGATCCCCGCTACGCCACGCGTGAGTTCGACGAGGACACGTGGGAGGCAATCGCGGTGCCGAAACGGTGGGAAGAAGCAGGGCATCCCGACTACGACGGGTACGCGTGGTATCGCACGCGATTCCACCTCCCTGCGGCTCCGCCCGGGCGATCAAGGGCCGGCGCGGGCGGTCAAGGGCGGTCGGTGTACCTGGAACTCGGGAAAGTCGACGACGCCGACGAGACGTTCATCAACGGCGTAAAGGTCGGGCAGACGGGCGACTTCCCGCCGAATTACCGCGGCGACTGGCAGGCATACCGCCGCTACCGCGTCCCGGCGGACGCCCTTAAGTGGGGCGGCGAAAACGTGCTCGCGGTCCGCGTCTATGACGGGGGCGGCGCCGGAGGGATCTGGAGCGTACGCCGCGACCCACCCCCCGCCCATTGGGTCGTCGAGGGCGCGCCGCGCTGGTGGACGGTCGCGCTCATCAATTGGGAAGATGAGCCGCGTCAGCTCGCCGTGCCGCTCGGCACGCTCGGGATCAGCGGCGCCGGATTCGACGCATACGACGTGTGGCGCGACGCCCCCCTCGTCGTCCCGAAAGACGCGCTCATGGGAACGCTCGATCCCCACAGCACGCTCACCGTCGCGCTGCGCGCCGCCGCGGCGCATCCGCAGATCATCGGCACCACCCGCCACATCGTGCAAGGCGCCGTGGACATCGCGGACGAGGTGTGGGAAGCCGCGACGCGAACGCTCAAGGCAAAGTCGGTGAACCTGGACAGCCGGGCGTACGCAGTGACCGTCGCCGTGCCGAAAGGGATGCGGCCGGGGACGTGCAAGGCGGACGTTCCTTGCACAGTGAAGCGGTTGGAGTCGGGGCATACGGTGCTGGAGTGGGCTGCGGGAGGCGATGGCCGAGACATCAGATGGGAATTGACCTTCCGGTCGGTAAATAGACGCTGAGGTAGACGCCAAGGGCCCGAGACGTCTCGGCCATCTCGGCGTCTACCTATTCACCTCTTCACTTGATTCCTGTCAGTTGAATCCCCCGCACGAAGTACTTCTGCGCCACGAAGTACAGAACGAGCAACGGAACCACTGCCGTGACCGCCGCCGCCATCTGATACGGCCAGTTCGTGTAGTACAATCCGTGAAAGCTGGCGATGCCGACCTCGACGACCCGCATCTCGGCCGACCGCGTCGCGATGAGCGGCCAGAGGAAGCTCTTCCACTGATCGACGAAAGCGAACACCGCGAGCGTGGCGAGCGCGGGCTTGGAGAGCGGCAGCACGACGCGCCAGAAGATGGTCCACTCTCCCGCCCCGTCGAGCCGCGCGGCGTCCTCCAGATCACGCGGGATTGTCAGGAAGAACTGCCGCAACAGGAAGATCCCCCACACGGACACGAGCTCGGTCGAGATCAGCCCGGCGTACGTGTCCACCCAGCCGAGCGCGTTGATGATCAGGAAGCGCGGGATCAGGAGCATAACGACGGGGACCATGAGCACCGAGAGGTATGCGACGAAGACGCGGTCGCGCCCCGGGAAACGCAGCCGGGCGAAGGCGTAGGCGGCCATGGTGCTGGTCGCGACCTGCCCGGCGACGACGCACACCGAGAAGATCGCCGTGGTCAGGAAGAATCGGTCGAACGGCAGCGCCGTGAGGGCGGCGGCGAAGTTCTCCGGGTGCGGCCGCGCCGGCACGAGCGGCGGCGGGTAGCGCAACACCTCGAACTCGTCCATCAGGGCCGTCGCGATCATATAAAGGAAGGGCACGAGCGTGGTGACCGCGAGCGGCAGCACCAGGGCACCTCCCAACAACCCGCGTCCCCACGCGCCACGCCTCATGCTACGCATACTCCACGGGCCTCCCCAGCAGCCGGAACTGCGCCCGAGTCACAGCGAACAGCGTCACGAACAGGAGCAGGGACAGCGCGCTCGCGTACCCGAACTGCAGGAACTGCCACGCCGTCTGGTAGATGCGATACACGATCACGTCCGTCGCGTGTAACGGCCCGCCGTCGGTGAGCACGTAGATGTACGTGAAGACCTGGAACGAGCCGATGATCCCGGTGACCAGTACGAACAACGTCACGGGCCTGAGGAGCGGGAAGGTGATCCGCCAGAAGCGCTGCCACGCACTCGCCCCGTCCACGCGCGCGGCGTCGAGATACGCCGGCGGGACGCCCTGCAGCCCCGCGAGGAACACCGTCATCTGGTAACCGAGCTGCGCCCAGACCGATACGATCATCACGGCGACGAGCGCCGTGCGGGGACTGCCCAGCCAATCCACCGGCCGCAGATGCGCAACCGACAGCAGGTAGTTGATCAGGCCGAAATCGGGGTTGTACATCCACTGCCACACGAGCGCGATCGCGACCACCGAAGAGACGTACGGCAGGAACAGCATTGTCCGGACCGCGCGCACGCCCCACGACCGCCCGTTGAGCGCCAGGGCCGCGCCGAGCGACAGGGTCACCGACACCGGTACGTACAGCACATACAGCGCGGTGTTGCGAAGCGAGATCCACACCAGCGGATCGTGCAACATCCGAGCGAAGTTTGCGAGGCCGACGAACGGCGTCGCGGGGTCGACGAGGGTCCAGCGGTGCACCGATAGGTACAGCGCGAACAGGATCGGCGCGAAGGAGAAGACGGCGAGGTGGAGCGCCGAGGGAGCGAGGAAGCCCCATGCCGCGACCGTCTCGCGCAAGCGCTGCGGGCGCGCCGCCTCACGCTCGCCCCACGCGGCCAGCGCGGCGGCGAGGGGCCCGAGGAGCGCCAGTCCGAGCGTCAGCGCCAGCCACCCGACTGTGGCGGCCTCCGCCGGCACCGTGCGCAGCTCGGCCCACCGGCCGGGCGCCAAGCGGACGGCCACCGCCGCACGCGGCGTTCCCGCAACCGTACGCCGCCACGCGGCGTCCCCCGCGCTGTCGCCGGGCACGAGCTCCGCGCCGCGCACGATCTTTCCGAGCGTGGCGAGCGAGAACCGCGTCTCCGGCACGCGCGCCACTGCCTCCTGTATCAGCAGCCGCGCGTCGTCGAGCCACCGATCGGTCGAATCCTCGGCCGTGGTCCGGATATCGCCGGAGGCCACGACCCCAAGGAGCACCGCCGCCGCCGCGTACCACGCGAGCGCGCGTCGCGACCGGCTGGGTGCGCCACCCACGGCCGCCGCCGCGAGCGCCCCGGCCCCGAGGCCGAGCAGCACCGCGAGCGCGGTCCACCAGGACAGCCAGCCCGCGCGGGCCGGCCACGCCGCCACCCCGCCCACCACGTCCCACCCGTCGCGGTCGAACAGCGGCGCGAGCGTGGCCGCGCCCGCCGCGCGCGCGGCTGCATGCCGGCGCAGCTGGTCGAACTGGGAGGGCGAGAGCGGTCGCGCGGTCGCGCGCACCAGCGGCGCGGTGCCGTGATACACCTCGATCTCTGCCGTGAACCCCGGGAGGCCGTCGAGCGCCCGGGTCTCGATCAGTAGCCGGGGCAGATCGTAATCGGCGCTGCCCCGCGCTGGGGGCGCAACCAGCGCCAGGTAGGCGGCGGTGGTCGCGGCGACCCGCTGGGCGAGCGCCCGCTCGGCGCGCGCGCTCGCCCAGCGCACCGTGCCGAGCACC
>Ga0209235_1000416_pt1 | contig 21174 bp, 21 predicted proteins | sample GraSoi013_1_20cm_4_FD_185817 | JGI IMG/M metagenome (GOLD analysis project Ga0209235, IMG submission 185817) | Grasslands soil microbial communities from the Angelo Coastal Reserve, California, USA - Sample 09_25_2013_1_20cm (SPAdes) (version 2) | ecosystem: Environmental > Terrestrial > Soil >... | reverse complement strand
AGTCGTCGCCATGAAAATGGTCCGTCTGGACCGCGGGGAGGCCGAGGGGTTCTACCACGTGCACCGCGAGCGTCCATTCTTCGCGTCGCTCGTCGCGTTCATGTCCTCGGGACCGATCGTGCCGATCGTGCTCGAAGGAGAAGACGCCATCGCCAGGGTCCGGACCGTCATGGGCTCCACCGACCCCGCCAAGGCCGGCGCCGGCACGATCCGAAAGGATTTCGCCTCCTCGATCGAGAAGAACATCGTGCACGGGTCGGACGGGCTGGCGACCGCCAGCTTCGAGATCGGCTACTTCTTCAGCGCCCTGGAGATCCCGCCGCGCTGAGACGCGCGGATGAAGCGCGGCTCGAGCCGCCCGGCGCGAGGAACCTCCCGCCCACTCTCTGCTGAGGACCGATGAAGGATTTTCGCCGGCTGCTGCGCTACGTGCGGCCCTACCTCGGCCGCCTGATCGCGGCCGCCGTGTGCTCCGTTCTCATCTCCCTCGTCTATGTGGGCCTCCTGGTCCTCATCCAGCCGATCCTGGAGCTGCTCTTCCCGGGTGCCGTGACGCTCCCGGGCGCCGCCGCCGGCAAGACCCGGCCGTTCGATCACCTCAGGAAGCTCCTCGGCGCCGGCGGGACGGATGCGCCCGGCCTGCCGTTCGCCCGCTGGCTGGGCGGCGGGACGAAGGGCACGATCATCCTGATCGCGGTTCTGATCGTCGTGCTGTTCGTCCTCAAGGGGATCTTCACCTACCTCGCCTCGTACCTGACGCGCTCGGCGGGCCTGCAGGCGGTGCGTGATCTCCGCGCCGACCTGTACGCGCGGATCCAGAGACAATCGCTGGCGTTCTTCTCGGATCACCCGACGGGCAGCCTGATCTCCCGCGTGGTGAACGACGTGGGGAGGCTCCAGAGACTCGTGTCCGGCGACCTCGCCGAGGTATTCCGTCTCGGGGCGATCGTCATCGGGCAGGCTGCCTGGCTGTTCTACCTCAACGCGCGGCTCGCCTCCTTCTGCCTGATCCTCCTGCCCCTGCTCGTCTATCCGGTGGCGCGCTTCGGGGCGCGCCTCAAGGCCACCAGCCGACGGAGCCAGGAGAAGATGGGCGAGGCGGTCGACGTGATGAAGGAGGGGATCACCGGAACGCGCATCGTGCAGGGCTTCGGGATGGAGGAGTTCGAGATCGGGCGCTTCCGCAGGGCCCTCGACCGTATCCAGAATGCCGAGAAACGGGCGGCGCGGCTGGTGTCGCTGACCGCCCCCGTGCTGGAGCTGGTCGGCGCCATCGGGGCCGCCATCCTCCTGGCCTACGCCCTGCAGCGCATCCACGCGGGGAAGCTCTCCCCCGCCGATGTCTTCACCTTCTTCGCCGCTCTGTTCATGATCTACGGATCGATCAAGAACCTTGTGAAGATCAACAACGAGGTGCAGCAGGCGATGGCGGCGGCCCAGCGCGTCTTCCAGCTTATGGACCTGCCGAACCGCATCCGCGAAAAACCGGCGGCCCTGGATCTGCCGCCGTTCCGCGACCGGATCGAGTTCCGGGGCGTGCACTTCGCCTACGGCCAGGCGCCGGTCCTTCGGGGCGTCGACCTCGTCGTTCCCGCCGGCACGGTCGTCGCCCTGGTCGGTTCCAGCGGGGCCGGCAAGTCGACCCTGGTGAACCTGCTGCCGCGATTCTACGACGTGAACAAGGGGGCGGTGCTCATCGACGGCCGGGACGTCCGCGAAGTTTCGCTGGCGTCGCTTCGCGCGCAGATCGGGATCGTCACGCAGGAGGTGATTCTGTTTGACGACACCGTGCGCAACAACATCGCCTACGGCCGGGCCGACGTGCCGTTGGACAGGGTGACGGCGGCGGCGCGCGCCGCCCACGCCGAGCAGTTCATCGAGGCGCTGCCGCGCGGATTCGACACGACGCTCGGGGAGGCCGGCCACCGGCTGTCACTGGGGCAGAGGCAGAGGATCTCGATCGCCCGGGCCATCTTGAAGGACTCCCCGATTCTCATCCTGGACGAGGCGACGTCGTCTCTGGACATGGAATCGGAAGCCGAGGTGCAGGGCGCCCTCCAGAACTTGATGACCGGGCGGACCGTGTTCGTCATTGCCCATCGCCTCTCGACCGTACGCCGGGCCGACGTCATCCTGGTCCTCGACGAGGGTTCCCTGGTCGAGCGCGGCACGCACCCGGAACTTCTGGCGCGCAAGGGCCACTACGCGCGTCTGTACGCGCTGCAATTCCGCGACGATCGGCCGGCACCGGAGGCCTCGGTCCTCTGAGCGATCCTAGACCTCCGCGGTGTCGGGCCCGTTTCGGGGCCGGGAGCCACGAAAGAATGTCCCTGGCGATCCGCATCTTCCGGAGCGACCGGAACTGCCTCCTGCTGCTCCTCCTTCTCGGTGTTGCGCTCTTCGCCACCGGCCTGGGCGGGCACGACCTCTGGGCCCCCGACGAGCCGGACGTCGGGGAAGTCGTGCGCGAGATCCATCTGACCGGGTCATGGGCCGTCCTGCGCGACAACCAGCAGCTCTATTTCGAGAAGCCGCCTCTGTACCCCTGGCTGGGGGCGCTCGCCTCGCTGCCGGCGGGGAGGCCCACGGAATTCGCGCTGCGCCTGCCGTCGAGCCTGGCGGCCCTCCTCGGGCTGTTCGTGGTCTTTTATCTGGGCCGCGGGCTGTTCGGCAGGCGCACCGGGGCGCTTGCGGCGGTCATCCTGGCGACGACGTACGGCTATTTCATGGAGGCGCGCTGGGCCCATCCCGACATGCTGTGGACGTTCTGGCTTCTGCTCTCGTGCGTGGCGTTCCACCAGGCCTACCGTGCCGGGGGGGATCGGCGTTTCCTGGCGGTCTTCTATCTATCGATCGGTCTGGCCAATCTCACCAAGGGACCGCACGGTCTCCTGATTCCCCTGCTGTCCGTCATCGTGTTCCTGGCCTCGTCGCGCGACCTCGGTTTCGTGAGGCGCATGGGGCTGGCCTGGGGCCTGCCGCTGGCCCTCGTTCCGGCCGGCCTGTGGGTCGCCGCCTACCGCAGCACCGGCGAAGCGTTCCCGCTGGAGGCGCTTCTCCTCCGTCTGGCGCACCGCTTCACGCGCGGCGAGCACCACGCGCATCCGTTCTACCACGTCCTGATCAGCCTGGCGGCGGAATTCTTCCCCTGGGTGCTCCTGCTCCCCGCGGCCCTCTGGCAGACCCTTCCCCGGCGCGGCGCGCGGCCCGACAGGGACAACGCCTACGTCTATTCATGGATCCTGGTCACCTTCACCGTGTTCGGCCTGTCGGTCGAGAAACGCGGCGTGTACCTCCTGCCGCTCCTTCCGCTTCTCGCCCTTCTCGTGGCGCGCGTGTGGGACCTGGCCCTCCTCGGCTGGGAACCATCGCCGGCCGACCGCCCGATCTCCTGGTTGCTCGGGACCTCGCTCCTGCTGGCGCTCGGCGGTGCGATCGTGGTGCTGCCGAAGCTCAGGGTCCAGGCCCCCGACCTGCTGGGTCCGGCGGCCCTCCTGGCGTCGGTGGCGTGTCTGGGGACGCTCCTGGCCCTCGTCGTGCACCGGCGCCGCGGGGGCGGAGCCGCCCTGGCGGCCTTCAGCACCGGGCTTGTGGTCACCTACCTGGTGATCCCGATCGCCGTCCTGCCGGCCCTCGACCCTCACAAGTCCGCCCGCGCCTTCTGCCATCGAATCTTGGGGGTCGTCGGCGACCGGCCGCTGGCCATGTATCCGGACTACCATCCGACGTACGTCTACTACACCGGGCGCTTCATCCCGGTCCTGCGCGACCGCGAGGAGCTCAGACAGTATTTTTCCTCGGGGAGGCGCTCTTTCTGTCTCATCGAGGACGACGTCTACGAGGCGGAGCGGCGGGCTCTCGACCCGAACCTGGAGGTCCTGGACCGACAGCAGGTCGGACACCGCACGATGCTCCTCGTGTCGGGCGGCGCCGGCACCGTGGAAGAACGATCGATGCCGGGCATGGGGGGGCCGTGACCGGGCTCCCGCCGGTCGGCTCATAATCATGGGGACCGCGGATGGCGGGACGCTCTCGGGAGGGTCGCCATCGACCCCGCGCCGGGCGTGGTGCGCGTCACCGGGAGGTAGGTTGCGCGTTCTGTGTATCCTCAACGGCGGGGTCGAACATCCGAGCAGTCGGCTGCGGGTCCTGCAGCACCTGGCTCTCCTGAAGGGGCGCGGCATCGACGCCGACGTCTTCGTGGCGAAAAGACGCCGGGCGGCCGATCTGGCGGACCTGGCGCGCCGCGCACGCCGCTCCCACGCCGTCCTGGTCCAGAAGAAGCTGTTCGCGCGCTGGAAGCTGCCGCTCCTGCTCGGCCCCGCGCCGATCCTGTTCGATCTCGACGACGCCGTGTTCACGGTCAGCCCCGACGAGCGCGAGCGCTTCGGGGCGGAGCGGGCGGAGAAACGCGCCGCCTCGCGCCGCAGGCGGCTCGCGGCCGTGCTCCGGCGCAGCCACAGGGTGATCGCCGGTAACCGCTTCCTCGCCGAATACGCGGCGCGCTTCGCCCGGGACGTGACGGTGCTTCCGACCGCCGTCGATCTGCGTCTCTTTCCGGACGGTGCGCTGCGGAGGGCGCGCGAGGCGCGGCGTGCCGGGGGGAGGGCGCCGCGCATCGGCTGGGTCGGGAGCCGCCCGAGTCTGCGGTACCTGCCCGCCCTGGCGGAGCCGCTGCGACGCGTGCTCGCGGAGACGGGCGGGATCTTCGTCCAGATCTGCAGCGAGTTTGTCGATCTGCCGGGCGTGCCGACGGAGACGATCACGTGGAGCCTGGAGGACGAGCCCTCGGCCCTCCTGGACCTCGACCTCGGGGTGATGCCGCTCGACGACACGGCGTTCTCCCAGGGGAAGTGCGGGCTGAAGATCCTCATGTACCAGGCCGCGGGGCTGCCGGTCGTCTGCTCGCCGGTCGGCGCGAACCGCGACCTGGTGCGGGAGAACGAGACGGGGTTCTTCGCGCGCACGACGGACGAGTGGGCCGATCGCCTCCGCCGGCTCGTCGCCGATCCGCGGCTCGCCCTGGAGATGGGAGAGCGCGGCCGGGCGCTGGTCGAGGAGCATTACGAGGCCTCGGCCGTCGGCGCGCGACTGGCGGACCTCGTGGCGGGAGCGGCCGGCCGGGCGGCTGCGGGATGAGATCCCGTCGCGCGCCGCTCGCCCCGCGGCATATCCGCTCAGGGATGCGCTGTCTTCCACGCCAGCAGGGCGAGCACCAGCACGATGCCGGTGAGGACGAGGGGCTCCTGGTTCGCCACCATGAGGCGGAAAGACCATCCCTCCCGGCCGCCGGGATAGCGGCGGAGCCGCGGGACCAGGATCGGCACGCTCCGGTGGTACTGTTCGAACGCCTCTCCGTGCAGGCCGGCGAGACGCCCTCCTTCCACCCGCAGCTTGCGCGGGATGTAATAAAAGAAGAAGACGGCGTACCCCAGCGCAAGGGCGAGAAGGTTCAGGTACCCTTCCGTTCGCGCGGCGATCGCGAGGCCGGTGAGGATCAGCAGGCGCCCGAGATACAGCGGGTTCTGCGTGTAGGCGTACGGCCCGGAGGTGACGAGGCGGACCGACTTGGTCAGGTGTCCCGCCGCCCAGATCCGGATCGCCTCGCCGATGAGTGTGAGGGTCGCTCCGGCCAGAAGAGACGCCCGCGTGGGGCGGGACACGTCGATCAGGACGGCGATGAAGACGTAAACGGCGGCGAGACGAATCCGGCCCAGGGTCCTGCTGCGCTCAGTCACCTGTCGTCTCCGGGAACGGCGTCCGCTCGCGTCAGGGAGGGGGCATCCTAGATGGACGGACCCGGCACTGTCAACGCGCGCGGTCCGTGGCGCCGTCTCGCGCTCCTCCTGGCCGCCGGCTTCGTGCTGTTCTTCTGGCGGCTCGGCTCTCACGACCTGTGGCCGCCCGACGAGCCGCGCTTCGCGCTCGTGGCGAAGGAGATGTGGGCCCGCGGAGATTACTCGGTGCTGTCGCTCAACAATCATCTTTACACCGACAAGCCACCGCTGTTCTTCTGGGCGATCAATGGATTCGGGAGGCTCCTCGGGGGAATCGACGAATGGGCGGCGCGGCTGCCTTCCGCGGTCTCCGCGGTTCTCGCAATCCTGCTGATCGAGCGTCTGGGTGCCTGGCTCTACGACCGGCGGACCGGTCTCCTCGCGGCGCTCGTGTTCGCAACGTCCCTGCAGATCCTCGAGCGCGGCCGCTGGGCCTCGATCGACATGACGTTGAACCTTTTCGTCCTGTCGGCCGTCGTGCTGCTCTGGCGGGGCCGCGCGGAGCAGGGCGGAGGGCGCACCCGCATCGCCCTCGCCTGGGTCATGATGGCGCTGGCGACCCTGGCCAAGGGACCCGTGGGCCTGATCCTGCCGATCCTCGCGGTGCTTCCGTCGGCGCTCATCGAGCGCGACTTCCGGTCGGCTCGGCGCATCGTTTCGCCGATCGGCATCGCCCTCTTCCTCCTGATCACCCTGTCCTGGTTCGGCCTGTTCGCCTGGCGGCTGGGACCCCGGTACGCGCTCTGGGTCCTGATGCATCAGAACGTCGAGCGCTACGTCGGGGCGTGGAACGCGACGCATCCCGTCTGGTATTACCTGTGGCGCTTCCCGGTCGGTTTCTTCCCCTGGATCGTCTTCCTGCCGTGGGGCATCGCGCAGGCGCTGTCGCGCGAGGAGCGCGAGCGCAGGAGCGCCGCGCTTTTCCTTCTGACCTGGATCGCGTCGATCCTCCTGTTCTTCTCATTCTCGACGGGCAAGCGCGGGGTGTACATCATTCCGCTCTACCCGGCGGCGGCGATCCTGGTGGCGCGCCTCCTGGCCCGCGCCTGGGAGTCGGACGTCTCCTCCGGCGGCGCGCGGCGCCTGCGCGCTCCGCTCATCGCGTGGGCCGCGGCGGCGCTTCTCCTCGCGACGGGACTGCCGCTTGCGGCGCGCCACCGCTATCCAGAGCTCACCCTCGTGGCAGCGTCCATCGGGCTCGCCTTCGCTTCCGGGGCAGTCGCGGCGGCGGTCCTGCACGCGAAGGGCCGCACGGGGGGTGCCTTGATCTGTCTTCTGGGATCGCTCGTCGTCGTGGTCCTGGTGGCGACGGACGCCCTTCTGCCGTGGGTGAACCAGCGCCAGAACATCAGCCACTTCGCCTCGGACGTGAAGACGCGCCTGGATCCCCGGGCGGGTTTCGCCACGACGGAAGAAAAGCGTGACGCCTGGGTGTTCTACACGGGCCGGTTCGCCGAGGAGGCCGACACGCCGCCCGCCATCGTCGAGTATCTCTCGCGACCCGGTCCCCGGCAGCTTCTGATCGAGGACGACCTGCTGCGCGCGGTCGATCTGTCCGCGCTCCCCGGCGTCGTGGAAGACCTCCGCGGCACGGTGGCGGGACAGCCATACCATCTGTTGTCGAAGGACGCGGCGCGGTGAGGTGGACCGGTGTGCTGGCCGGAGCCCTCATGGCGCTCCTGGCCATCGTGGCCTTGTGGGGCATGGCACTCGTCGATCCGCCGGAGGGTCTCAGCCGCGGCCTCGCCGCGCTCTCCGCTCGCTATCCCGGGCGGATCGGCGGGGTGGAGGTCGAGAGGATTCCCTGCCCGCCCCTCAAACACTTGAGGTTGTACGTTGTCTGCACGAACGCCTGCGCGGAGACCTGGGTGATCGTCGGCGTCCGCGGCCTGTGGCCGGAGAACCTGGCGAACCTCGGGCGGGTTCCTCCCCAGCCGGCGGAGGAGACCCGAAGGCGGATCGGCGCGGCCGTGGCGCGGGACGGCCTGTCCCTCGATCGCGAGAGCGCGCGCGAGATGATCGGCTGCGATCTGCGTCTGGAGGGACTTCTCCCCGAGCTCGTCCTGACGCCCCTGGACGTCGTGGCCCTCGAAGGGGCGCGCGGAAGCGAAGCCGAGATGCAGCGCCTTTTGGAGAGCCTGGACGCCCGGGACGCATGGTCGCGCATCGAGACGGACGAGGTCGAGGAGGGCTTCCGGGGTCACCTGTTCTACTGGGACACGTCGCTTCCCGGCCGTCCGCTCCTCGAGATGACTTTCACGCTGGGGACCAACGGTGTCCTGCGCTCTCTCGACGTGGAGGAATCGCTCAGAGGCGGTAGTGATTCCGGTAGTACTCGAGGTACTCCCCCGTCTTGATCGGCAGCCACCAGGAGCGGTTCTCCGTGTACCAGGCGATCGTCTGCTCCAGCCCCTGTTCGAACGTCACGCGCGGGGCCCAGCCGAGCGCCCGGATCTTGGAGCAGTCGAGGGCGTAGCGCCGATCGTGCCCCGGCCGGTCCTGCACAGGGCGGACGAGGGTTGTGGGCTTGTTCAGGCGATCGAGGATCAGCCGGGTGATCTCGATGTTGCGGCGCTCGTTGCCCGCGCCGATGTTGTAGACCTCGCCGGGTGCGCCGCGCTCGAGCATCACGTCGAGGGCCATGCAGTGATCGGTCACGAACAGCCAGTCGCGGACGTTCTCGCCGTCGCCGTACAGGGGGAGCGGCTCGTTCACGAGGGCGTTGGTGACGAACAGCGGAATGACCTTCTCGGGATACTGGCGCGGACCGAAATTGTTCGATGCGCGGCTGATGTAGACGGGCAGCCCGTACGTCGCGAAATAGGAATAGGCCAGGCGGTCGGCGGCCGCCTTGCTCGCGGAATAGGGATTGCTCGGCATCAGGGCGTCGGTCTCGCGGCTCTGCCCCTGCGCGACGCTCCCGTACACCTCGTCGGTCGAGATCTGCACGAACGCCTTCGCTTTGCGCTGTCGCGCGACTTCCAGGAGCGTGTAGGCGCCGTAGATGTCGGTGCGGATGAACCCCTCGGGCTGGCCGATGGATCGGTCCACATGCGTCTCGGCCGCGAAGTTGAAGATACAGTCCATCCCATCTTCCGTTGCCTTCTCCACGTCCGGTCGCGACGCGATGTCGCCGCACAGGAAGCGGTAGCGGGGATGGTCCTTCACGTCCTCGAGATTCGCGAGGTTGCCGGCATAGGTCAGCTTGTCGAGAACCGTGAGGTGCCAGTCGGGATGGGCGGCGAGGGCGTGGTGGACGTAGTGGGAGCCGATGAACCCGGCTCCCCCGGTTACGAGAACGCGCGTCATCGGGTCAGCCGATCCGCGCCGTCAGCTTTTCGATCATCTTCTCGCGCACGAGCTGGTTGGCGCGGAACAGCGACTCGAACGTGCCGGCATCGGTCCACCACCCTTCGAGGATGTCGTGCTCCAGCTCCCCGCGTTCCAGATAGGCATTGTTGACGTCGGTGATCTCGAGCTCGCCGCGGGCCGACGGCTCGAGCGTCGAGACGATGTCGAACACCCTGGCGTCGTACATGTAGATGCCGATGACGGCGTAGTCCGACTTCGGGCTCTTTGGCTTCTCCTCGATCGAAACGATTCGCCCGTCACGCAGCTCCGGCACGCCGAAGCGGCCGGGGTCGGGCACCTTCTTGAGGAGCAGGCGCGCCCCCTTCGGCTGCGCCCTGAACGCATCCACCGGCTTCCGGATGTCTCCCTCGATGATGTTGTCGCCCAGGATCACCACGATCTTTTCGCCGTCCGCGAAGTGGCTTGCCAGGGACAGGGCGTCGGCGATCCCGCCCTCGCCCTCCTGGTACGTGTACGCGATGTCGTCGAGGCCGAACTCGCGGCCGTTCCCCAGGAGGCGCAGGAACTCGCCGGCATGGTTTCCCCCGGTGACGATGAGGATGTCGCGGACGCCTGCATCCACCAGGGTCATGAGCGGGTAGTGGATCATCGGCCGATCGTAGATCGGCAGAAGGTGCTTGTTGGTGATCTTGGTCAGAGGATGCAGTCGCGTCCCCAGGCCCCCCGCCAGAATGACTCCCTTCATGTCTATCTCTCCTTCAGCGCCCAGTCGTAGGGGACGTCGGGGTCGTGGGGGTCGACCCGGTACTCGTCGGGGGCGTCGTGACGGTAGAGTTCCGTCGGCAGATTGAGCATGATCGCCTCTTCCGTCCCGATCGCCTTGAAGCCGTGCAGGACCAGCCGCGGGATCTGCACGAGCATCGGATTGTGCACGCCCAGGAAGAACTCGTTGATTTCGCCGCGTGTCGGCGAGCCCTCGCGAGTGTCGTACAGGACGACCTTGAACATCCCCTTCACGCCGATGAAGTTGTCAACCTGGATCTTGTGATAGTGCCATCCCTTCACGACGCCGGGATAGGCGGTGGTGATGTACGCCTGCCCGAACTTGGTGAACATGTCGTCGTCGGAGCGCAAGGTCTCCATGAGACGGCCGCGCTCGTCCGGGATGACCTTGAGGATCTTCGTGCGGACGTCCTTGATCATGGAATACCGTCTCTCCCGCGGTCGGTCCATGAAGCCCGACGGGATTATAACAGGGGCGGTGCGCGAATTCGTCCGCTCCCGGAACCCGGACAGGCTCCTACCGCGAACGCCGGAACCGATCGGCGATACGCCGCGCCCAGCCGCCGACGCGGTACAGACCGGAGCGCTCCGGCACGGGCGCGCGGCTGCCGGGGAGGAACCGCTGTCTGAGCTTGGCGGCGGAGCGACGGTCGGCCCGGCACATCTGGCGGAACAGAAATCGCGCCAGCGCCCCGGCCCCGTGAGCCGCGACCATCGAGGTGGAGAAATCGACCAGGTACGGTTCGCCGCCGGGGCCGGCCAGGACGTCGTGCCGGTGCAGATCGCCGTGCGCCACGCCGCGCGCGTGGATATCGTCCAGGAGGCGGTCCAGGCGGTCGAAGAAGTCGGCCTTCAGCTCCCCCCGCCGGTACGAGGCCAGGCTCCGGCCCGGGACGTACTCGAGCGCGATCGCCTGCCGGTCGATCCTGGCCACGAAGGCGGGGGTGCCGCGTACCCCGGCCAGTGCGCGATAGGCGCGCCCCTCGCGGTCGAGCTGCCACGGACCGAGGAGCAGGCGCACGGGCCAGGGACGGGAGGCGATGTCCTTCAGGATGATGGTGCGCCCATCGATCTCGACCAGGTCAACGACCGCCTTGGTGAAATTCCGTCCGCCGTGCAGTCTGCGGCGCGGGAGAGAAGCGAGGCGTTCACGAGCCAGCACAATCGTCGCGTCGGCGTGGGCCCGGGCCGTCGACCCTGCGTGCTCTCGGCGAAAGGCCATGACCGGTGCCCCGTGAGCGGCTATGGTAAAATCAACGTCCTTTTCTGACGCCGGAGAATAGCACAGGACCGCCGATGGCCGAGACGCTCGAGGCCGCCGCTACCCCGCTCACGATCCAGGTCATCCGGCAGGGGAGCTGGGCCAAACCCGACATCAAGTGCGTGGGGTACGCGGGTGACCGCGCCGTCCTGAAGGACTTTTCCGACAAGTCCTGGCCGGTGCGCCTGCTCGGCCGCCGCCAGGTGGCCCGGGAGATGCGGGCCCTCCGCCGGTTGCAGGGGATCGCCGGCATCCCGAGATGCTTCGGCGAGGCCGGTGCCTGTGGCATCCTGATGGAGCCGATCGAGGGGGAGTGGATCACCCGCTGGTGCCGCCGGAAACGCGCGGAGACCGCTCCCATGTTCGACAGGCTCCGGACCCTGGTGGGGCAGATCCACGCGCGCGGCGTCGCCCACATCGACCTGCGCAAGCGCGACAACATCCTGATCACCGAAGACGGCCGGCCGTGCATCATCGACTTCAACGCCTCGTTCTGCTTCGACCCCGCGGGCCTGGGCGCGCGCTTCCTGTTCCCGATCCTCCGGCGCATCGACGACGCGGCCGTCCTTAAGTGGAAATCGCGTCTGGCGCCCGAGCTCCTGACAGAGGCGGAGTCGGCGCGGCACCGCCTGATGAGCCGCCTCCGCCGCTTCTGGATCTTCAATTAGCGTGAGCGGCGGGACGACGAGATCCGTCGGGCTCTCCCTGGTCATCCCCGTCTACAACGAGCGCGACAACCTCCCCGTCCTCCACAGGGAGATCACGGACGTCTTGAAGTCCTTCGGCGACGGATACGAGATCCTGTTCGTCGACGACGGTTCGACCGACGGCAGCGACACCGTGCTGCGGGGGCTGCGCGACGCCGATCCGCGCGTCCGGGTCGTCACCTTCGCCAGGAACGCCGGACAGTCGGCGGCCATGGATGCCGGCTTCAGGAGCGCGCGGGGCGACGTGGTGGTGACGCTCGACGCGGATCTCCAGAATGACCCGACCGACATCCCGCGTCTGCTCGAGGCGCTCAAAGGTACGGATGCGGTCGTGGGCGTGCGCCGGACACGCGAGGACAACCTGGTGCGGCGCGTTTCGTCGAGGGTCGCCAACTACGTGCGCAACCGGCTGAGTGACGAGAGAATCACCGATACCGGCTGCTCGCTCAAGGCGTTCCGCCGGGCGGCTCTCCAGCGTCTGGTGCTCTACGACGGGTTGCACCGCTTCCTGCCGACGCTACTGAAGATGGAAGGGTTCCGGGTGATGGAGGTTCCGGTCGGGCACCGGCCCCGCCGCCACGGTGAATCGAAGTACGGCATCGGCAACCGGCTCCTGCCGTCGTTCATGGACTTGCTCGCCGTGCGCTGGATGAAGCGGCGCAAGCTGCGCTACGAGGTGAAGGATGATGTTTGAACGCCTGCTGCACGTGAACGGCTGGGTGCTGTTCGGCATGCTGGGACAGATCCTCTTCGGCCTGCGCTTCATCGTGCAGTGGCTCGCCTCGGAGCGTCGCAAGGAGACCACCGTCCCCGTGGCGTTCTGGTACCTGAGCCTTGCGGGCAGTCTCATTCTGTTCGTCTACGCCTTCTGGTACCGGCAGGACATCGTGATCACCGTCGGGCAATCGGCGGGGGTCTTGATCTACGTGCGCAATCTGATGCTGATCCGCCGCCCCCGACCGGGGGCCGCCGTGTCCGGGAGCGGCGCGTAGAACCCTTCCTCGCTCAGCGCGCCGGCGTGCCCGGAGCGTAGTAGCCGGCTCGCGCCTGCACCTCCAGGTCGGGATCCTTCACCTTGAGACTGATGGCCCGCCACGCCCCGTCGCGGGCGCGATGGGTCGAACTGTAGGCCAGGGTGTACTGGGCTTTCAGATCGGCGGCGATCTGTTTGTAGATGCCCGAGAGTTGTCCCGCCCGCTCCGGATAGTAGGAACGGCCGCCGCTGGTGCGCGCCAGCGTGTCGAGAATGTCCATGAGACTGCGCTCGTGGCGCAGATCCAGCTCGGTATCAAGGTGACGCCCGAGACCGATGGCGTAAACCGAGACCTCGGAACGGTGCGCCCTTTCCAGCGCCTCCTCGAACAGGTGCAGGCTCCCGGGCTCGTTGTCGGTGAGGGCCTGATCGCGGCCGTCGGACAACAGCACGATCACGCGCCGACCCTCCACCCCGGCCAGCCGCTCGGCCGCGCGGTACACCGCGTCGTACAGCGCGGTGCCGCCGCGCGCCCGGATCGCCTCGATCCTCGTCTTGATCGCGCTCCGGTCGGCCATCGGGACGTCGGGACCCTCCAGCTGGTCGTCGAACGACAGGACCATCAGGCGGTCCTCGGGATCCACGCTCTCCGCGAAGTCCACCGCGGCCTTCCGGGCCAGCTCGATCTTGCCGCCCAGGTTCATGCTGTTGCTGGCGTCGATGAGGAGGGCGATGGTGAGCGGCACTTTCGCGGAAGTGAAGTGGGTCAGCGTCTGCGGCACGCCGTCCTCGAGGAGGCTGAAATCGTCGCGCGACAGGTTGCGTACGGGGTTCCCCTTCCTGTCGCGGACCGTGGCATAGACGTTGACCAGTCGGACTTCCTCGTACTGGCCGATATAGATGGGGCGGGCGACGAGGGTCGTCTCTCCGCGGCGGCCGAGGGAGTCGATGGCGACGGCGCGCAGTGTCTTCCGGACGAACCCGCTGCCGGCATCCCAGGTCAACGTGAAGGGCGGGCGCTCCAGGACGGACAGCAGCGCGCCGTCGGCGTAGATCTCGACCCGCGCGATGCGGGCATCGGGCGAGGTGGTGGCCTCCACGGTGATGCGCGTCTGACCCAGGATGAGACCGGGGGGCGCAGGCTCCAGGAAGCGTGCCGTCACGGGACCGGCTTCGGAAGGGGAGGGCGCGGGGAGCGGCGAGTCTGCGGTGAGGGCGCAGGCCGCGGGACGGCACGCGAGGGCGATGGTGAAGATCGCGGCGCTCAGTACGCCCGGGCGAGGTAGACCCAGCGCTTCGACGCGCCGTCGCGACGCAGGCACGTGCCGTCCTCCCGGTTTCCCTCGAGCGGGATGCAGCGGATGGTCGCCTTGGTCTCGTCCTTGATCCGCTGTTCGCACTCGGCCGAGCCGCACCAGGGGGCGCGGAAGAACCCGCCCTTCTCATCCAGGTCCCGCTTGAACCCCTCGTAGTCCTTCGCGTCGCGCGTGTTCTCGCGCAGGAATGCCCGCCCCTTCTCCAGCATGTCCTTTTGGATCTCCTCGAGCAGGGAGGCGACGCGCGCCACCAGGCTCGCGCGCGGCACGGCGGTCTTGCGGCGATCGAGCCGGCGGACCGCCATGAGCTGGTCCTTCTCCAGGTCCTTGGGACCGATTTCGAGGCGCAGCGGCACCCCCTTCAGCTCCCACTCGTTGAACTTCCAGCCGGGCGACACCTCGTCGCGCAGGTCGACCTTGACGCGGCAGGCCCCCTTCAGCTCCTCGGCCGCCAGGCGTGCGGCCTCGGCGATGCGCGACTTCTCCTCGTCGGTCTTCCAGATCGGCACGATCACGACTTGCAGCGGCGCGAGACGCGGCGGGAAGCTCACGCCGTTGTCGTCGCCGTGGGCCATCACCAGGGCGCCGACGAGGCGCGTGCTCACGCCCCACGACGTCGACCAGACGTGCTCCCAGGTCCCGTCCTTGGTCTGGTACTTCACCTCGAACGCCTTCGCGAAGTTCTGACCAAGGTTATGGGACGTGCCGGCCTGCAGCGCCTTCTTGTCCTGCATGAGCGCCTCGATGCTGTAGGTGCGCAGGGCCCCCGCGAACCTCTCGCTCTCGGTCTTCACGCCGGTGTAGACCGGGATCGCCATGTGCTCCTCGGCGAAGCGCCGGTAGATCTCCAGGATCGTCAGCGCCTCCTCCTCGGCTTCGGCTTCGGAGACGTGCGCCGTGTGTCCCTCCTGCCAGAGGAACTCGGTCGTGCGCAGGAACAGCCGCGTGCGCATCTCCCATCGGACGACGTTGGCCCACTGGTTGATCAGGACCGGCAGGTCGCGGTAGGAGCGGATCCATTTGGCGAACATGGCGTAGATGATGGTTTCCGAGGTCGGGCGGACAATCAGGGCCTCCTCCAGCTCCTTGCCTCCGCCGTGCGTCACCACGGCGAGCTCGGGCGCGAACCCGGCGACGTGCTCGGCCTCCTTGTGCAGGAAGGACTCGGGGATGAAGAGAGGGAAGTAAGCGTTCTCGTGGCCGGTCTCCTTGAAGCGCGCGTCGAGCTCCCGCTGGATCGCCTCCCACAGCGCGTACCCCAGCGGCCGGATGACCATGCATCCCTTGACAGGCGAATAGTCGGCCATCTGGGACTGAATGATCACGTCGGTGTACCAGCGCGAGTAATCCTCCTGCCGCGGGGTGATGACCTTCGCCATACGCTCTCCTGATGAAAGTCCCGGCGACCCGGCCCTTCCCGGCAGCCGGGCCGGCCCCTAGTCCGGACGCCTCGCCTCCCGGGTCAGTGGCACGAAGCGAACCGGGAGAAGGAACTCCCGATCGGTGCCATCCTCGCGGCGTGTCACGCGAACCAGCTCCTGATCGAGGGTCCCGAGCGGGATGACCAGCCGCCCGCCGACGGCGAGCTGCTGGAGCAGCGCCGGCGGGACCTCCTGCGGCGCGGCCGTCACGATGATCGCGTCGAACGGCGCCTGCTCCGGCAAGCCGCGGTGACCGTCGCCGACCCGCACGGTCACGTTGGCGAAGCCGAGCTCCCGCAGGCGTTGGCGTGCCATGTCCGCCAGCCTGGGCCGGACCTCGATCGTGTCGACGTGCTGCACCAGGCGCGACAGTACGGCGGTCTGGTACCCGGAGCCGGTCCCGATTTCGAGCACGCGGTCGGTCGGGCGGGGGCGGATCGCCTCGCTCATGAACGCCACGATGTACGGCTGGGAAATGGTCTGCCCCTCTCCGATCGGCAGCGGCCCGTCGTCATGTGCGCTGGTGCGGAAGGACTCCGGCACGAACAGGTGGCGCGGCACCGACTCCATCGCCCGCAGGACCCTCGGGTCCGAGACCCCGCGCCGCTCGATCTGCTCCCGGACCATCCGCACGCGCTCGCCGGCGTACGGGTCGTCCTGCTCTGGCGGGTTCCCCAATGGACGGAGCCTCGTGCGAATCTTACCACAGGGGTCCGACCTGTCCGGCGGCCGCTCCCCGGCGCCGGGGATCCGCTACAATCCGGTGGCGTTTCGACCGGATCCGCTCCTTCGATCCCAGGGAGGTCCATTCATGCGTCCGAGGACCGCAGAGCCGTCGCGCCGACCGGACCGGGTCGCGGCGGCCGTTCCGCTCCCGACCTCGATCTCCGTCCTCATCTCGGCCCTTCTCTTCTCGACGGCGTGCGGCCGGGCGGGAGAACAGGCGGCGCAGGACGTGCTGCACGCCATCGACCAGGGGAAAGTGATCGGCACCCGCGGGACGATGGAAACGATCGGCAAGGCGCTCACGACGTACGCCATGGACCACGGGGGATACCCACAGGGGAGCTCGATTCAGGAAGCCACTGCGGCGCTCGTGCCGGCGTTTCTGCCCTCGGCCGTCACCGTCGACGCCTGGGGAAACACCCTGGTGTATCAATCGGACACCCGGAGCTTCACGCTCACGAGCCCGGGGGCCGACGGACGAACCGGAAGCGCCGACGACATGGTGATGACCGACGGCCGGTTCACGCAGCTCCCCTCGCCCTCGGCGCGGTAGGGGCCGGTCCGAGTAGGGGACGGGCCCCTGGGCGGGCCACCGGGAGCGGATCGGTGATGCAGGAAGGTGCTTTGCGCAGGAGGGTGAAGCGCGAGCTTGAACGGCTCGAGACGGTCTTCGGGCGCCCGCGCCTCGGCCGCCGCTTTTCGCCCCTCGACGAGCTCATCCTGACGATCCTGTCGCAACACACGAGCGACGTGAACCGTGACAGGGCCTATGCCTCGCTGCGCCGCGCTTTTCCGCGGTGGGAGGAGGCGTTGCGGGCATCTCCCTCGGACGTCGAGGAATCGATCCGCGTCGGCGGACTGGCACGGACCAAGAGCGGAGTCATCCAGGCGGTCCTGCGAAGGATCCTCCGCGACCATGGGCGCCTGGATCTCGCTTCCCTGAAGAGCCTGCCCGTCGGAGAGGCGAAAGCCTACCTGCGCGGACTGAAGGGAGTGGGAGAGAAGACGGCCTGCTGCGTCCTGCTGTTCGCCTGCGGCCAGCCCGCGTTTCCCGTCGACACGCACATTCACAGAGTGGCCCGCCGCCTGGGGTGGGTCTCCGCCGATGCGACACCCGCGAAGACACACGCGGTTCTGGCGGACCTGATCCCAAAGACGCGCTACTTGACGGCCCATGTCAACTTGATCACGCTGGGGCGCAGGGTCTGCCGGGCGCGCGCCCCCGCCTGCCCACAATGCCCGCTCCGAGCGGGCTGCCGGTACGCCGCGCTGCGGCGCCGCCGGGCGCGGGCCGATGGCCTCGGGACGCGGCCCACCTTATATTGAGCGGGATCCTGCCGGCGCAGGCTTGCGGGCGCGAAGAGAGCGCGACGAGCGTGGTGCGGAGATGTTCGAAGGATTCAAGGTCGGCCTGGCCCTGGGCGGCGGCGCGGCGCGCGGGCTGGCCCATATCGGGGTCTTGAAGGTCCTGGAAGAGAACCAGATCCCGATCGATCTCATCGTCGGGACGAGCGTCGGGGCGCTCGTCGGAGGCGTCTACGCCACGACGCGGAGCGTCGTCGCCACGGAGAAACGCTTCCGCGATTTCATCTTCAGCAAGGAGTTCAAGAGGTCCAGGTTCGACTTCCTCAAGGAGAGCCGTCAGGCGCGCCCGGGTCTCCTGTACAACTTCGTCTCGCTGGTCAAGAAAGGGATCTTCTACTCGTTCTCGATGGCGACAACGTCCTGGATCTCGGCCGAGCACTTCGAGCACAACATCAATTCCATCCTGGACGACGTGCGGATCGAGGACACCTCGATCCCGTTCGCGGCGGTGGCGACCGACATCAACCGCGGCGAGGAGGTCGTCCTGCGCGAGGGGTCCCTGCGCGCGGCGGTCAGCGCCAGCAGCGCCGTCCCCGGCCTCCTCCCCCCCGTGCCGATCGATGGGAGGCTTTTGATCGACGGCGGTTGGATGTGCAAGGTGCCGGTGCTCCCGGCCCTGCGCCTGGGGGCCAGCGTGGTCATCGGTGTGGACGTCTCGAAGGAAATCGAGGACACTACCGGTTTCCGGAGCGGTCTCAACATCATGGTGCGCGCCAATGCGCTGAAGTCCGACGCCCTCAAGACGATGCAGTGCCGGTTCGCGGACGTCCTGATCGAGCCGGACGTGGACCACGTGCATTGGGCCGACTTCTCGGCGATCGTCGAGTGCATCAACCACGGGGAGGAGGCGGCCCGCAGGAAGCTCGGCGAGATGAGACGACAGATCAAGATGGCCCGCTTCTCCTCGCTCCTCGGGTACTCGCGCTCGCGCCGGCTGGCGAGAGCCTACATGGACGAGGAGGACAAGGGGAAAGCCAGGTAATCGAGGAGGGAGCGCCGGTGTCCCGCGTGGTTCGACGCCTGCTCGTCGCCGCGGCCGTTCTGGCCGGTCTGGTCCTCCTGGCCGCGGCCGCGCTGCCGTTCCTGGTGGACGTCAACCGCTACCGGCCGCTCATCGTGGCCAGGGTGCAGGAGGCCACGGGGCGGACGATCAGCCTGGGGACGATCTCGTTCACCCTCCTGCCGACGCCGGGGCTGCGGGTGGGCGGGCCGATCCGGATTTCGGACTCGGCCGCTTATCCAGATCGCACGGCCCTGTCGGCTGAGTCATTGTCGGTGCGGCTGGGTCTCCTTGGTCTCCTGCGCGGCCGCGCCAGCGTGACCTCGATCGCACTCCACAAGCCGACCTTGGTTCTGATCCGCGATTCGCGCGGGCGCTGGAACTTCGACGACCTGGTCACGCGCGCCTCGGCCGCCCCGGCGGCGCACCCGGAGGGTGCGGGCGAGGCCGGCGCCCTCGTCGTCGTGGACAAGGCGCGCGTCACCTCCGGCCGCGTCCTCGTGTACGACGACGCCGTCCTGCCTGGCCGCCGCGCGGAGGTCGTCATCGCACCCGTGGACGCGACGATCCTCGGCTGGGGCGGGGACAACCCGACCGATCTCGATCTTTCCGCGGGCCTCGGCAGCAGCATCCTGGAGGCCAAGGCGCGGCTGGACGCGCGCGGAGAAAGACCGCACCTTTCCTTACAGGCCAAGGGACACCGGCTCCGTGCGGAGGATTTCGTGACTCTCCTGCCGTGGCTCGGCGTGACCCGTCCGTCCGGGCTTCAGGTCGCCGGATCGATCGACCTCGACGGATCGGCCGACGTTCCCATCGAGCGTCCCGAGGCGCTCCGCTTCAAGGGGACTCTCGCCCTGAACGGCCTCAGCTACCGGGACGCCGGCATGGCGCTGCCGTTGAAGGATTTGTCGGGCGAGCTGTCGGTGGATGGGGACCGCGCCGTCTGGAAGGACTTCAAGGTCCGCGCCGGGTCCTCATCGCTTCAGGGCGGTCTTCAAGTGCAGGACTTCATGCGGCCGCGCATCGGTTTCAGGCTGACATCGCCCCGCCTGGACCTGAACGAGATGATCGCCACCCTGGTGCCGGCAACCCAGGCGGGCGCGCAAGCGGCGGTGGCCGCCCCGGGCGGCGCTTCGACCGGCATCGTCGATCAGATCAGCGGCGCCGGCCGTCTCGAGGTCAAACAGGTCCGCTTCCAGACGTTCGACCTGTCGAACGTGAACGCGACGATGTCGCTGGCGAAGAGCGTTTTTTCGCTCAAGGACCTGCGCACGTCTCTTTACGGCGGGACGCTGCAAGGATCGGCGAGCGTCGACATTTCGCGGGCCGTGCCGCGCTACGCGCTGGCGGCCCGTCTGGACGGGGTCGACGTGGACCCGCTGCTCGTCGCCTACGACCCGCCCCTGAAGGGCCTAATCCGGGGCCGACTCGCCGGGAACCTCGACCTCGCCACAAGCGGGGCGGGCATGGACGCCATCCTCAACACAGCGCGCGGCACCGGCGCCGTGGAGCTGGCGGACGGGTCGATTACCTCCTTCAGCGTCCTGAAGCAGGTCGCCGCGCTCCTGGAGCTCGCCGGCGGCAAGGGCATCGGTCGGGAGAGCACGCCGTTCGAGAGCCTCAAGGCATCGCTGGTGATTGCGGATGGCAGGGCCAGGACCGACGATCTGGCGCTGCACTCCACCGACCTCGACCTCGAGGGGAAGGGATGGGTCGGGCTCGACGCCAGGCTCGACCTGGACGTCACCGCGCGCTTTTCGGAGGAATCGACGCGCGGCATGGTGGATAAGAATGCGCGCCTGGGAGGGCTCACCGACAATGGCCGGCTGGTCATCCACTTCGCGCTGAAGGGCGACCTCGCCAGCCCAACGTTCAGGCTTGATACCCAAGGCCAGATGCAGACCGCCAAAGAGAAGGCTAAGGAGAAGCTGCGCGAGCGGGTCAGGGACAGCCTTCTCAAGAAGCTGGGCCAGCCGCCGTCGCCTGAGGAGACGCCGTGAGCCCGGCTCAGCGAAAGTCCGCCGGCTCATTCGACTCGAAGGACCTCCACACGGGTGTACGCCGAGACGACCCGTGTGCCGTCTTTGGCCTGGACCTCAAGCCGGATCAGGTACGACCCCGGGCGGTACAGGTCGAACGTCTTCGTGAACGTCGTGGCGACCGAGATCTGTTCGTCCGGGTGCACGCAGGCAGGATCCTCGCGGACCCTGAAGCTGTCGCGCTCGTTCTGGCCAGGGTCAATTCGGACCCAGGTCACCGCGGCGTGGCAGAAGTTCCGGTCGTGCAGATCGACGCCCGCGAGGTGGCCGGTGAGTGTGACATTGACCGGCGTGAAGCCGAAGGCCGGATCGGCCTTCAGGGTGAGCTTCGGCTTCCCCTTCTCCTCCTTCTCCCGGGTCAGTTTGTCCTTGCGGGGAGCCGCCACGACTGGAAGCGCTGTCGCCAGCGCCAGGAGCAGGCACAAGAGGCGGGGACCGACGTTCATGCGCCAGTATAGCCTCGTCCTCGAGCGACGGACAAGCGGACGCGCCGC
>Ga0209235_1000410_pt1 | contig 21281 bp, 20 predicted proteins | sample GraSoi013_1_20cm_4_FD_185817 | JGI IMG/M metagenome (GOLD analysis project Ga0209235, IMG submission 185817) | Grasslands soil microbial communities from the Angelo Coastal Reserve, California, USA - Sample 09_25_2013_1_20cm (SPAdes) (version 2) | ecosystem: Environmental > Terrestrial > Soil >... | reverse complement strand
TCGTCTTCGCGTACTCGACCTGCTTCTCCGAGAGGTTGGCGTCCTTGTTGTCGGAGAGCAGCTTGGCGAGGATGAGCAGGGAGTTGAGCGGCGTGCGCAGCTCGTGGCTCATGTTCGCCAGGAACTCGCTCTTGTACTTGGAGATGAGCGAGAGCTGCTCCGCCTTCTCCTCGAGGCTGGCCCGCGCCAGCTCGACCTCGCGGTTCTTCACCTCGATGCTCGCGTTCTGCTCCTCGAGCTGCTTGGCCTTCTCCTCCAGCTCGAGGGCCTGCTTCTCCAGCGCGGAGTTGCTGCGCTTGAGCTCCTCCTGCCGGACGGTCAGTTCCTTCGACTGGCTCTGCAGCTCCTGGGTCAGGGTCTGGGACTGCTGCAGCAGCTGCTCCGTCCGCATGTTCGCGCCGATCATGTTCAGCACCACGCCGATCGACTCGGTGAGCTGGTCGAGGAAGATCTGGTGGATGGCGCTGAAAGGATTGAACGAGGCCAGCTCGATCACCGCTTTCACCACGCCTTCGAACAGCACCGGAAGCACGATGATGTTCAGCGGCGGGGACTCGCCCAGGCCCGAGCTGATCTGGATGTAGTCGGCCGGGACCCGGGTGAGCAGGATGGGCTTCTTCTCCAGCGCGCACTGCCCGACCAGTCCCTCCCCGAAGCGGAACCGGTTGGCGAGGTTCTTGCGCTCCTTGTACGCGTACGTCGAGGCCAGCTTCAGCACCGGGGCCCGATCGTCCTGGTCCAGCATGAAGAACGCCCCATGGTGCGCGCTCACCAGCGGGGTGAGCTCGGACATGATCAGCTGCGAGACCGTGTCGAGGTTCTTCTGCCCCTGCAGCATCGAGCTGAACTTCGCCAGGTTCGTCTTCAACCAGTCCTGCTCCTGGTTCTTCTGGGTGGTCTCGCGCAGGTTGACGATCATCTGGTTGATGTTGTCCTTGAGCCTTGCCACCTCGCCTTCCGCCCCGACGGTGATGGCGCGGGTGAGATCGCCCTTGGTCACCGCCGTGGCCACTTCCGAGATGGCCCGGATCTGCGTGGTGAGCGAGGCGGCGAGCTGGTTCACGTTGTCGGTGAGCTGCAGCCAGGTGCCCGTCGCGTTCGGCACCTTCGCCTGCCCGCCCAGCTTGCCCTCGATGCCCACCTCGCGGGCGACGCCGCTCACCTGCTCGGTGAAGGTGGAGAGCGTATCGGTCATGGCGTTGATCGTCTCCGCCAGCGCAGCGACCTCGCCCTTGGCGTCGACGGTCAGCTTCTGCGCCAGGTCTCCGTTCGCCACGGCGGTCACGACCTTGCTGATCCCCCGCACCTGGGTGGTGAGGTTGCGGGCCATGAAGTTCACGTTGTCGGTGAGGGCCTTCCACACGCCCGCCACTCCCGGGACTTCCGCCTGGCCGCCCAGCTTTCCTTCCGTGCCGACCTCGCGGGCGACGCGGGTCACCTCGGAGGCGAAGGCGTTGAGCTGATCGACCATGGTGTTGATGGTCGCCTTCAGCTCCAGGATCTCGCCCTTCACGTCGACGGTGATCTTCTGCGACAAGTCTCCGTTGGCGACGGCGGTGGTGACCTTGGCGATGTTGCGGACCTGGGAAGTCAGGTTCGCCGCCATGAAGTTCACGTTGTCGGTGAGGTCCTTCCAGACCCCCGACACGCCGCGCACGTCGGCCTGGCCGCCCAGCTTGCCGTCGGTGCCCACCTCGCGGGCGACGCGGGTCACCTCCGAGGCGAAGCTGCGCAGCTGGTCCACCATGGTGTTGATGGTGTTCTTCAGCTCGAGGATTTCGCCCTTCACGTCCACCGCGATCTTCTTCGACAGATCTCCGCGGGCGACGGCGGTCGAGACCTCGGCGATGTTGCGCACCTGCGAGGTCAGGTTCAACGCCATGAGATTGACGTTGTCGGTCAAGTCCTTCCAGGTGCCGGCGACCCCCGGGACCTCGGCCTGCGCGCCCAGCTTTCCGTCCACGCTGACCGTGCGCGCCACGTCGATCACCTGCTCGGCGAAGACGCCCAGCGTCTCGGTCATGGCGTTGATCGTCTCGGCGAGCGCGGCCATCTCCCCCTTGGCCTCCACCTTCAGCTGCTGGGTGAGGTCGCCGTTGGCGACGGACGTCACCACGCGGGCGATGCCGCGCACCTGGGTGGTGAGGTTCGAGGCCATGAAGTTCACGTTGTCGGTGAGGTCCTTCCAGACCCCGGACACGCCCTTCACGTCCGCCTGCCCGCCCAGCTTGCCCTCGGTGCCCACCTCGCGGGCGACGCGCGTGACTTCGGCGGCCAAGGCGTTGAGCTGATCGACCATGGTGTTGATGGTGTTCTTCAGCTCCAGCACTTCGCCCTTCACGTCCACCGTGATCTTCTGCGAGAGGTCCCCGTTCGCCACCGCGGTGGTGACCTTTGCGATGTTGCGCACCTGGGTGGTCAGGTTCGAGGCCATGAAGTTCACGTTGTCCGTGAGGTCCTTCCAGACGCCCGAGACCCCCTTCACCTCCGCCTGGCCGCCCAGCTTGCCGTGGGTGCCGACCTCCTTGGCGACGCGCGTGACCTGCTCGGCGAAGATCCCCAGGTTGCGGGTCATGCTGTTCAGCGTCTCGGAGAGCGCCGCGATCTCGCCGCGCGCATCGACGACCAGCTTTTCGGAGAGGTCTCCGTTTGCCACCGCCGTGACGACCTTGACGATTCCCCGCACCTGCGTGGTCAGGTTCGAGGCCATGAAGTTCACGTTCTCGGTCAGGTCCTTCCAGACGCCGCTGACGCCCTTCACCTCCGCCTGGCCGCCCAGCTTTCCCTCGGTGCCCACTTCGCGGGCGACGCGCGTGACCTCGGAAGCGAAGGAGTTGAGCTGATCGACCATCGTATTGATCGTGTTCTTCAGCTCGAGCACTTCGCCGCGGGCATCGACGGTGATCTTGCGCGACAGGTCCCCTCGCGCCACCGCGGTCGTCACCTCCGCGATATTGCGGACCTGCGTGGTCAGGTTCGATGCGAGCGTGTTGACGTTGTCCGTCAGGTCGCGCCAGATGCCGCTCGCCTCGGGGACGGCGGCCTGGCCGCCCAGCTTTCCGTCGGTTCCCACCTCCTTCGCAACGCGGGTCACCTCCGCGCCGAAGGAGCTGAGCTGGTCGACCATCGCGTTCACGGTGGTGCCGATGCGGAGGAACTCGCCCTTCACGGGCTGTCCTTCGATCTCCAGCGCCATCTTCTGGGTCAGGTCCCCCTCGGCGACCGCCACCAGCACGCGCGCCACTTCGGTCGTGGGCTGGACCAGATCGGCGATCAAGGCGTTGATCGAATCGACCGAGGTCTTCCAGGAGCCCTTCACTTCCCCGAGCGATGCACGCTCGGTCATCCGCCCCTCGCGCCCGACGACGCGCTCCAGGCGCACCAACTCGGTGGTGAGCGCCTCGTTGCGCCCGACCACGTGGTTGAAGGTCCGCGCGATCTCCGCCATCAAGCCCGTGCCGCGCGTGAACGGCAGCCGGACGGCGAACTGTCCATCCTGCGCAGCCACCAGCGCTTCCAGCAGTTGCCGCAACCGCGCTTCCTCGGCGCCGGAGTGCCCGTTGCGGCCAATTCCGTGTCCGCCCCCCTCGCCCCCCCGCCGCTTGCGCTTGCGGTCGGTCGCGGTCGGATCGTGCATCTCGCCCACGGTGTTCTCCTTGCAGAAGTCCAGTGACACTCGATCGGTCCAGTCACAGTCGATCGTTTGCAGGCCGGACGCTCCACCGCGTCAGAATTCCTGTGCAGCACCGAACTGTAAAAGCGCGTGATGTGCAGTGAACTGCAGACGGTTGGACACTCCGCCTCCCACCGCTGCGGACGTTTAGCGCCGTGTGACAACCTGCTGCAGCGGATTCGTGCTGGGCCGGCGGGCGGGCAAGCCGGCGCTCTACGGGTGGGTGGCGAGGACCAGCAGCCGCTCCACGTCCTCGTCGGAGAACTGCCACACCTCGCGCAGGATGCGCAGGACGGTCGCCTCCTCCGGCCCGAAGGCGCCGTCGGCGCCGCTGACCTTCGCGCAGCCCTGGAATGCCAGCTCTCGCTGCGCCCGCTCCGTGATGCCTGCGGCCGCCTCGCGCACGCACGCCTCGAGGCCGTGCTCGGCGAGCCGCCGCTTCGCGGCCAGGTCGATTCCGCCGGTCTGGCGCAGTTCGCGCAGCATCGGGACGTTCGCCACCAGCCTGTGGATGGCCAACGCCTCGCTGCCCTCGAACTTCCCGTCCGACCAGGCGGTCAGGAACATCAGCTCCAGGATCCGTCGGGCCGACTCCATCAGCGCAGTGTAATCCCGCCCGCCATCCGGGTGAGAGTGCCCAGACCGTCCATCCAGCGTGGCAGGCGCAGACGCTGGCCGCGGGTCGTACGCACGTCGACGAAGAGCCGCCTGCGGCGCAGCCGGAGCGTGTGCCAGGCGAACAGCACGCCGCGGCACTCGATGCCGTTCTCGGTGAGATGGAAGCGCTCGCAGAGGAGCGCGGCGGCCGCGCCGATCAGCGCGCATGCGATCAGGAACAGGAGCGGATCGCGGGCGAGAGCCGACGCCAAAGCGCCCGCCGCCGGCGCGACGAGCAGCCAGCGCGGATGCGTGAGCACGGGGCGGAGATCGACCCTCCGGTCACGGAACAGATCGATCGCCACCAGGGCGAGGAACGCGAGGGCGAGGAGCGCGGCTGCCACGTCGGAAATTTTCTCCCGGCCCGTGCTTCGACGCCAGCGCCGGTCCGCGAGCTGTTGACTCCAGTTGTCTTTCAGGTCGCGTAGCGGGCCAGCGCCAGCTCCACGATCTGGCCGATCAATTCCACATAGCTGCGCCCCGCCAGGCGGGCCGCGACGGCGAGCTCCGCTTCGGGGGCGAGCCACGGATTGGCTCCGGAGCCCGCCATCGCCGGCCGCGCCCCGGCCGCCGCCGTTCCCGGTGGCGCACCCGGTCGCTCGGGACCCCCGGTGTCCCGGTGTTGTCGCTCGGCTCGTACAGGACTGCGATCCTGAGATTGCCCGCCATCAGTGCTCCGCGAACCCTCCGCGCGTCAGGTAGTTCATCGCCAGCGTCGTGGCGAATGGCACCACCTCCAGATCGTTCACCGCGCGCTCCAGCTCGGCGATCTTCGGATCGGCGAGGTAGAACGGGACGCCGATGATCGGCTCGCGGTCGGGGCACGCCCATTCGTCCGAGAGGTATACGGCGGGGCGGAAGAGGGCGAGCCCCTTTGCCGCCAGCTCGCCGTAGAGCTGCTGCACGTACTTCTCGAGCATCGAGCCCTCGAGGCGCAAGCCGAGGTCCCGGATCGGCCGCGAGAGAAGCTCCCGCGCCTCCGGAGGCGTGTGCTCGAAGGATTGCATCCGGGTAAAGATGGGGGCGGGACCGAAAGGAGCGAAAGGGGCACACCATTCGGATGGTGTCCCCGTAGGGGGATTGGCTACCGCGCGCCGGGCCGCTGTGAGATGCTCCGGCCATGCGCTTGCACCTGGTGGACGGCACCTTCGAGCTCTTCCGCGCGCACTATTCGAAGCGGCCGGCGCAGCCGCTGAAGGCGACGCGCGGGATGGCGCAATCGCTTCTCGTGCTGCTGGCAAATCCAGCGGAGCAAGTCACGCACCTGGCGGTGGCGTTCGACAACCCCATCCGCTCCTTTCGCAACGATCTCTTTGCAGACTACAAATCGGATGAAGGCGTCCCGCCCGAGCTGCGGGCGCAGTTCGATGCAGCCGAGGAGACCACCCGGGCCATCGGGGCCGTCGTCTGGTCGATGCGGGAGTTCGAGGCCGACGACGCGCTCGCCACCGCCGCTGCGCGATTCGGTGGACAGGTCGACCAGGTCCGGATCCTCACGCCGGACAAGGACCTCGGGCAATGCCTGGAGGCCGACCACATCGTGCAGGTAGACGTGATCCGCAAGCGTGTGGTGAACGAGCAGGCGCTGCTCGATCGCCGCGGTGTGAAGCCGGAGTCGATCCCCGATTTTCTCGCACTCACCGGCGACGACGCGGACGGCATTCCCGGACTTCCGGGCTTCGGAGAGCGGACCGCATCGGCGCTGCTGGCGCGGTTCGGGCACCTGGAGAACGTCCCCCTCGACGCTCGCCACTGGCCCGAAGCGGTGCGGGGAGCGGATCGACTGGCGCACGTGCTGCGAGAGCGCCTGGCGGACGTGTTCCTCTATCGGGAGCTGGCCACGCTGCGCCGCGACGTGCCGCTGCGCGAGTCCCTCGAGGATCTGCGTTACCGCGGCCCCGACGAGCGGCGCGTTCGCGAGCTGCTCGCGCTGGAGGCTCCCGCTACGACCTCCCCCGCGCCTACATTCCGCTCGTGAAACTGCTCGGACTGCTCCCGCCGGTGCTGCTCGCCTTCCTGCTCGGCCAGGCGCGTCCGCCCTCTCGTGCGCCGCGCGGGCGGGCGGACGCCGGACCGGTGTTGCTGGGCACCGATCCGCCCGGGCGGCTGCGCCCCACCCCGCCCAGCGCGGACGCCGGCACGACCGCGCAGCACGACGGCGGGGTCGACGACGTGCACCGCGAGCTTCAGCAGCTGCGCGCGCGCCTCGAGGCGCTGGAGCAGGAGCGCGCACAGGCGCAGCAGAACGCGCAGCATAACGCGCAGCAGCTCCAGCAGCTCGTCCAGGACGTGCAGCAGCTGCGGCAGCAGATCGCCGACGCGGAAGCGCAGCGTCAGGTGGCGGAACAGGAGCGCGAGACCCGGCGCACATCGGTACAGTCCGCCGTGGACGCGCTCTACACCGCGCAGCAGCGGCTCGCCGGCGGCAACGGCAGCATCGAGACGGAGCTCGAGCAGGCGCAGTCGGCCTTCACGGGCCAAGCGCAGCGCGACATCGAAGCGGCCCGCGCCGCCCTGCGCAACCGCGACCTGTCCGCTGCGCGCGCTCTGCTCTCGGCGGCGATCTCCGACGCCCAAGCCGGAAGGTGATCAATACCGCGGGAGTTTCGGGGGGCGCGGGCCATGGCGGATCGCGCCCCGCAGCGGCTCGTAGGGCAGCTCCATCCCGGCGCTCACGCAGCGCAGCAAGAGCCCGCCTCGGCTCATGTCGCCACGTCCGACGAACGAGGGCGGGAACAGCAGCCGGTCTCCGAGGATGTCGAGGAGCACATCCGCGTACTTGCCGGTCGCGATGCTTCCGAGCAGCACCGCCTCTCCGCGTTTGCCGAGCCGGCTCGCGAGCAACTCCACGTCGCGCACGAGGGCCTCGCGATAGCGGGCGTCGCGCACGTCGACCGGGACCTCGCCGATGGCCCGCAATTCTTCCGCCGTGATCCGTTGCTCGACGTCCATGAGCCCGCGCCCCGGCACGATGGCGAGAGCGCCCGATCCGCCGCGCGGCGCCCGCCCGAAGGCGCGCGCATACGCGAGCTTCCCTCGGAAGTAGAGGCCGCTGGCGAACTGGAACAACTCGCCGACCGCGGCTCCCTTCTGCTGGAACTCGGAGGCGAGCGCGAACGCGGCGCGCGGATTGAGGAGCAATCCCATGCGTTCCCCGCCGGCGCGCGCCGGGGAGAGGAGAAAGACCCGGGGTGGCAACCCTGGCATCCGGCCCATCTGTAAACCCGACGGGACGCTGCAGCCACACGAGCCGGAGAAGCGTCCCTGCGGCGTTGGCATCTGAATGTGCGTCATGCAGCGAATGCCGGTCCTGTTCGTCGGCCACGGATCGCCGATGAACGCCATCGACGACAACGAGTGGAGCCGCGGGTTCCAGAAGCTGGGCCGGATGCTCCCGCAGCCGAAGGCCATCCTGAGCATCTCCGCGCACTGGTACGTCGCGGGGACGTTCGTGACCGGGGACGAGCACCCGCGCACCATCCACGACTTTGGCGGGTTTCCCCGCGAGCTCTACGAACAGCGGTACCCGGCGCCGGGCAGCGTGGATCTGGCGAAGCGGGTCTCGAAGCTGGTCGGCAGGGGCGCCTCGCTGCGGACGGACTGGGGTCTCGATCATGGGACCTGGACGGTCCTCAAGCACATGCGCCCCAACGCGGACCTGCCGGTAGTCCAGCTCAGCATCGATGGCCGGCTCCCGCCCGCCGGGCACCTGGCCATCGGGCAGGCCCTGGCGCCGCTGCGGGAAGAGGGCGTGCTGATCCTCGGCAGCGGAAATGTGACGCACAATCTGCGCCACGCGTTCGCCAGCTGGCAGCGCGGAGAAACCGGAACTCCCGCCTGGGCGCAGGCGTTCGACGCCGACGTGGCCCAGGCCGCGAGCCAGCATGACGGCGCCTCGCTGGCTCGCCTGGCAGAGTCGGAGGCGGGCCGGGTCTCGCATCCGACGCCGGATCACTACTATCCCCTGCTCTATGCGGCGGGCGCAGCCGACGCCCGCGACAGCGTCGAGTTCCCCGTGGCCGGTTTCGACATGGGTTCGCTGTCGATGCGTTCGATCCTTTACGAATGAGAGCCGGCAGCCGAGCCCGCGGCGAAAAGCAGCCCGAGCGGGGGCCATTTCGAACAGTTGCGACCCCGACGCATTGGGACTAATCCCCAGCCTGCTTAAGGAGAGCGCATGCTGCAGATGGTTTCTTCGATCGAAGACGGCCACGTCGTCCTCCGCCTAGGCGGCGAGTTGGACGGCGAAGGCGCCGCCGCGGTTGCGCGTCTGATCGGCCAGAGCATGGGCGACTTCTCCCTCGACTTCAGCGACGTGAAACGCGTCGAGCAGTCGGGATTCGCCGTCCTCGCCCAGGCCATCCGTCGCTGCCCGTACAAGCTCGTGGTGCGCGGCCTCGAAGAGAGTCCGGGGCGTCAGGACCCGATCTCGTACAAGTAGTCGACGAACGACCGCACGGCGCCGTCCAGGCCCTGGATCTTCGGGTTGGTGCTCTCGACCACGTAGTACTCGTCGGGCGCATGCGCGCCGGCCCCGTGGCCCATGCCGAAGTGGCCCGCGCCGAGGCGCAGGGGCGGCTCGGTGAACAGGTATCCGGGCCACGATCCGCCCAGCCGCGGCCACAGCAACGGGTCGGTCCCGTACTTCCGATACGTCGCCACCTCGGCGCGGATCGCCGGAGCGTCGGCGGCCGTCGTGTTCGGGGGATAGGCGCCGCCCACGTTGATCTCGACGTCGGCAAACCCCCGCTTGTCGAGGTGCGCGCGCAGCTTCTTGAGACAATCGTCCACGGTCATGTCGGGCACCAGGCGAAGGTCGAGCTTCGCCAGCGCCCGGTGCGGCAGGACGGTTTTCCCCCCCGGACCCGTGTAACCGCCCACCAGACCCTCGATGTTCACGGTGGGCTGTGCGGCGAGACGCATCCACGCCTCGCGGAACGGCAGGTCTCGCACCCAGCGGCGCACTCCGTACTGCTTCTTCAGGCCTTCCTCGTCGAGGCGGTGGGAGGCGGCATCGATCATCTTCTGCTCCGCCGGCGACAGCGCACGGACGCGTTCGAACCAACCGTCGATCGCGGGATCGACGCCGTCCGGAGACACCAGCGTGTCGAGCGCCTTGACCAGATGGAACGCGGGGCTGTCGACCGAGGCCCGCAGCGAAGAGTGGATGTCCTTGGCGGGCCCCCGGCCCCACTTCTCGCCGCTGGCCACCACCTCGCACTCGATCACCCCCTTGGCGCCCAGGTTGATGGTCACTTCGCCGCCGGGCTCCTGCGCGGCGGACGGCATCGTGATGCCGACGCACTTCGCGAGCGCCTGCATCACCTCCGGCCGGTGCACCACCTGCGGGAAGTGCGGCGAGCCGATCTCCTCCTCTCCCTCCGCGACGAGGACGAGGTTGACCGGGAGCTTCCGGCCGGCGCCGCGAATGGCATGGAGCGCGGCGAGGAACGCGCCCTCCGGGCCCTTCTGGTTCACCGCGCCCCGCCCGACGATGGCCTTGCCCAGGCCAGGCTTGTCCACCAGGCGCGCCTCCCAGGGCGGCGAGGACCACTCGCTGGGATCGACCTGCTTCACGTCGTACATGAAGTACAACCCGAAGGTCTTCGCGGCGCCGGCGTCGAGGAGCGCGAAGACGCCCGGCTTCCCGTCGGTGCCGACGCGATCCGCGCGCTGGAAGCCGGCGTCGCGGAGCAGCTCGATCATCAGTTGTACGCCTTCCTCGCCGCCGATGTTCTCCGCGGCGATGGTGGGCTGGTGGATCCACTGTTGGATGCGGCGGACGGATTCCTCGTATCGCCGTGCGATCTGCTCGTACACGGGCGCGAGGTCGCCGCGGGCGACGGAGGGGAGGGCAAGGGAGGCGGCGCCCGCAAGGGCGCCCCGCAGGACGGAACGGCGGGAGAGGTCGGTCATCCGGTCCCTTCAGCGTGACCAGAGCCATCTGTCAACGGGCTGCAGGCCGAAACGCGGACAAGCAGGCGGCCGGACCCTCGACGAAATGGCGGCCGTGTGGCAGGCGTTCCCCACTGCGGGGAACCCATGGCACACCAATTCCGGTTCAACAGGATGGGCGGTCTCGACCAGGTAGCGCTCGAGACGGGCGAGGACCTGGCCCACTTGCACGAGCTCGATCAGAAGCTCTGGGTCGCGCTCAGCTGCCCGGTGAAAGGACTCGAGCTGGAAGAGCGGACGCTGGAGCTGCTCGATCTCGACAAGGATGGCCGCGTGCGCTCATCCGAGATCCTCGCGGCAATTCGCTGGTGCGCGGAGCGCTTGAAGGATCTCGGCGTGCTGATCCCGGCGTCCGACGGCCTCCCGCTCGAGGCGATCGACGACACGAAACCGGCCGGGAAGGCGCTCCTCGGCGCCATACGGCACATCCTGGCGCGCCGCGGAAACCCAGACGGCCGGACGCTGACGGTCGCCGACGTCGCCGACGTCAGCGGCGTCTTCGAGGGCACCCGCTTCAACGGCGATGGAGTCATTGCACCGGATGCCACCGGCGACCCGGCCCTGCGTCAGGTGATCGAGGACGCAATCGCGTGCACCGGCGGGATTGCCGACCGTTCCGGAAAGCCGGGGCTCGATCGCATGCGCCTGGATGCCTTCTTCTCCGACCTCCAGGCGTACGCGCTCTGGGCGCACACCGGCGATCCCAGCGCCGACGCGGCAGCGGGCTACGAGGCCGTCCGGGCCGTCCGGGTGAAAGTCGACGACTGGTTCAACCGCTGCCGCATCGCGGAGTTCGACCCGCGGCTGGTCGCGCACGAGGCGGAGCCCCCCGCCGAGCTGCAGATGCTGCCGCTCGCGCGCGTCGAGCCTGGGCGGGCGCTGCCGCTGCTCGACCGGGTCAATCCGGCCTGGTCGGACGCGCTGGCGGTGTTCCAGAAGGCGGCCGTCGCGCCGCTCTTCGGAGCGCAGAAGACGGAGATCAGCGCGATCGAATGGGATCAACTGCAGCCGCGCTATGCCGCCTACGAAGCGTGGATCGCGTCGAAGAAGGGCGCCGCGGTGGAGAAGCTGGGGCTGCCGCGCGTCGACGCGATCCTCGCCAGCGACGCGAGAGCGCGCATCGAGTCCCTGATTGCGGAGGATGCGGCCCTGGCGGCGGAATTCGACGCCGTGGCCGACGCGGTGCGCATGGCGCACTACAAACGCGACCTGCACAGGCTGCTCAAGAACTTCGTCAACTTCCACGATTTCTACGACCTGCGGGCGGAGGCCGTGTTCCAGTCCGGCACGCTCTATCTCGACAGCCGCAGCTGCAACCTGTGCGTCCGGGTGGACGATGCGGCGTCGCACGCCGCGCTCGCGTCGCTTTCGCGCATGTACATCGCCTACTGCGACCTGAAGCGCGCCGGCGGCCAGACGATGAAGGTCGCCGCTTGCTTCACGCAGGGCGACTCGGATTACCTCGTCCCCGGGCGCAACGGCGTGTTCTACGACCGCAAGGGACGCGACTGGGACGCGACGATCGTGCGGATCGTCGAAAATCCCATCTCCATCCGGCAGGCGTTCCTCGCCCCTTACAAGAAGTTCCTCCGGTTGATCGAGGAGCAGGTGCAGAAGTTCGCCGAGGCGAGGGAGCGGGAGAACGAGGCGCGGCTGAAAGCCGCGGCGGAAGCCGGCGTCGCGTCGGCGGCTCGTGGTCCCGTCGACGTCGGCAAGATGGTGGGGATCATCGCCGCCTTGGGGGTCGGCGTCGGCGCCATCGGCGCGCTGTTCGGCGCCTTCGTCTCGGGATTCATGAGCCTGCAGCCCTGGTACGCGAAACCGTTCGCCATCCTCGGCGCCATTCTCGCCATCTCCGGACCGTCGGTCATGCTGGCATGGCTCAAGCTGCGGCAGCGGACGCTCGGGCCGCTCCTGGACGCGAACGGCTGGGCCGTGAACGGCCGCGTGCGCGTGAACATCCCTCTCGGAGCGGCGCTCACGGATTTGAAGACGCTTCCGGCGGGCGCGACGCGCTCTCTCGATGATCCGTTCGAGGATCGTCGAGCGCGCAGGCGACGCCGCGCGGCCTGGGCGGCGGCGGCGCTGCTCGCCGTGGCCCTGGCGGTCGCGAAAACCCTGCGCGTCTGGCCCTTCGCTGCTCATTGATGGCCGCGGACGGCCAGAGCCCACCGCACTGAGGTAGACTCGCCCCCATGATCCGCTTCTATGGCAAACCCGGCTGAACCGGCTGCATGAAGGCGCGGGAGTTTCTCGCGCGAAGGAAGCTGGCCGTCGAGGAACGCAATCTGATCAAGCAGCCGCTCTCCGCCGCCGAGCTGCGCGCGCTGGCGAAGAAGGCTGGCGGCGCGGAGCAACTCGTCGCTCCCAAGCGCCGGGCGGAAGCGGAGGGCCTTTCCGCAGAGAAGCTGATCGCCTGGCTGGCGGAAGACGGCGCGCGGGTGCGCCGCCCCATCATCGAGTCGGGCGGCGAGCTCACACTGGGATTTGCTGCGGACGCGCAGGAGAAGTTGCAGCGGCTGCTGGCCTGAGCGGGACGAGTGCGACAGGCTCACCAGGCAGTGAGAAGGCGGTAGGGACATCTCCTACCGCGGCCCACTCGCGCCCGTCGTGGACGACACCCGCCAGGGTTAGGGAATTTCGCCTCGTCCCGAGCCCGTCGTACGCTCGCAGCGTGGCATTGAGCGGAAATCTGTCGGAAACGTCGTTCACCGACCTGATTCAGTTCTACAGCATCAGCCGGCAGACGGCCGCTCTCACCGTCGTTTCGCCGGCTGGTCCCGAGCACGACGTGGTCGTGTTCATGGAGAACGGCGAGATCATCGACGCGCGGTTCGGCGAGATGGGCGGCATCGACGCCGTCCGCCGCGCGATGCGCCTGCGAGAAGGCGAGTTCCACGTCGATCTGAACGTCACGGCCGAGAAGCGCACCATCTGGGAGTCGCCCAGCAAGCTGCTCCTCGACGAGATGGTGTCGGACGACGAAGCGCAGAACGGCGCGGGGAATGGCGCCAAGGCGGCCGCCGCGGGTCGGGAGGAAGTCCTGTTTCCCAAGACGCCCCCACCTTCCCCGCAGCACCGCTCCTCGTTCTCCGTCCTCTTCGCCAGCGCGATCGTCGCCGCTGCGGCCGTGGGCGGAGCTCTCTGGTGGCGCTCACAGCAGGAGGCGGCCGCGGCCACCGCCCGGCAGGCGGCGGTCGCGACGCAGCGCGAGGCGGAGGCACGCGCGCGCCCGGCCGTCCAGGGCGTGACGGACACCGAGATCGTCTTCGGCATTGCTGCGCCGTTCTCCGGACCGGCCAAGGAGCTCGGCCGGGGCATGAAGACGGGCATCGATCTCGCCTTCGCGGCCACGAACGAGGCGGGAGGAGTGAACGGCCGCAAGCTGCGCCTCGTCGCTCTCGACGACGGCTACGAGCCGGAGCGAACCCGGTCGGTGATGAAGGAGCTGGCGGAGAGCCGCAGCGTCTTCGGCTTCATCGGCAACGTCGGGACACCCACCGCCGAAGTGGCGGTGCCGTTCACGCTGGAGAAGAAGATGCTCTTCTTCGGCCCGTTCACCGGCGCCGGCCTGCTGCGGCGCGACCCGCCCGATCGCTACGTGTTCAACTACCGCGCCAGCTACGCGGAGGAGACCGCCGCGACCGTGAAGTACCTGGTGAAGGTCCGGCGGATCCCGGTCGACGAGATCGCCGTCTTCGCGCAGCAGGACGGCTACGGCGATGCCGGCTTCAACGGCGTGGCGAAGATGCTGCGCAAGTACAACCGCAACCCGGAGCGCACGCTGCGGATCGGGTACAAGCGGAACACCATCGACGTCAACGAAGCCGTGAAGACCCTGCTGCGGAGCCGGCATCCGGTGCGCGCGGTGGTGATGGTGGCGACGTACAAGGCGGCCGCCAAGTTCATCGAGAAGGTGAAGGCGGAGCGGCCGGACATCATCTTCAGCAACGTCTCGTTCGTCGGCAGCCAGGCGCTCGCGGACGAGCTGATGACCTACGGCGGCCGGGTGGCCGAAGGCGTGATGGTCACGCAGGTGGTGCCCTTGCCGCACAGCAAAGCCACCGCCGCGCTGCGCTACCAGGAGCTGCTGCCGAAGTACTCGCTGGGCGAGAGGCCCGACTTCGTCTCGCTCGAGGGATACCTGGCGGCGAGCCTCCTCATCGAGGGGCTGAAGCGGGCGGGCCGGAACTTCACCACCGAGACCCTGGTCGACGCGCTGGAGGATCTGCGCGCGATCGATCTCGGAGTCGGCGCCACGATGGGCTTCGGCATGAGCGAGCACCAGGCTTCGCACAAGGTCTGGGGGACCGTGCTGGACGCGAACGGGAACTTCCTCACCATCGACATGGAGTGACACGCCTTACCGGCGGTAGATCCGGTTCTGCCGCCAGATGGACTTGAGGATTTCGCCGTCGCCGCGCAGCCCACCCGACGCGAGCGCCCGCGTCATCGCCGCCCCGGAACAGGTTCCCGACGCTCGATAGCTCAGAGCGGTGGCAAGCCGCGCCTCTGCGGCGTCGCCCAACGCGTGGCCGAAGTCGTCGGACACGCTGCAGCCCGGGAAGCCAGCAGTCGTGGTGGCGCCGGGAGTAAAGCCGTCCGGGTAATCTCCGTAGCCCTTCGCGTTGAAGCCCTGGAACTGGATGGAGAAGTACGTCGTCCCGCAGTTCTCCGCGGGGTAGAAGCCGTAAGGCTTGCCGCAAGTGGTGGCGCCGATCTGGAACACCTGGACATCGACTCCCGCGAGACCGTTCAGGATCGCCTCGCTCGCGGAGCAGGTGCCGGGCCCGGTCAGCACGTAGACGCGGCTGAGACCCAGTGAAGGTAGAGGCGCGCCAAGGTTCACCGAGAACCCTTGGCCCGTGCTGTAGAAAGGCGTAGGTGCGACGGTCTGTCCCGCCGGATCGGTCGTCGGATGCTTGTCGTTGAACTGCACTCGTTCGAACGTCCGTCCGGCGGTCTTTCCCGCCCCGGCGATCATGTACGCGACCTCGCTAGCGATATCGAGATAGCCTCCGCCGTTGTACCGGATGTCGAGCACGAGGTCCGTGACATTTGCACCCTTGAGCTGGTTGACGGCGTCGCTGAGTCCCCTTTCGGCCGGCGCGGTGTGATCGTTGAAGAGGATGTATCCGACGGGACCCGTGGCGGTGGAGAGGGTGAGGACCTGTGCAGGCGGCACCGGAGCGCTGGTCACGTTCGCGGAGATCAGGATCACTTGTCGCGTCGTCGTCTGGCTGTAGTCGAGGACGTCGAACGTGTGCGATTCGCCAGCCGTCGCGGGAAACAGGCCGGCATTGAGCGCATCGATCGATGCCTGATCGGTCGCGTTGACGAGGTCCACGCCATCCACGAGCTTGATCTCCGCTCCGCGCGCCAGCTTGGTGTCCGCGGGCGAGCCCGCCTCCACGAACGCCACGACGTACTGCCGCGGCGGCGAGCGCGAGAGGGCCGCGAGCGTGATCCCATATCCGACTTCGACGCTCGACTGCGAGAGTTGCTCCCACTGGGCCGTGTCATAAGTGAAATGGAAACGATCCTTGGGCTTGCCCGACACCGTGACCGGCGTCTTCAGCGCATCGAAGTAGGCGATGGCAGTCGGGTACGCGGCTGGGTCGAGCGCGGGCACTTCGCGGTACCAGAGATACGTGTCGTCGGTCCATGCGCGAAGCCACTTCTTCTCGTCGTCGAGCGTCCCCTTCTGGTCGGGATACGTCGTGTTCGTGAACGGATCGACGCCGCTGCGCGGCGACGCGCACTTCGCCGCGAGCTGCCTCCAGGCGGGTTCGTCGCCACCGCATTGGGCGAGGGCCACGCTCAGGACTGCGAACGGAATCCAGCGCAATCGACACCTCTCGAGGGAAAGCTGTCGCTCCTAGCAGGCATGCCGCCGGCGCACAATGGGCCCTCCGCCTGCATCGTCACGGAATGCGACGCTCGTTTCCGGGTGCGTGTATCGTATCGGCCTTTCCGCGGGGCCATCGCATTGAACGCGACCATGAGGGAGATCTTCTGGTACTTCCTCAAGCTCGGCTGGCTCGCCTTCGGCGGGCCGGTCGGCCAGATCGGCCTGATGCACCTGCAGGTCGTCGAGCGGCAGAAGTGGATCGACGAGGAGGAGTTCGTCCGCGCGCTGAACTTCTGCCACGTCCTGCCCGGCCCGGAAGCGCTGCAGCTCGCCATCTACATCGGGTACAAGAAGGGCGGCCATGCCGCCGGCGCGCTGGCGGGCTTTCTCTTCATCCTCCCCGGTTTCATCACGCTCACGGCGCTGGCGTGGATCTACGTCAACTTCGGCAAGAGGCCGGAGGTCCTCGGCGTCCTCTGGGGATTCCGGCCGGTCGGCCTCGCCTTGCTGCTCGCCGCGCTGGTGCGGATCTCGCGCGCGACGCTGAAGGATACGTTCTCCGTCGTCCTCGCGCTGGCGGCGTTCCTCGCATTCTTCTTCGGGCACCTGCCCTTCCTGCTCGTCCTGCTCGGATCCGGATTCGCCTACGTGGGATGGCGGCGGCTGACGCCGGCGATGGCGGCGCTGGCGCTCCTGCTTCCCGGCCGGGCGGACGCGGCGGAGTCCGCCGGCCGGCGGCTGTTCGACATCTGCTCCTTCTTCCTCAAGGTCGGCCTCTTCTCGTTCGGCGGCGCCTACGCGGTCCTTCCCTACATCCGGGAAGGGGCCGTAGCGCGCTACGGCTGGATCACCGATCGCGAGATGATCGATGCGCTCGCTCTCGGCGAGACCACGCCGGGTCCGCTCATCTCCATCGGGATCTTCGTCGGCTATCTCGCCGGCAACGGGCGCGGGGTTCCCTGGCTCGGCGCGCTCGGGGCGACGTTCTGGCTGTTCCTTCCTTCCTTCGTCCTCGTGCTGGGCGCCGCCCGCCACATGGACTGGCTCACGTCCCGGCCCGGAGTGAAGGAGTTCCTCCGCGGCGTGACGAGCGGCGTCGTCGGCCTGATGTTCTCGATCTCCATCCCCCTGGCGCAGGTCGCCTTCATGCCTTCCGGAACGGTGGACTCGATCACCGTCGTTCTCGGTCTTGCGGCGTTCGCGGCGCTCGCGTTCTGGAAGTGGCGCCTGAACGTCGTGATCGTCGTCCTGGGAGGCGGCGCCCTGGGCCTGCTGCGCGCGTTCGTGCCGGCACTGTTCGGAGGACCGCTTTCATGAACGCGGCATCGAAGGCGCGAGCCATGCCGGAACACCGTGTCACCTGGGCGCTCGCCGCAGCCTTGATCCTGCTCGGATCGGCGTCGGCTCGCGGTGAGCCCGTGTCGTTCGCGCTCTCGACGGGTCAATACGGCCTGCGGAAGGAGATCCCGCACGCGCTGGGAATCGAGATGGAGCTGCGCCCGCCCTGGCGCTGGACCGTGCTCCGTCCGGTCGCCGGTCTGCTCACCTCCACGGGTGGAACCGCTTTTCTCTACTCTGGCATGGCCATCGAGATCCCGCTTCCCGGTGGTCTGCGGTTGACTCCGGGATTCGCGCCGGGCGTCGTACTGGCGCGCGGAGACGGCGACCTGGGCTCGCGGCTCGAATTTCGCTCTTCCCTGGAGCTCTCGTTCGCGCCCGCCGAGACCGTGCGCTTCGGCATCGGCTTCAGCCACATCTCCAATGCGCATCTGGCGGACCACAACCCCGGCGTAGAGGTCGTCACCTTCAAGGTCGCGGTACCCGCCGGGGATTGAGGGCGCAAACGTTGGCGCCTCAATGCCGCATCCTGAATTTGCGCTTGGCGCGCAAGAACTGCGGCATCGTCCTGAACTTGCCGTGCACGGCCGGGGAGGTAGCGCGATGCTACAGCGTCACGAACACCTGTCCGCGGCCGATGCCGCCTGGCTGCGGATGGACGCGCCGGCGAACCGGATGATCATCACCGCCTTGCTCACCTTCGACGGCCGGTTGGATCCCATCGCCAAGAGCCCGCTGGCCGCCCGGCCGATACCGGACTTCTGCCGGAAGCCCCGCGAAGTCCATGGGAATGGGCGCGCCGGCAGCTCGCGCGCGGTCGGACGTTCGCCGGCCTGGTCGCCCTGCCCTCCGATCCGCCCACCTGCTTGCGACGCCCGCTCGGTCTGGTGAAGCGCGTCGCATGGTCGCGGGCCATCCCCTTCACGCAGGTGCACAGGCTGGCCCGCGAGCACCGCGCCTCGATGAACGACGTTGTCATGGCGGCGCTCGCCGGCGCGCGCCTCGCGAGCCTCATGCTCTGGGCGCCGACGTCGGGCCGCCTCGGCCTGAGCGTCACCATCCTCGGTTATGCCGGCGAGATCCGCATCAGCGTCGCGGCGGACTGCTCGCTGCCGCTCGAACCCGAGGCCCTGATCGAGGACGTGGAGCGAGAGCTCGAAGACGGCGCCGCCGCGGCGAGAGCGCTCAGCCGAGAAAGAGCCGGTACGCAGGATTCTGGCTCTCGTCGATCCATGGATATCCCATGGTCTCCAGGAAGCGCCTGAACTCCGACATCTCCGCGCGTGGGACCTGCATGCCGACCAGCACGCGGCCATAGTCGGCCCCGTGGTTGCGGTAGTGGAAGAGGCTGATGTTCCAGTCCGTGCGCATCCGCGAGAGGAAGCGCAGCAGCGCGCCCGGGCGCTCGGGAAATTCGAAGCGGTAGACCAGCTCGTCGCGGGCGAGCGCCGCGTGTCCGCCCACCAGGTGGCGCACGTGCAGCTTCGCCATTTCGTCGTCCGAGAGATCGAGCGTCTTCAGCCCCTCGCGCTGCAGCGAGCGCACGATGTCCGCGGTCTCGTCGCGGCTGTTGATGCCGACCCCGACGAAGACGTGCGCCACCTCCGCATCCGCCATCCGGTAGTTGAATTCGGTGATGTTGCGGGGACCGATGATCCCGCAGAACCGCCGGAAGCTGCCGGGCCGCTCGGGGATGGTCACCGCCAGGATCGCCTCGCGCCGTTCGCCGACCTCCGCCCGCTCGGCCACGAAGCGCAGCCGATTGAAGTTCATGTTCGCCCCGCAGGCGACCGCGATCAGCACCTGGTCCTTGATCCCGGTGCGCTCGGCGTAAGCCTTCGCTCCCGCGACCGGCAGCGCCCCGGCGGGCTCGAGAATGGAGCGCGTGTCCTCGAAGGCGTCCTTGATCGCCGCGCAGGTGGCGTCCGTGTCGACGCGGATCATCTCGTCCACGTACTTGCGAGCCAGATGGAAGGTCTCCCTCCCCACCCGTTTCACCGCGACGCCGTCGGCGAAGAGCCCCACGTGCGGCAGCGTCACCCGCCTGCCCGCCTTCAGCGAGCGCGACATCGCGTCGGAGTCGACGGGCTGCACACCGATCACCCGCACCGCGGGCCGGAGCCGCTTCACGTAGACGGCGATGCCCGCGATGAGCCCGCCCCCGCCGACCGCGACGAAGATGGCATGGATGGGACCGGGGTGCTGCCGCAGGATCTCCATCCCGATGGTCCCTTGTCCGGCGATCACGTCCGGGTCGTCGTAGGGATGCACGAATGTCAGATTCCGCCGTCGCTCCAGCTCCTTCGCGTGACGGTACGCTTCGTCGTAGGAATCGCCGACCAGCAGCACTTCCGCGCCGCGCGCGGCGACCGCATCGACCTTGATGCGCGGCGTGGTCACCGGCATCACGATCTGCGCCCTGCACCCCAGGCGCTGGGCCGAGAGCGCCACTCCCTGGGCGTGGTTGCCGGCCGAGGCCGCGATCACCCCGCGCTTCAGCGCCGCCTTCGGCAGCGCGGACATCTTGTTGTAGGCGCCGCGGAGCTTGAAGGAGAAGACGGGCTGCATGTCCTCGCGCTTGAGGAGGATCTGGTTTCCGGCGCGCAGCGAGAGCGCGGGGGCCTGCTCGAGAGGGGTCTCGACGGCGACGTCGTAGACGCGCGAAGTGAGGATCCGCTCCAGGTAGTCCCGCGCTCGAGGCGCCATCGCGGCACCGTAGCAAAGACCCGCACCGGGCGACATGGATCAGCTTCCGATCAGCTCGTCGTATCCACGCCCGCGGAACTCGAGCAGGCAGAAGCCGTTGCCGAACGGGTCCGCGAGAATGGCCAGGCGGGGCTCATGGGTCGCCTCCAGGCTCCGTCCCAGACTACAATGGTCGCGCGTCGGGCGTCGCAGCGAACGGGGCCCGCGGAGGACGCATGGCCAAGGTCACCCTGACGCTGCTCCTGCTGGTCGCGGCATGCAGGACCGGCAACGTGAGCCAGCTGACGGGCGCTGCGGCGATCAGCAGCCTAGCCATCGGCGCTGCGGCCGCGTCGCGCGCGGCCGGCGGATGCATCGCGATCTGTACCGGCGAAACGTTCTGCAACGCCAGGTCCGGATTGTGCGAATCGCTCCCCTGCCAGGGAAAGTGCGGTTCGGGTGAGCATTGCGCGCAGACGATGACGGATATCAGGTGCGTGCCCGACACCATGACCGGCGTGGAGAGCAAGGCTTCGGCGGCCACCAGCAAGGCGCCCGCCATCGTTCCCGTCACCCCGCCGAACCCCAGCACCGGCTCGCCGACGATCGTGCCCGCCGCGGAACAGCAACCGGCCAGGTGATCAGGTCCGCCGCGCGATCATCGCCGTCCAGCGGATCATCAGCACCCGCTCCTCCTTCTGGTTGAACATCTCGCCCAGGACGGTCAAGAAGCCGCGATCGGAATGCTTGATGGAGGGCCGCGTCGCGAGGACCGTCAGGCGTCCCCGCAGCGTATCCCCGGGCCGGACGGGCTTCTGCCAGCGCATCTCGTCGATTCCGCCGGCTCCCATGCTGGCGACGTCGTGCAGCAGGCCGCGCACGAGCAGGCCCATGAAGAAGGACGCCGTGTGCCAGCCGCTGGCGATCAGCCCGCCGTAGATCGATCTCCTGGCGGCTTCCGGATCGACATGGAACGGCTGCGCGTCGAAGCGGCGGGCGAAGTCGAGGATCTCCTGCTCGCGGATGGTCTCTTCGCCCAGCTCGAATACGTCCCCTTCGCGGAAGTCTTCCAGGTAGCGCATGTCGCGGACACTGTACTGCGGCCGCCTCCCACGTGACGCG
>Ga0209235_1000405_pt1 | contig 21406 bp, 25 predicted proteins | sample GraSoi013_1_20cm_4_FD_185817 | JGI IMG/M metagenome (GOLD analysis project Ga0209235, IMG submission 185817) | Grasslands soil microbial communities from the Angelo Coastal Reserve, California, USA - Sample 09_25_2013_1_20cm (SPAdes) (version 2) | ecosystem: Environmental > Terrestrial > Soil >... | reverse complement strand
GTTTGCGTTGAGTACAGATCTACGCTTGAGAAACTCCATTGGTATCAAGGGTGACTTGGACCAGGATTCAATGACGAGAAATGACAGGAGTGTGAGGGCTGATAGGCCCAGCGGGGCGATCGTGTCTAGTGCGTCAAAGCCCAGAGTGGAGGCGTTGGTCAATCCGAAGACTAGGAGAATTGTGCCAAGGGTTACAGTTACGGCGCCGGGTATGTCAAGTCGCTGACTCTTGAGCCAGCCCTCGGTCTTCGGGAGATATTTCTGGCTAAGCAGTGCGGCTGCGATGCCGATTGGAACGTTGACAAACATCACCGAACGCCACCCAAGACCAACGGTGAGAGCTCCACCGGCGACTGCGCCCGCGGCGAATCCGGCTGACAGAACTGCGACGAGGACCCCGAGCGCCCGGTTCCTTTGGGGTCCTTCGGGAAATATTCGTATGAAAATGGCAAACGCTGTCACCGTGGACATGGCGGCTCCGATTCCTTGCAATGCCCTGAAGACGATCAGGACTAGGAGGGATGGGGCCAGACCGCCTGCAAATGAAGCGATGGTGAACAAGACGATCCCCGCGATGAAGATCTTCTTTTGTCCGTAGACGTCTCCCGCTCTTCCCATGAGCATGAGAAAGCCAGCGAGAGTTAGCCCGTAGGCACCGACTATCCACTGACTGTCAGCTAATGTAGCGAGGAATTGTGTGCGAATAGTAGGAAGGGCGACCTGGACGATGGAGAAGTCGATGATGTCAAGAAAAGACGCCATGATGATTAGCGCGAAAATGAGTCGGACATGCTCAACGGGCTTTCCGACATTTTCAGTAGGTTGTTCCAAGATCTCCAAACTCCTTCGACTAAAGAACCCTATTTGTTGACCGAGTCTTGGTGGCATCAGTCATATTGATCAATTTGGTCTTTTTTTCCTTATCCGGACGACGCGGAAGGTTGAGATGAATTACGTTGGAGAGTTAACCAACACTAACCATTTCGAGCTCGATCTTTCGACTGAAGTAGTGGAAGAGTCGAGCTTTTCGCCATGAAGAACATGGACAGGATGAAGGTAGTCTATGCGCTGGGAGAGCTTGCGCCTTTGCCAAAGAAGCTCTTCGGCTTCTTTCTAGTAAGGTAGACGGGGATGATTATTCCCGCAAGGGTTCTGATGATGCCGCCCAAGAGACCCACGTTGCCGCCGTAGAGGGTCTCAGCTATTCCGAGCCCTATCGAGATAACGTAGATTATGATGCCCGCCATCCAAGCCCACTTTGCCCCCGTATAGAAGCCGGCGCCGAGTGCTAGGCCGAGGATTCCGAAGATGATGACTATGTACGCAAGCTCGACTGGTCCTGTGCCCATTCCTGCAAGACTCGATGCAGCTCCAAAGAGGGAGAGCAACCCTCCTGCAGCAGCGACGACTGCGATTATCGTAACTCCTACTGGCCTCTCAGGCCTCGGATTGGACGATTGCATCGAGTCCCGACTCATAATTCACCCTGATAAGCCTGATCTGCGCCTAGTCTAGAGTTCCTTCCTTGGACCCTTCTTCGAGACGATCCAGGACGATACGGCTTAGCCGTCGGATGTTGGCCAGTAACTCATCGCGCTGGCCGATTTCTCCAATCTCTGCAACCAATCTCTAACACTATTTCTTTTTTCTTTTCAAGGAAACGTTCTTGCACCGCGCGTCCCGTAGTCCAAGAGTTTTCCAGAACACCCGTGATAACGGGAGATCGCGTCTTGCGGCTACGGCTAGCGTAGGGTGTGGGATCGTTTCTTGTTGCCGATACTGAACTGTGTAGTGTCGTTCGAGAGAACTAAGCGATGTCTATCATTCGTCCTATGAGTCAAGGACCAGAAGAGAATTATGGACCCCCGTCTCCGACAGAATAGTTTCGCTCTGATCAGCCCGGACACATCAGCGATCTTTGAATACTATCGGCCAAGTCCGGGAGGATTTCTCTCTGAATCCGATATGGCGGGACCCGACGAAGTGCGTAACTACCCGGATTGAAGCCTGAAGCACCAGGTAGCATAGCAATGTCAGAATCGGAAGATACTGACATTATTCCTGCGCCAACCAGAATCGTACGCGCACCCGCAGACATCACTACAGCGAATTCATCCCTAGCCAAGCCGGTCATCCCGAGCCAGGACTCGCTCGCGAAGGTGACCTACTACAAGCTCGACCTAGACACGATCCTCGACGGACTCATTCCTGATCCGCTGCCAGAATCAGGGGGCAAGGACAATGCTATCCACCATTTGAACATCATAATCTTCGGAAAACCGAACACAGGCAAGTGCCTGACGGGTGATGATATGGTGCCTACAACCACTGGTTCTATCGTGCGTGTTGGCAATATTCATCCAGGACTCGAAGTGTTTTCAGTTGATGAGAACTTCAGGCTGGTTAAGGACAAGATAGTCGCGGTGGCATCCAACGGTGTAAGGGATGTTTTCAGAGTCAGACTCACCGACGGTCGGCAGATCAAGTTGACCTCAAATCATCCATTGCTGACGGCTTATGGCTGGAGGCAGTTGTCTGATCTACACGAGGGTATGCCGGTGGCTGTTCCGAGATTTCTTCCGGTTCAGGGTAAGCACCTCAACCATGATGCGGCAAAAGTTCTAGGCTATCTCGTCGCGGAGGGCGGTCTTACCGGCACGAGTCCAAGGTTCACGAACTCGGATCAGACGATTGTCGCTGATATGGGGAGGTCTCTGGCACCGTTCGGCTTGCGGTTGAGCGAGCCGTACGAACAAATCAACTATCAAGTGGTGCAGATTAGGCCAGGCCAGCCCTTTAGGACTGACGATTCGCGCCATCAGTCGTATGGATACTATAGGCGATTCGCCGATGAGTTTGGTCTTACGAGAGTTGGCTCACGAGGAAAGAGAATCCCTCAATCAGTTTTGCGTGCAGACAACGAGTCTCTCGCAATCTTTCTGAGTGCATTGTTCGCCGGAGACGGGTGGGTGGACTCGCGAGGTAATATAGGGTATGGAACCACATCTCCCGTTCTGGCGCATCAAGTTCAACACTGCCTTCTCAGATTCGGGATACTTAGTAAGCTTCGTAGAGGTGTGCGAGTACTAGCACGGGACCGCAAGCGCCAGACCGCCTCGCACGAGGTATGGGTCCCGTTAGAATATCGAGGAAAATTCGAACAACACATCGCATTGCCCGAAAGAAGGATCCTAGACAGCGCAGACGCAGTGTCCCGGCATGAGCCTCGGCAGATCCGTGGATGGAGCCAGGATGACTTTCCCCTTCCTATCGCATACTTGAGATCAAGACGCGATCGGTCCGGTGCGTGGTCCGGCGGAGCATTTGCGAGTATGAAAGAAGCTCAGGAGTTCGCCCGGAAATACGCGCGTACTTACGCTCTGAAAATCGCTGAGGGCGACTGCTTCTGGCCGCGAATCAAATCCATTGAGTACATCGGCCCCGCTCAGACTTTTGATGTTCAAGTCGAAAAGACGGGCAATTTGGTCGTAAACGACATTCTCGTCCACAACACTACTCTTGCTGAATCGATTGCTCAAGCCCTGGCCCGTAGGTACGGTCAGAGGAATGTGAAGGCGTTGCGTGCCACGCGGGATCTGCCGGGATTATTCCAGAATATTGACAAGCTCTTTGGCCGTTTCCGGAAGCCTCCGAAGGCCATACTCTTGTTTGCTGATGATATGACAAAGGCGCTGAGGAAACTGTCCGGCACAGTCGCAGTGAAGAATTCCAATGGACAACTGGAGAAGATGAGGAGGATCGATTACTGGCTGGACAAGTGGTACGACATAAGAGGCGAACTCTTCAAGCGTGGAATGCGTGAGGGACTTGTCGTCATGGCTGCGGGTCTCCACCGTTTCTATGGAGGCGACATAGATCTACGGGCCGACGCTGACCTATTACTTGTTCGAAGCACTGGGACACCTGGCACGTTTGATGCGAATAAGGTCGAGAAGATGCTTGGCTCAGTCGTCTACTACGCGATGCGCCAGCACGAGGTTGATGCGTTACGAGACCGGAAAGAACTTGCATGGACAGCATTCGTAGCAAAAACCGGCTCCGGGGTCTTCCGTGTTCCACGTCCATCAGTTTCTACAAAGTGGCTGATGCGAAACGTCGGATCTAGCGAGACCTCCCAAGAATTAGCTGTCGAGCTAGACGAGCCTAAGAAGAAATCAGCTATCGAAGTGGTCGAGACCAAGAAGAAATCTGCAATCGAGGAGAAACCAGCCGTTCAGCCAAGACAGCATCTTCAGCCCAAACAGCATCAAAGCAAACGGGACCGCCGTGTTTCAATCGTCCTAGCGGCAGCCGGTGTCCTGATCATAGCGTACTTGGCTTGGAATTACGTTTTGCCCTTTCTTAGATAACGAACGATCGGGGTCTCTCACCGTTTCGGCAGGCTACTTCCAGCGCCCAAACCTTGAGAGTTATCCGAGTCAGGAATCATCGTTGTTGGGGTCCGTAGGACAAGGTCAGCCTTTCCAGAGTCCTATCATGGCGCCTGCCAGAAATGTGACGGAGGATATGGGTAACAGGCTAGCCAGTCCGACTGCTTGGGCCGCTATTGGCTGCGCCCCGTTGAAGACGTAGTAGATTGTATTTGCTGAAGGCATGGTCCAGGCGAGATTGAGGTAGCCTGTGACCACGAGTAGTACGACCAATGCTACAATAGCCAGGGCGAGCTTGATCGCTCTTTTGACAATCACACCTAACAGGATTCCGATGATGAATGTTGTAACGGAGAGCACGGAGATTATAGTGGTTAGGTCAAGACCGTTTGCCATTTCGAACCCTATAGTTTTCGCCCACCTAGTATAAGGGCTACTCGGAGGAAAACTCGCAAGACAACATCTAAAGGCTAGTTTCTTGGTGACATGTTCCGCTCTCTCAGCATTTTGATAGGCCGCTACCGGTCCCGAGGCTTCCGTTGCCGCTGCTTGTTGTGCTATCATACGTTGAGTGAGTCGTAGGCGTATAGGTGGCGTAGGTCCCGGTAACCTGGTAGCTTCCATCAAGGATCACGTTGAATATTGTGAAATTCGCGTTGGTAGGGGTATTGTTCAGCTGGTTCGCAGTTATCGTGAAAGCGAACTCGGGATACGCAACTCCGTTGGGGGACATGTGAAACGTCTGGGTGTTTCGCAGGAACCATCCTGCTGATGGAAAGTCGAGTGCGATCGTCCATGTTGCGTCGATTACAAAGCTTGACGGGTTAGAGATCCCGAAGGTCTCGTACACTATCAAGTATCCGGAGAAAGATCCTCTTGTGCCCGATATGTTGGAACTATCAGTCCGGTTTGAGAAGCACGTAAAAGTCAGTTGGTTGACAGAATTGCTTGCAGCACTCGCCTCTGAGTTCTTGGCGGCTTGCAAGACTTGTTGCTGATGATTCAGGTAGAGTGCGTATCCTGCGATGCCGAGGATCAGAACGGCGATAAGACCACTGCTACCACGATCAGAGCGGTGTTCCGCCTGGGAGCTGGAGGTACAGAGGGTACTGCCGGCCAGGTAGGAGGAGGAATCGCGTTTCCGCACTGGGGACAGTATCGAGTGCCCATCGGGACAAGCGTGTAACAGTTCAGGCAGGCCACCTGTTCCGGTTGCGCCGGCATGGTGTTTGGTGGAGGAGTCGGTGGCTGCTGCGCTGAAGAAGAAGGACCCTCGCTACTTAGGGTATTATCAGCCGGATTCCCGGACAACAGTTTTTCCTCGAGGAAGTAGCCTGACTAAACGCTGCCACTCTTTTTAGAATACCGGATTTGAATCTATATCCCAGGGTTTCCGACTACACTTTTCCTTATCTTTTCTTTTTCTGTTATCTTTTTCTCGCCCCCCGAGGGTATGTCAAAACAAAAAAAATCCTTCACACTTTACAAGCTAGAACCGTATGGTGCGGGAGGTGGGATTTGAACCCACGAACCCCTACGGGACAGGCGCCTCAGGCCTGCGCGTCCAAGACCCCTACAGTCGACGGGTCTCTTTGACCTGGCTTGGCAACACGAGCCGCCCACAAACAAGGCGGACTCCCGCAAACACCAGGCCCGCTCCCGCAAAGACCCAAACCAAAACGACGCCCCTAATTGGCTTTCGCCAATCAATCAAATCCATCAAATCCGGATAATGTTTAATTGAACCCCGCCCGGAACCCCCTCACAACCCTACTTATCTCTCACAAAGAGGAAACTTGTCCCCATGGCCACCAGACGCAAAAAGACACGACGCCTACGAGGCAGCCGGTGCCACGGCTGGGGACGATCCGGACAACACCGCGACAGCGGAATGCAAGGAGGACACGGAAACGCCGGCTGGAAACGCCACCGCTGGAGCAGCGTCATACGCTACGGCTGGGAGATCGGAAAAACAGGCTTCACACCCATCAACCCAAAGCACCAACGAACCATCAACATAGACCAGCTAAGCCAGAATCTCCAGACACTGTCCGAACAGGGCAAAACAAAGACTGCTGGGAACCGGATAGAAGTAGACCTCGGCCAAATAGGCTACACCAAACTGCTAGGTAACGGAAAAGTCACCCAACCCCTCAGAATCATCGTCGCACAGTGCACCGAAAAAGCCTCCAGTAAAATATCCCAGGCGGGCGGGGAAGTAGTACTCCCCAAACCCGCGGAAGCCAGTAAAGAAGGCTGATCCCAAACGGTCCGCTTCATAGAAATCTTCAGACCCCTAACCCGCATCCTCCCGAGCGTCCGCCCCCCCGATCGGGAAGTCGGATTCACAGAAAAACTGATCTGGACAGCCCTAGCACTGGTCATCTACCTCGTCATGGCCGAGACACCGATCTACGGCGTCCCACATACTGGAGGAGTCAACGATCCCTTCGGACCCTTGCGGGTAATATTCGCGAGCCAGAGAGGCACACTCGTCGAACTCGGAATCGGACCAATAGTCACAGCAGGACTCATACTCCAAGTCCTATCCGGCTCCAAAATGATCAACGTCGACTTTAGCAATCCAGGCGACCGGGCCCTCTTCACCGGAGCCAGCAAAGTCCTCTCAGTATTCATGACTCTCTTCGAAGGACTCGCGTTCCTACTTGGAGGAGCCTACAACGTCACCAACTCGGCAGGAGTACAGACCCCGCCAAGCCTACAGAACGAGTTCTTCATCCTAGTACAGCTCATCTTCGCCGGAATAGTCATAATCCTACTAGACGAAATGCTCCAGAAAAAATGGGGCTTTGGAAGCGGAATCAGCCTCTTCATCGCAGCGGGCGTCTGCCTCCAAATAGTATGGAGCAGCCTCGGACCAATCTCCCCAGTCTCCGACGGAAAATACCTAGGGGGCATAATCGCCTTCTTCCAATCCCTCGGACCAGTAATCGCCAGCCCGGCCAGCTTCACGGCCTGGCAGGGGGCCCTCTACAGAGGTGGCAACTTACCCGACATGCTCGGATTCATCACAACAATCGTCGTCTTCCTCATCATCATCTACCTCAACGGACTACGAGTCGAAGTCCCCGTGTCCTACGCAAGATATCGAGGATTCCGAGGACGATTCCCCATCAAATTCTTCTACGTCTCAAACATACCCGTAATCTTCGCAGCCGCCCTCTTCGGAAACATATTCTTCATCGGCCAACTCATCTTCAACAGATACAACCCCGGCTGCTCCAACACAGGAATAAACTTCTGGCTAAGCCTAATCCCCGGATGCTACCAGTCCCAACCACAGACCGGACAACTAATCCCAATCAAAGGCCTTGCCTACTACACGTTCGCTCCCCGCTCTCTAGGAGTCGTGCTCGGCGACCCGATACGAGCAGGAGTCTACATGCTCATATTCGTCCTTGCCTGCGTCTTCTTCGCGGTAACATGGGTCGAAGTCGGAGGAATGGACTCGAAGACAGTCTCCAAACAACTCATCGACTCGGGAATGCAGATAGAGGGATTCCGACGATCCGGCTCAACTATCAGACAAATTCTCGACCGGTACATCCCCGCAGTCACGGTGATAGGCGGAATCACGATTGGAGTAATTGCGGCAGGGGCAGACTTCCTCGGAGCCTTCGGCACAGGAACTGGAATCCTGCTCACCGTAGGCATCATACAGCAATACTATGAAATTCTTGTAAAAGAAAGAATTACCGAGATATACCCGGGAACCAAAGGCCTCTTGGGATAGTGAGAGGCCAAGCCTTGCAGGCAACAATCATCGTCGCCGGCGTACCCGGGGTGGGGAAGACAACAGTCCTCCAAGAGCTAGAGGCTGTAGCCAAGGAAAGGAAGGTTCCCCTTCAGATCATCAATTTCGGAAACGTAATGAACGAACTCTTCAAGAAGCGAGGAGTCGAGATTCATCGGGACCATATGCGCAAGGAGGACATTACCCTCCAAGGAAAGATACAGGAAGAAGCAGCACGAATGATTTCCAAGACGCCAGGAAACTCCACCCTCGTCGTCGACACCCACATGTTCGTGAGAACCAACGACGGCATATGGCCGGGCACACCGAGAAAGGTTCTCGAGGCTCTGGACCCAAGCATGATCATCCTGATAGAAGCAGACCCGGAAGAGGTCGCTCGAAGAAGAGCAGCCGACACCACCCGTTACCGCGACAGCCAGAAGCTAGAGGATGCCAAGGCCGACCTACAATGGTCGAGGAACATGGCAAGCGCAATAGCCGTTCTCGCGGGAGTGCCGATTCAAATATTGCAGAATCAGAACGGCCAACAACGTCAATCAGCTGAGGAACTCCTGAAGATCATAGAGAAGCGTACCTAGCTTGTCTTTCATAGACGATATCATCAATTTCCTTGCTGGTCCCATCCAAAACGCATGCCCTCATGATCCCCTAAAGCCAACCGCTTGCACACCACTATCAGCTTTCATAGTGCTCGGTGCCGCGTTGCTTCTATCACTCATAGCGATGCTCGCTAATCGGTTTCTCGTAAACTACAAGATGGTTGCAAGCTACAGACGAGAATATATGAACTGGATGAATGCTGTAAGGAAAGCTCGCAAAGACGGAGATGAAAAACAGCTGGACAAGTTGATGAAGCGACAATCGGCAGTCATGAAAATGAGTTCACGAGCGACCCTGGAACAATTGAAGACTTACCCAATCACAATCGTTCCATTCTATCTAATCTATGCAGTCCTCGGCCAGGCACTGAAGTACACCCCCTACACAGCCTACGCGCCCTTCTTGTTTCCGTTCGCCTCTATCACGCAAAGCGGAGCCGCTGCCGGTTTGCCCCTCTTCTTCTGGTACCTCGTTTGCTCGTTCACAATCAGCATCCCACTGTCGAGAATATTCGGCGTTTCAGCCGCGTTCTCAATGTCCCCGACGACGGGAGATACGAAATGACAAACCCACATCAGAGGACTCATGGCCGAAGACGGTTACCCGTGAGACTGCCGTCAGGGAGGAGAACATTGCATTTTGAGCCAAGAGCCCCAGCGAAGGCACAGTGTTCCCGTTGTGGAAAGGAACTACATGGGGTCCCAACTTCCAAGCCTTTGAGGTATTCGAGGAGTGCTCGCGCTCCATCAAGGCCGTTTGCAGGAGTATTGTGCCCGAACTGTCTTTCGACGCAGGTTCGAGCACTCGTCCGTTCTTCCAGCGTTCCAACATGATCATTACCGTCAGTGGGCCGCACGGCACGGGCAAGTCAACCTATGCTGCACGACTGGCTGAGGTTTTGCGTATTCGGCACGTTTCAGCCGGCGCAGTGTTTCGACGAATCGCGAAGGAAAGGAAGATCTCTCTGGAGGAATTGGGTAAGACAGCTCTAGAAGATCCTTCCGTTGATAAGCTCGTTGACAAGCGAACCATAGCTGAAGCCGACAAGGGTAGTGTTGTTGTTGATGGTCAACTCGCGGGCTGGCTTCTGAAGGACAGGGCGGATTTACGAATCTATCTCACCGCTCCCGAGGATGTTCGATTGGAACGAATCGCCAAGCGGGACAAGGTAAGCTTCCAAGAGGCTCGGGCTCAGACCGAGCAGAGAGAATCTGTTCAGCGGGAAAGATATCTTAGACATTACGGGTTTCAGATTGAGGATCGCTCAATCTATCATCTCATTCTCGATACGAGTCTCGGCTCGATCGGGGATACTGCCAAGGTTCTCGTTTCAGCGGCTGTGATGGTTCGAAGAGCTAAGAAAGCCCGGCGAAAATCGACGAAACCTTAAATGAGGATTTCGCCCGCGGGGGCAGTCTAGGAAGATTGTCCCGATGCCCACCATCGAAGTCGGACGCGTCTGTGTGAAACTTAACGGTCGGGAAACGGGACAGAAATGCGTGATTGTTGATGTGATCGACAAGAACTTCGTCCTGGTAACCGGGCCGAAGAAATTGTCAGGCGTTCGCCGTAGAAGAACCAATGTGAAACACCTCGAACCTACCGAGGAGTCCATCGATATTAAGAAAGGCGCCTCGGACGATGATGTGGCAAAGGTCATCGGCAAGGGAAAGAAGGCCGACGCCTTCAAAGAATCCGTTCTGCCGAAACAGGTTCTCGTAACGGCCTGACAGATCCCACGTTAAGGCTTAGGATTCCCCTCTCTCGGCAACTATCTATTATCCAGTTGAGATTCTTTAAGAGATGCGGGATTCAACTGTTGATATGGAGATGATGAGTGTCTCAGCGGGCTCCCTGGGAAGATCAGAGAAAGCTACTGGTCAAGCTTGAAGAGGAAACCGACCCAGCCCTGGGCTGTCCGCCGACGAAGAGGCCTCTCGATCAGCATCTTCGTTTTGGACTGATAAACTTAGACAAACCTTCTGGGCCGTCCAGCCACGAAGTTGTGGCTTGGGTCAAACGAATGTTGCGGATGAAGCACGCTGGCCATGGCGGAACTCTAGAGACCTTCGCCAGGTCGGAGCAATCCGATGGTCACGGGCGTGCTTCCTCTAGCTCTGGAAGATGCAACAAAAACAATCCAGGCTTTCCTACTTACCGGCAAAGAATACGTCTGCCTGATGGCGCTCCACGGTGACGTGGAAGAGAAGAAAATCCAAACAGTGCTCGAAGAGTTCGTCGAGGACATTCTTCAGAGGCCCCCTGTCAGAGCCGCAGTGAGGAGAGATGTGAGAAAAAGGAGAATCTACTACATTCGAGACATTGAGACGGATGGCCGCGACGTTCTGTTCAGGGTCGGATGTCAGGCAGGAACCTACATTCGGAAACTCGTCTACGACGTTGGCGAGGTACTTGCAGTTGGTGCCCATATGCGTGAACTTCGACGGACCCGGGCGGGAAGCTTCACCGAAGAGGAATCATTCTCACTGTACGACCTGATGCAACTGTCTGAGGCTAACGGTGAGGAGAGAGAAGTGTTGGCGAGACGAATGGTGAAACCGATGGAGTCAGCCTTCGAGTATGTCCCACGGATCTACATTCGTGATTCGACGGTCAGCTCAATTTGCCACGGAGCAGAGCTCGCAGTTCCCGGAATAATCCGGTTAAGTGAGGGTATTGTTCCAAAGACGTCGATTGCGTTGTTTACTTTGAAGGACGAGCTCGTCGCCTTGTCCAAGGCGCTGATGTCGAGCGAACAGATGATGAAGGAGGATCACGGACTGGCCGCGAAAACTGTAAGAGTCATAATGCCTGCTGAGACCTATCCGCGCCTATGGAAAACGAAGGCCGTCACGGTCCAGGCTCGGAGTTGACTCGCTAGTGAGTGAGAGTCAAGTCTCGTTCTTCTGCAACTGTGGAGAAGAGATCGTGATGGAAGTGAAGGCTGAAGAAGAGTACAATGTTGCCTGTCCCAAGTGTGGTCAGGAGTACCGTTTCTTCGGTCAAAGTGTCTTGAGATGGAGGTCTGAATAGCTAGGACAATTGGAGGATGAGCGCAGCTGCTGTTGCTAGCCATAGGGGAATCGTGACTAGTGCCCAGATGGCTCGGTTCCAAGTCAGGACTTTCTGCCCGTCGAGTATGAAGAAGGGTATCATGTTGAAGGCTCCCAGCCAGAGATTGATGAAGATAGCCCATGGGAGAAAATTGTGGCCATCGATGATCACTCCACTGATTCCGACTGCTGGAAGGGTGAAATAAGCAAGGGCAAAAACTCCCGCTGCCGCAACGTTGACTAAGGGTCCCATGAGTGAGATGATGCCATTGGTTTTTCTGTCCATCGAATCACCAATGTAGCTGGATCGGGACGCGATGTAGACCGCGCCAGGGGCAGCAAAGATGAAAGTGCCCTGTGATACAGCTGCAAAAACGAGAGTCATGACAGCTCCTATGGTCCATAGTCTAAACTCTGCCCACGCGCCATATCTTTGCGCGGTGAACTTGTGGGCCAGCTCATGCCCCAGAAATCCTGTACCGATCACAAGCATAGTAAATAGAAATACTTCGAGAAATGCGACTGGAGTTGTGAACCGGCCAGGGAACATGTATCTCGTCGAGAAGCTTATCCCGAGGACGATCCATGCCGTACTGAGAGCCACCATCTCGCGCCTAGGCATCACGCCCATTCGCGGAGATTGAAGGAGTCTTAGAGTCGTCCCGGTCCGGCGGCGCTCTAGCACTATGGGCTGTCTAGGGGCGCGGGCCTGCTGAATGTTGGGGCATTCATGGTTCTCTGGTAAGCGGTGGTAAACGCAGTGTGTGCGGCCGCAGTATCGGCAGACGTATGGAATGAATTCTTCTGCTCCGCATACTGCACATCGTTCCAAGATTGCCTCGTGTTACAGAGTGTAAGTCACTTAAAATCGTGCCTGCAAAGCAGGCCAGTTGTAGTTACGAGGGTTCCTTTATTCGGGTAACGCCAAGCTTAGAATCATTATTCTTCACGTTAATGTTTGAAGGGTGGCGTCCCCCGGGCGCGAGCACTGCCATTCGCCCGTCAAGGGTTGTTGGCTGGCCCGCTCCCATCGCCACTCTCGTTAATCTTCTCAAGAAACATCTCACGCTTCTTGTGAGAGTCTCGCATGCAGGATTCTTGAAACGGGAGTCTTGTGGCGCTTCCCAAAAGGGAAAATAGTCGCTGAAGCGTTGCCCAGTTTGGCCGGGATTCCGGAGCCTGGTACCGGGCAGTCTGCCTAGCACGCGGGCCAATGTCTGGAATAGGCTCTCCTGTCAGCCTGTGGCCCTTCGGGCCGCGTGGGTTCAAATCCCACTCCCGGCGCCAGCATACACAGATGTTGTTCGTAAGGCGTGAAGGATTTTTTTTGTTTTGACATACCCTCGGGGGGGGCGAGAAAAAGATAGGAGGAAAAAATAGTTAGTAGAAAAAAGAAAGATGAGATCCAGAGAGAATGTTCCAGTCTGAGCTTACTGCTTCAGGCTGGGGCGAGATCGTATTACGATCTCTCTAGCAGCTTCAACTTGTCGCGGATATTCCTTTCCGCGACCCGAAAGTTTCTTGTCGGCCTTGTGAGCGTCCAGCTTGGCGACAATGTAGTCGACGGCCTTGTGAATGTCGAATTGTTTGCAGCTGAAGACGTCGACGAAGGCCGTGTTTCTGTCGGGGAAGGTGTGAATGCTGATGTGGCTCTCAGCTATTATGACGAACCCGCTGACTCCCCATTCAGAAGGATTGTCGCCGGGGCGATAGATGAAAGTATAGGGCGGAGTGATCTTGTGCATCCCGATAACGTCGGGAAGCTCATCTAAGAGATCATAGATGTGAGAAAGGTCGGAGAGTTTTCGACGGTCGCACTCCGACAAATCAAGCGTAAGGTGTGGTCCAAACATTTCTGGAAGATTTTCTAGTCCGAATTTTCCGGATGATAACAATCAATGCTCAACGCGTATTTAAGAATTGTTTGCGCACAGATCGATCGCGATAGTAATTTTTTCCGCGAGAATTTTTTTCAGTCAACGGAGAAAATTTTCTCTCCACGAACTTTTTCACCAAAAAAAAGATCATCCGCTTGCTTCCGAGCAATAAATCGTAGATAAAAATTCCGCAGACAACACCAGAATCCGACAACGAAATGTGAGCTGACGTCAGAATCAGACAAACACACATAGTTGTGGCAAAGTTGGCGCTGTCGAGTCTCTCGGCGGCTTCGTGTGCAACAAATTTGCCCTTCACCTTCACCGATTTTGATATGCGAGTCGTCAATCGCTCCGATTCTTGGACTCTTGGAACTCGTTGAGCAGCTTGATCCTCTTAGCAATGTTTACGTGTTCAACCTTGGAACCAACTGCGGACGATTGGGATAATTCAACGACTTAGGGGCTCAGCCTCCAGGATACGGGGTTTGAAGACAATCAGCCTGTGGGAAGGGATCTGCAAAGTGGAAACGTTAAATTACGCGAGGGGAGGAGCGATTCCTAGTCTCATAGTGAAATCATGTCCCGAGAGTTCAGGCTCATACTCCGCTTCATGGGAACCGACATAGACGGGACCAAGAAAGTAGCCTACGGTCTTGGCAAGATACGAGGCGTAGGACCCAACCTAGCCTTTGCAGTGGTCAAAGCAGCAAAGATCAACCCGGAAGCCCGCATGGGAGCCCTCTCAGACGGCGAACTGTCAAGGGTAGAAGATGTCATCAAAGACCCCCTGAAACACGGAATACCTCCTAGAATGGTCAATAGACGCAAGGATATCGAGACCGGCCGAGACATGCATCTTGTTGGGGCTGATTTAGCTCTCAAGATCAAATCTGACATTGACCTCATGAAAGATATCCAGAGCTGGAAAGGAGTCCGACACTCCTTGGGCCTAAAGGTCCGAGGCCAGAGAACGAGGACCACGGGCAGGTCAGGGAAGGCAGTTGGAGTGAAGAAGAAAGTTCTCATGGAAGCTGCGAGAGCAGCCGGGAAGAAGGAGAAGGAAGAGGAGAAGAAATAGGCTAGGTTAGTGCTATGGGAGATCCGCGAAAGCCTAGAAAAGCGTACCAGACCCCTCGCCACCCGTGGCGAAAGGACCAGCTCGAAGAAGAACTCCACCTAGTAGGAGAGTACGGATTACGAAACAAGCGAGAACTGCGCGGCCACGAGACCGAGCTTTCACAGATCAGAGGAATCGCCAGAACACTACTCGGAGCGGAGGAAGAGGAACGGGGTCCGCTTGAACGCCAATACCTGACGCGACTGGCAAGACTCGGGATCCTCCCAGAATCAGCAACCGTCGACAATATTCTGGACCTGAACGTCAAGGATCTGATGGAACGCCGATTACAAACCATCGTGCATAGGACTGGTCTTGCAAAGTCGATTCACCAAGCTCGCCAATTTGTCACTCATGGTCACATCAGCGTTGCAGGCGACGTTGTCTCCGTCCCAAGCTATGTTGTTCAGCGCGAACAAGAGTCAAGAATAGCCTTCCACGCCCGCAGTCCTTTGAGCAATGCTCAGCATCCTGCGAGAGCGGCTCCCACGGGTAAGAGAGTCTCTAGAATAATTGAAGAAGTCGCTGCGCCTACTGCTCCGATTCTTCCAGAAGTTCCACCTGAAGTCAAGGAAGAGGTCCTCGCCGAACAACCTCTCGTAATTCCTGAAGTCGAAGAAGACGAAGCGCCCGCGGAGCCGGGAGAAGAGAAACAGACGCAACCTGCTTAAACCCTCTTCTCGGTAAGAAACACACTCGATACCAATGGTCGTCTCAACCGCTATTCTCCTAATCGTAGGAGGGATCTGCGCGGCTGCACCCTTGTTCAAAAGAGTCTCGAAAGGCTTGGAGAAGGTTCTAGTCATTCTGGGCCTTGCGGTAGGAATCGCAATAATCATTGTTGCAATAGACTTGGCGCTTGGACTGGGCATCCTATCTGGCATTTTCGGAATAGGATTTGCGCCTGGGTCGACTCCGAATCCGTACCTGAAGTACTACTTGGTTGTCATGGCAGTGCTCGGAATACTCCTCTTCTCTCGCCCGCTCCGCAACGTACGCTGGGCGTCTTTGATAGCCCTCGGAATCGGCATCCTCGCAGCCGCTTACCTTCACGTAGCGTTCTCTGTCTCTAGCACGGTTATCTTGGGGGTAGTTTTCATGGTTACAATTCTGATCGTTTATACACTCTTGAGATTCGTCGAGGATATCCTTGAGTTCATTGGAACAGTACTTGCCTTTCCACCAGTCGCGATAGCGATAGGGCTCGTAAGTATCTACTTTGGAATCATAACCTTCGGGACCTAAATCCTACTCCTGTACAAGACTGCGCTAATCGATTAGACGAGTCTGCAATGCTCCCGAACCTGAAGGTTGGACTAAGCGAGACCAACGCGACCTCTCAGGCTGACTTTCGGCGCTAAGGATCGCGTTTTCAGCGAATGCAAATGTTGAAGAATCAGATGATGACATTTATTTTCGTGAACAGCTTTAAATAAAGTCCGGCGGGCGGGGCTGGACACTTCGCGTTGGAAGCATGATAACTAGATGGACATAAAACTCCTCACCAAGGAACAGGACACTATCCGTTTTGTCCTGTCCGATGTGTCGCCGGCATTCGCCAACGCGGTCCGACGCATAATCCTCGCCGAGGTGCCAGTGATGGCGATTGAAGACGTCATGATTCTCGAGAACAGCTCCGTCATGTACGACGAGATTCTAGCCCACCGTCTCGGGCTCATACCAGTCACAACGGATCAGAGCTACAATCTTCCCGAGGAATGCACATGCAAGAGCGAACTAGGTTGCGAAAAGTGTAGAGCATCGCTCTCGCTAGAAGTCGAAGCCTCAGACCCCGTCGAGGTTGTCTACACATCTAGTCTGAAACCAGAGAACCCTGAAGTGAAACCTGTCTCCGACAAGGTCCCGATCGTCAAGCTTGCCCAAGGCCAGAGAATCAAGCTTGAAGCGTACGCACGGCTCGGACGAGGAAGAGACCACGCAAAGTGGCAACCCGCGTCGGCATGCACTTACAGCTACGACCCGAAAGCGAAGACCTTCAACTTTTTTGTCGAATCAACTGGAACCCTACCGCCTGAGAAGTTGGTCCTAGACGCCGCCCGGCTCATCAGCGCGAAAACCTTGGGCTTCGAGGAAGGGCTCGGAGGAATCTCTGAAAGGTGAAAAAGACAGTAGCCGTCACGCAAGCCGAAGAAATTGTTGACGCTTCCAATCTCATCCTGGGAAGAATGGCTAGTTACGTTGCCAAGAAGGCTCTTGACGGAAAGAGCATGGTGGTCATAAACGCAGAACGCGCAGTCATTTCGGGAACAAAAGAGCGAGTTGTCGCTAGAGCTAAGCTGAAACTAAAGACTCGAACGCTCGGGAACCTGGAGAAAAGCCCGACCCATCCGCGCAAGCCTGACGGTTACGTCCGAAGAGTCATACGAGGAATGCTACCTTGGAAAAAAGCGGGAGGCAAAGACGCTTTCCATAGAGTCAAAGTCTACATCGGGACCCCTAGCGAATATCTCGATCGTCCAGCGACCAGAGTCGCTGACGCCGACTCGTCAAGACTGAGAGTTCCATACATCACCATCGCCCAATTATCCGGTGAGATTGGAGGCTTCGTAGAGTGAGCGAGAAGAAGAAACTCTCACTTGAAACAGGCAAGAGAAAAACTGCAATTGCGAGAGCAGTAATGAGACCTGGTAAAGGACGCATTTACATCAATGATCAATCACTCGATCACATGTATCCAGAAGTCGCAAGAATGAAGATCGAGGAGCCATTGTTGATAGCTGGGGACAGGTCGAAGAGTGTCGATATCAGAGTCAGCATCGAGGGTGGCGGAGTGATGGCTCAGGCAGAAGCTGCACGAATAGCAATAGCCCGGGCGTTGGCAGGCTGGACGAAGGGCAGTGAGTTGAGAAAGACCTTCCTCGCCTATGATAGGGTCATGATAGCTGGAGATCAGAGAGTCACAGAACCCAAGAAGTTCGGTGGACCAAGCGCACGACGAAGAAAACAAAAATCGTACAGGTGATGGTTGCCCGATGATAATCCCAGTAAGATGCTTCACTTGTGGGAAACAGATAGCTGACAAGTGGGAAACCTTCAATCAGAGGGTAAGAGCAGGCGACAAGCCCCAGAAAGTCCTCGACGAACTCGGAATCCGGAGATACTGCTGTAGACGAATGCTCATAACTCATGTCGAGCTGATCGACGAGTTCCTGAAATATCCGCAAGTGACCGCGAAGAGACGGGCTGAACTCGCTTAGGGTCTTGGTCGCATGGAGAGCCAAGAGTTTGAGGATAGAGAAGCAATCCCTCGGGCGGAGAACCTTCTCCTCTCGCTGGAAGAACTCTTGGCCGCGGGTCTCCACATTGGGACCCGGATCAAGACGGTGGATATGGAAAAGTACATTTTCCGAGTCAGACCCGATGGGCTCTTCATACTAAACATTGGAGAGACGAACGAAAAAATCAGAATAGCTGCCAAGTTCATGGCGCGATTCGAGCCGGGCCGGGTATTGGCCGTGTCATCGAGGCTCTACGGCAAGACTCCGATAGACAGATTTGCCGAGCTCACGAAGGCCATGCCGATCGTCGGTCGATTCATGCCCGGCCTCATATCCAACCCCCTACAGCCAAAACATGCCGAACCACAAGTCGTACTAGTGACGGACCCGAGGGCGGACTGGCAAGCTATCAAAGAGGCAACAGCCGTCGGCATACCAGTCATCGCACTCTGTGACACAGACAACGTATTCTCGGGAGTTGACTTGGTAATTCCGGTAAACAACAAGGGACGAAGAGCCTTGGCGGTAGTCTACTGGCTACTCGCACGCCAAGTCCTCAGAGAAAGAGGAGAAATCCCACAGGACGGGACAATCCCGTTGACGATAGACGATTTCGAGACGAAGCTCGCCGCAATGCCCCTGGGACGAGCTTCAGGTGGCGAGGCGTGAAGAAGCGCCTCCCAGCCCAAGCAGGCACATTCTACGCCGACACTGAAGGAGCCCTGAGAACCCAGATCCAACAATCCTTCCTCCACCCGCTAGGACCCAGAGCCCTACCGACAATTCCTGGAACCCGAAACCAGAACCTTCTCGGATTGATAGTTCCACATGCCGGTTACAGGTACTCTGGACCCATCGCCGCTCACAGCTACTACCACCTCGCGCAATCAGGAATCGTTGAATCCGTAGTCATTCTCGGACCTAACCACACGGGACTTGGAAGCGGGGTCTCGACAATGATTGAAGGTGAATGGAGCACCCCTCTGGGAGATGTGCCTATTGATACAGATCTCGCGCGAGAAATCGTCGATAGCTCCGATCTTGTGGATGTCGAGGAAGAGGCTCATAGAAACGAGCACTCAATCGAGGTCCAGTTGCCCTTCTTACAATTCATCTATCCAAGACGATTCAAGTTTGTCCCCATCTGTATGATGCTGCAAGATCTGAAGACCAGCATCGAACTTGGAGAAACCATAGCGAAAGCAGTGGAGAAACATCGAGCAGCCGTCTTAGCTTCTTCCGACTGGACGCATTACGAACCACAAGCAGAGGCGGAATCCAAGGATAAACAAGCAATCGAAGCAGCGTTACGAATGGACGAGAAAAGATTCCAAGAGATAATCGAGGAACGCTCGGTCTCGGCTTGCGGATACGGTCCCGTAACAGCGATGATCCATGCGGCAAAGCTCCACGGGGCAAAAAGCGGAAATCTGCTTTCCTATCAGACTAGTGGAGATATCACCGGAGACAAGAGCGCGGTCGTAGGCTACGCCGCTGCTTCATTCGAGAAGTGAAGAATCCTCGCGACCGATCATCGACCCTTGCCTCGCATCTGCCCGAGCTCCAGGGAAGATAATCCTAGCCGGAGAACACTTCGTAGTCCTCGGCGCGCCTGCAGTAGCTATGGCCATCAACCTATACTCTCAGGTCCAGGTGACCCCCAAGAATAGTTCAGGAGTAGATGTCGATGCGGACATTCCGCTTCGATTTCTCGCTGGGAAGAATCGAAACTCGGGGGTTCTTGATCCTCGACAGCTTCTACGCCCTCTTCAGCTCGCCGCCGAAGCCACCCTCAAACAGGTTGGCGCTAGAGACCGCGGACTGCGGGTGAATGTGGAGTGTGAGATTCCTGTCGCGGCGGGCCTCGGCTCGTCAGCATCGATAACCGTGGCAATAATTTCGGCAGTAGCGAGGTCGAGGGGGATAGAACTGAGCAGGAAGAAGATCTTCAAGCTCGCCTTCGTGCCGGAAAACTTCCTTCACGGCAAACCCTCGGGAGTAGACCAAGCTGCGTGTATCTACGGAGGCTTGATTCGGTTCAATCGTCCGTCAAATGTGAAAACCGTTCGATTGGAGAAAGAGCCTGCAATCGTCGTCTGTGACACTGGCATTCACCATGCAACTAGGACACTTGTAGGAGGTGTTGTTCGGAAATCTCACAGAGAGAAGAAAGATTTTCGCGATTACATTGCGAAAGTTCGTGACATTTCCAATGGCGTCGTCAAGTCGTTAAGGGAGGGCGACGACGAAGACCTCGGCGTACTCATGTACCAGAATCACGATCTTCTTCGAAAGATCGGCGTTTCTCATCCCAAACTCGACCACCTAGTAGAGGTAGCAAGGCGCTCAGGCGGCTTGGGAGCGAAACTTACAGGGGCTGGAGGAGGAGGCTGTATGATGGTCCTCTGCCGGAGTGTTAAGGATCGAGATAGAATGTCTCGCATTCTCAGAAGAGAGGGCGGGACGCCATACAAGGTTTCAATGGATGTCACTGGCGTCGAATCACACTCTGCTTGAGAGGGGTGTTCGAGTAGCAATGGAAAAATCCAAAGCGTAGCACCTACAGTCAAAGCAGACACGCCAGAGCTCGAAGAGCGACTCGGAGGAAATACTTGGAATTACTGTATCATGTTACAAAGGAAGATTCTGTCCTAGGCTCTGTAGAGAGATCGACGGCTCATCGAGACCAGATTCTGCATAGGTCTGGCATGATCTTCGTGATTCGTTCCGATGGCAGGATCCTGCTTCAGCATCGGAGCCCCAGCAAAACGATATTCCCAGACTGCTGGGATTCTTCAAGCTCCTTTCATGTCACGTTCGGAGAAAGCTACGAACAAGCAGCAAGACGTGAACTCAGAGAAGAGACAGGGATCTCCGCACCGCTCACCTACCTTGGCAAGTTCTCGTACCATATCCCACCCGAGAACGAGATCGTTGCAGTATTCTCCTGTAGAAGTGATGATCCTATCAAGATTGATCTATCGGAATCCTCTGGCGCGTCATTCCACACAAAAGACGAAGTTAATGCGATTGCTTCATCCGAGAAGGCAGCGCCATGGCTTACAAGAGGCTGGAATATACTAACGGACGGTCGAATCTGAAAGCGGGAGCGCTCGGCTGTCGACTTCGGACTATAGTATGTCGACCGTAACAGTGATTCGGTGGTGGTTGATGTTCGGGTCCTCAGCTGTTGAGCGATCAGATTTGCTAGTACGGGTTGAAGGCCACGAGTCCGTTCGAGCTTGCGTCCCAGTAGCCAGCGAACACCCATGTTGGAACTCCGCCACTGGGTGTGATGACCTTCCAGATCTCGTAGATCGAAGCCACTCGGTCGCCGCTTGGTTCAAGCTG
>Ga0209235_1000404_pt1 | contig 21445 bp, 18 predicted proteins | sample GraSoi013_1_20cm_4_FD_185817 | JGI IMG/M metagenome (GOLD analysis project Ga0209235, IMG submission 185817) | Grasslands soil microbial communities from the Angelo Coastal Reserve, California, USA - Sample 09_25_2013_1_20cm (SPAdes) (version 2) | ecosystem: Environmental > Terrestrial > Soil >... | reverse complement strand
TCGGGATCGTCCACGCGGGCCTGACGCCCGCCAACGTGCTGATCGACGCCGCCGGCGACGCCCACGTGACCGATTTCTGGATTCCGTGGGTGTTGGAGCGGCTCGGCGCCCTCCTCGGGGACGGTGGGAAAGCGCGCCGGGCGAAGTACCGCGCGCCGGAGCAACTGTCCGAGGGCCGCTGCGGCCCCGAGGCGGACCAGCACGCGCTCGCCGCCGTGATGCAGGCCTGTCTCGTCAAGACACCGGCGCGCATCCCCCCGGACATTGGCCGCGCGATCCAGCGCGCGCTCACCCCAACGCCGGAGGTGCGCTTCCCGAGCGTGCGCGACTTCGTCGCCGCGCTCGGCAGCTCCGGGGCGCGGCCGCTGAGCGGCGCTCGGCCGCCGCTCTTCGACGATGACGACGAGGATGACCCGGCGTTTGCGCCGCAGCCATCCAGATGGCGGTGGATTCCGGCCGGTGTGTTGACGCTGGTCGTGCTTGGAGCGGTCGCGGCGCCGTGGCTCCTGAGCTCCGGCTCGAGGCGTGACCAGAGGCGCGGCTCCGGTGAGGGGTATCTGCCGCCTCCGGTGGATTCCTTCACCAGTGCTGAATGGGCGGGAGTGCGCCCCGACACTGCGCCGGCGGTGCGACCGGCGCCGGTGGTCAGGACGCCCGTCCGGCCGGCGACGCCCGTGCGGCGCCCGAGGGTCGCCCCACCTCGCCAGGCTCGCCGCATTCCCGGAGCGGCCGACCGCACCGCGGCTGCAGCCCCCGGCCGGCTGTTCATCAACGCGACGCCGTGGGGGCAGGTATACGTAGACGGGGAGCTGATCGGCAACACGCCGCGGGTCAACGTGCCGGTCTCCGCCGGTCCGCACCAGCTGCGCGTCGTGCGAGAGGGCTACCAGCCTTATGATCTCGCGATCAAGGTCGCGTCCGGTCAGGATCTGCGCATCACCGACATCGTCCTGCAGGAACTCAAGCCGTGAGGGGCTGGCGTCTCGTCGCCTGGTTGTGCCTGGTCGTGTGGGCGCTGGGCGCCGTGCCGAGCAGCGCATCTGCCCAGTCGTCCGACAGTCTCTTCGTTACCGGGGTGCGCGCCTACAAGAACCTCGAGTTCGATCTCGCCGCCTGGTTGCTGCGACGCCATCTCGCCCAGCTGACGGCGTCGGGCGCCCCGCCCGCGGCGCGCGCGCAGGGGCTCGTGTACCTCGGTGCCGCAGAGCTGTTCCGCGGACGACGGGACTCCGCCGTCGCCGTGTTCCGGCGTCTCGTGATGCTCGACCCGCGTTATCACCCGGACCGACTCGTCTTTCCGCCCGAGGTGACGAGCCTGTTCGACGGTGTGCGCCTGCAGACCAAGACCGTGACGGTCGACGTGCCGCGGGATACGACCATCGCGCCGGGCCCTGGCGCCTTCGGCATCTGGGTCATCGCTAGCTCGTTCCAAACCGTGGAGGTGACGCTGCGGTACGAAGACGGCGCGCCGTTCCGCCCGCTGTACTCCGGCCCGATCGGGGACAGCCTCAAGGTGCCGTGGGACGGCCTGGACGCGGCGGGAGCACCACCGCCGGTGAACCGCGTCCTGCTGCGGGTCGCCTCGCGCACGGCGACCGGCGACCTGGCGGGCATCGTCCAGGTCCCGCTCGACCTGCGGTTGTCCCGACCGGACACGCTGCCGTGGCCGGCCCCGCCCGCGGATAGCCAGTTCCTGCCCGAGCGGGCGAACACCGGCACGGCGAGGCGGGCGCTCCTGGGTGGCGTGGTGCTTTCGAGCGCGGTCGCGGCGCTCCCCGCACTCGTCGGCGGCACGGACGTTTCGAGCGGGCCGCGCATCGCCGTGGCCGGAACGATCGGTCTCGCCGGCCTGCTGGGCTACGTCCTGCATCGGCCCGGCCGGCCGCTCGCGGCCAACGTGCGCGCCAACCAAACGCTGCGGGACGCATGGCAGCGGCGGGTGGAGACCGCCACCGCGGAGAACGCCCGGCGCCGCCGCGACGTCCGGGTGGTGGTCCGGGCGGGGCAGGCGACTGCCCTTCAGCCGCGCGGACCATGAGGCTCAGGCTCGTCGGGCTCGCGCTCGTGGCCGCCGTGCTCGCCGCCGGGGAGGCTCGGGCGCAAACGCTCCGCCCCACTCTGAGCGGGTCGGTCGTCACGACACGGGTGCGCAGTCAGAGCACGAGCCCTTTCATTGGTGCCGGCCCCGCGTTCCTGGGACAGGGCGCACTGGCGATCAGGCGGCTCAAGCTGACCGTGAGCTATCTGCAAGGGACGCTCGATCCGGACGGCGCGCTCGGGGCGTCGCGCCCTCTGGTGGAAGGCACGGTGTTGCTCGGCGTTCGCGCCCTCGACTGGCTGACGCTCGAGACCGGACCGCACGCGCGTGCGTACACCCTGACCGGGGGCACGGAGCGGTGGCTCTTCTGGGAGCTGCGGGCATGTGCCGCGACCGCGTTCGTCGGGTCGACGGTGCGAGGCTACGCGGAGCTGTGGCGCGTAGTGGCGGCGAACGTCAATGTGCCCGAGTCGTTCGACCACGCGCAGGGGGGCGAGGCCGGGATGATCCTCCGGCTGGGGCGGTCACCGCTCGACGCCCGGGTGGGTTACCGGATCGATCATGCGGTCCTGCACGCGGTCCCGGGCGGCGGGAAGCGGCTGGAAACTGTAGACGGCGTGGTGATCGGCGTCGGGGTGAACTGGCGCTAAGCAGGGAGCAGGGAGCAGGGAGCGGGGAGCAGGACTCTCCGTGCCTGTCCCGCTCCCTGCTCCCGGCTCCCCGCTCCCTCAGAGCAGTCCTCCGCGTCTGAGCTTCCCGAGCTGGTCATAATGCGCCTCGTGCATCGCCAGCACTTCTGCGGGCGACACGGTGGCGACACCCGATTTCCCGACCTCCACGCCGGCGGCGTAGTTCGCCACCTGCGCCGCCTCGCGCACCGAGGCGCCGGCCGCGAGCGCTGTCCCCACCCACGCCGTCACGGTATCTCCCGCGCCGGAGACATCGAACACCTCACGGGCCATCGTCGGGATGCGGGTGAGCTGCCGGTCCTTGGTGACGAGCACCATGCCCTCGGCGCCGAGGGTGAGGAGCAGGTTGTCCACGCCGAGCTTGTCGAGCGAGGTGGGGAGGGCGTCGGGGTGCGCGAGGTCGAGCGTCGCGCCCATCGCCTGCTCGAGCTCACGGCGGTTGGGCTTGAATAGCGTCGCGCCCCGGTAGGCGAAGAAGTGCTTGAACTTGGGGTCCACGATCACGGGGATGCCGCGTTTCTTGGCGAGGGTCATGGCCCGCTCGATCACGCCCGGCGTGAGCGTGCCCTTGTTGTAATCCTCGATCAGGACCGCATCGGCGTCCGCCATGGCCGCGTCGAGCTGGCCGAGCAGCTGGTTCTCGGCCCGCGGTGCAATCAGGTCCTCGACTTCTTCGTCGATTCGCACGACCTGCTGGCCGCGCGCGGTGACCCGTGTCTTGGAGGTCGTGGGCCGCGCGGCGGCGACGACGATGTGGCGGTCGGGGAGCCGGTTCTGTGCCAGCTCGGCGCGCAGCGAGTCGCCCCGCGCGTCGTCTCCGATGACCGCGACGAGGCGGCACTCGGCCCCGATCGCCGAGACGTTGGCGGCCACGTTGGCCGCGCCGCCCAGCGCGGAGCGCCGCGTATGCACGGTCACTACGGGTACGGGGGCTTCCGGTGAGATCCGCTCGGCGTCGCCCGCGAGATAGATGTCGAGCATCGCGTCACCGACGACGACGACGCGACCCGTGGCCATCTTCCCGAAGAGCTGCTCGAGATGGTCGCGCGTGACGCGGGGCTCAGGGGTGGGGATGCTCACGGCAGCACCCCTTCCAAATGAAAGCGATAGGCCAGCGTCAAGGCTCCGATCCACTTGGTCTGACTGGCGCCGCTCACGTGGCCGGCGTTGCGAATGAAGTGCACGCCGCCGTCCCCCGACAGTCCCCACGCCCCGCGCTGCCACGCGGCGCCCACGGCAAGGCGCACGGTGCGCTCCACCACGCCCGCGAACAGCGTGGGCGTCGTCCCGTAGGCTGCGACCGGTGGATAAGGAAGACGGAAGTCGCCCTCGCCCTGGCGCAGCAGCGTCGCTTCCGGCTGGAGCAGCACACCGGGGCCGGCGAGCAGGCCCGCGCGCAGGGTGAGCTGATCGTAGTCCGAGAAGTTGCGCCCCAAGCCCACGAGCCGGCTCTCCACCGCCTCGGCGGGATTCGGCGTGCGGTAGGTGAGGTTCGCGACCTGTGTGTAGAAGCCCGTGATCACCACACCGCGCACCACCGTCTCCGCGCCGAGCGTGATGCCGTACGACGGGGGCTCGCTGTCGCTCGCTGCCTGGCGGTCGATCTGGATGTCATCGAGCAGCGCCTGCGCGAACACTCTTACGCCGCCCAGCCGGGACTCGAAGTCCACGCCGAGCAGGCTGTTGACCTTGACGTTGCGGTCATACTCGACCAGCAGGCCGAGGTTGAGGATGTTCGCGAACCACGGCTCGAGCGTGCGCGTGCGGCCCGCGGCGATCTCACCCTCCCAGAAGCCGAGGGTCGTGGCATCGCTGGGTCGCCACAGCAGTCGATGCGCGACGAAAAAACGATGGTTTGGCGCCCCCGACGTGTCGGCCAGGTCGTCGAGCTCCGTCACGATCCCCTGGATCTGGAGCCGTCGCGTGCCGAGCGCCAGGGCGAGGTGATCATAGCTGTAAGGGCTCGGGCTGACGATTAGTCCCTCGAGCGCGGGTGGTCCCCAGTTGCGATCGAGCGACCCGAAAAACAGCTCGCCGAACCGCCAGCGCGCGTCCACGTACGCCTCGGCGGTCCGCCCCGCGATGAAGCGGTCCTTCTTTCCGTCGTAATCCGGATCGTACTTGAGTCGCGTGTCGAAGTACGGGTGGGTGACGACCGCTACGGGGCCGAGCAGCGCCTGGATCGCGAGCCCGCCGGCGGCAGTCCCGCGTCCCGGTCCGGCCGCCCGCAGCGGGTCCCGCCGCGCGTGACTCGCGCCCGTCGCGGCCACGTGGCCGTCTGCCCGCGCCCACGGCTTGCCGTCGGCGGGCGGGCGTCCCAAGGCGGCGAGAATCGTGCGCACCACCCGTCGCTCGGCGCCGCCGAGCCGGGTGGTGTCGGCGGCGGACAGGGCGCGCACGACGTCGGCCTGCGTAAACGGCCGGCTCAAGGGGCTCGGATCGGCGATCGCGCGGCGGGCGATCAGATGCTCGAGATAGGGAGTGGCCCAGTGCCCAAGCGGGAGGTACGGGGACACTTCTTGGCCAGCCAGCATGGCCCCGCCCGTCAGGGCGGGGCTCAGGAGGAGCAATGTCGCGAGTCGCAACGCGAGCCGGAGGCGCATGGAGCGCGCAATTTGGGGGCGGCGCGGAGCGAGGGCAACCGGTTGCGGAGCGGGGGGAGGGGGGTGAGGTTTCGCGCCCATGTCTCCCCTCCTGGTGCTGATCGTGGCGGTGCTCGCCACCACCTACGCCGGGCCCATCGTGCGGTTCGCGGCGGCGCCGGCGCTCGCCATCGCATTCTGGAGGCTGGCGCTCGTCCTCCCGGTAACCGGCGGGCTGGCGGTGTTGGAACGGAGCGGGGAGCAGGGAGCGGGGAGCAGCGTTACGCGCGCAATCCTGCTCCCTGCTCCGCGCTCCCTGCTCCCGTTGATGACGCTGTCAGGTCTACTCCTGGCGCTGCACTTCTGGTCCTGGATCGCCTCGCTCCGGTTCACGACCGTCGCCAGCTCGGTTCTCCTTGTGTCGCTCAAGCCCGTCTTCGCGTGGGGCCTCGCGGCCGCGTGGCTGCGCGAGCATCCGACCCGCACGGAAGCCTGGGGCATCGCGCTCGCCGTGATCGGGGCGAGCCTCATCGGTTTGGGCGACGCACGGCTCTCGCTGGGCGCCCTGGGCGGTGACGTCCTCGCCTTGCTCGGTGCCGTCACCGGCGCGGGCTACTACGTGATCGGGCGGTACGTGCGCCAAACGGTCGGGATCTGGCGCTACGCGACCGGTGTCTACGCGGTGGCCGCCGCGGCGCTCGCGCTGCTCGCATTGGCCCGCAGCATGCCCCTGGTCGGATTCGCGGGACGCGACTGGACGGTGTTCGGTGCGATGGCGGCGGGACCCATGCTGGTCGGACACACTGGGATGAACTACGCGCTCCGGCACTTTCGCGCCACGACCGTGAACGTCGCGGCGCTGGGAGAACCGGTGGGGGCGAGCGTGATCGCCTGGTTGGTTCCTTCCATTCATGAAGTGCCCCCGCCGACAGCGGTGCTCGGAGGAGTTCTCGTGCTGCTGGGGATCGGCCTATCTCTGGGAGCAGGGAGCAGGGACGGGAGCGGTCATGCGCGTTGAGCAGCTCCGCGGGGGGTGGGTCGAGGCCGTTCACGAGGTCCACGTCGCCGCGGTGGATGCGACCGGCCGGCTCGTCGCGCGAACGGGCGACCCGGAGCTCGTGACGTTCTGGCGTTCGGCGGCGAAGCCGTTCCAGGCGCTGCCGCTCGTGGAGGACGGTGCCGCGGAGCGGTTCGGGCTCACGAGCGAGGAGCTGGCGCTAGCGTGCGCGTCGCACTCGAGCGAGCACGGACAGGTGGCTCGGGTGCGCGAGCTGCTCGGCAAGATCGGGTGCTCGGAGCGCGACCTGGTATGCGGCCCGCACCCGCCGTTGTCCGATCGGGTGGCGCAAGACTACCAGACTCGGGGCGTGCGGCTTACGGCTGCCTACTCGAACTGCTCGGGGAAGCACGCGGGCATGCTCGCCCTGGCGCGCCATCACGCGTGGCCCACGGAGTTCTACACGCGGCTGGAGCATCCCGTGCAGCAACGCTGCCTCGCGGAGGTGAGTCGCTGGACTGATGTGCCGGTCGCTGAGATCAAGACAGCGGTGGACGGATGTGGAGTCGTGTGTTACGGACTGCCGCTGCGAAACATGGCGTGGGCGTACGCGCGGCTTGCGAATGCGGAATTCGGAATGCGGAATGCGGAATTGCCCGGTGAGGCCGTTCGCGACACGACGCCGACCGATACATTCCGCATTCCGCATTCCGCACTCCGCATTGTCGAATCGATGCTCCGCCATCCCGAGCTGATCGCCGGTGAGGGCCGTCCCTGTACCGAGATGATGCGGGCGCACCCCGGCCGCGTGATTACCAAGGTCGGCGCCGAGGGCGTGTATTGCGCGCTCCTCCCCCAGGAAGGGCTCGGCGTCGCGCTCAAGGTGACTGATGGGCACGCGATCGCCTCAGGGCTCGCCATGGCGGCCGTGCTCGAGGAGCTGGGCCTCCGGCCCCGTCCGGCCGCGCTCACCGCGCGACCTAGCGTGAACACCCGCGGCGAGACGGTGGGGGAGCTGCGTGTAAAAGGAGGACTGGAGCAATGAAAGGATGGGGGACGAGGGACGGGGGACGAGTAGTATGAGCGAAAGCAACCCCTCGGTGCTGGACCCCCAAACCGCGGCGCTGGTCCGCGTGGCAGCGGCCGTCGCCCGGGGGAAGGCGCCGGAGCTCAACGCGCGGTTTGCTGCGGCGCGCGACGCGCGCGTCCCGGGGCTGTGGATCGAGGAGCTGTTGCTGCAGAGCATGCTCGTGGTGGGCTACCCGCTGGCGCTGGTGGCGTTCGGCGCGTGGCGAGGCGTGGGCGGGCCTGCGCCGGTCGAGGGCGACGGTGCGGAAGATCTCGCGCACGCAGATTGGGAGTCGTGGGCGGCACGCGGCGCGGCGGTGTGCCGCGCGGTGTACGGGCGGGCGTATCACAAGCTGCTCGTGAACCTGCGCGCGCTGCACCCGGCGCTGGAAGACCTGGTGCTGGTGGATGCGTACGGCAAGGTGATCGGGCGGCCGGGCCTCGATCTCAAGCGACGCGAGCTGTGCACGGTGGCAACGACCGCGGTGCTCGGCACCGCCGAGCAGCTGCACTCGCACTTGCGGGGCGCGCTGAACACCGGCGCGTCGAGCGAGGAGATCGAGGCGGTGCTGGGGGTGATCGATGACGATCTCGATTCCGAGCAGCGGCGGAGCGCGCAGGAGCAGTGGGGTGACGTGAAGCGCCGGAGGCTTTAATGCGGAATGCGGAATTCGGAATGCGGAACGTCAGTGAGAGGTCGTGCCGGGGAGACGGCCTGAAGGCTCGTACCCGGCTGTTCGCATTGGCCGTCATTCGGTTAGTCGAAGACCTTCCTCGCGGTCGAGCCGCCGACGTCATAGGCAATCAGCTTCTTCGCGCTGGCACCGCAGTGGGAGCAAATTACCGCTCCGCCTGCCGAGCCAGGTCACGAAGGGAGTTTGCTGCGAAAATGGGGATAGTCGAGGAGGAGGCAGATGAGGCGCAGTTCTGGCTCGATCTCGTCGCGGAACGAGGGTTCGTTGACGCCGACCGGGTAGGCTCATTGCGAGACGAGGCGGGGCAGCTCGTCGCGATCGCCGTCTCGTCAATCCGGACTGCGCGAAGAACTCCCCCTTCAATTCCGCATTCCGAATTCCGCACTCCGCATTAGGGGCGGGGATGTTCATCGACAGAGCTGTTGTGCACGCTGTCGGAGGGCCCGGGGGTGCGGGGGCGTCTTCCTTCCGCCGCGAAAAGTTCGTCCCCAAAGGCGGGCCCGATGGCGGCGACGGCGGAGCGGGCGGTAGTGTGTTCGTGCGCGCCGACTCGAACCTCGCGACGCTGCTCGACTACCGCTACCGCACCCAGTGGAAGGCCGAGCGGGGGCAGCACGGCAAGGGCAAGAACATGACCGGAAAGTCGGGGGCGGACCTCTATCTGCCGGTCCCACCCGGCACCGAGGTGCGCGACGCGGCGATGGGCGGGCTCATCGGGGAGGTGCTGGTGGGTGGGGACACCCTGGTCGTGGCGCAGGGCGGGCGCGGCGGCCGCGGCAACGCCCGCTTCGCGACCCCGACGCATCGCAGCCCGCGCGAGTGGGAGCCGGGCGAGTACGGCGAGGAACGGCAGCTCGAGCTGGTGCTCAAGCTGATCGCCGACGTGGGGCTCCTGGGCGAGCCGAACGCGGGTAAGAGCACGCTGCTCTCCGTGATTTCCGCCGCTCGCCCGAAGATCGCGGACTATCCCTTCACGACGCTCGAGCCGCACCTCGGCGTGGTGGCGTTGTCGGACCACCGGACGCTCGTCGCCGCGGATATTCCCGGCATCATCGAGGGCGCGCACCTGGGGAAGGGGTTGGGCCTCAAGTTCCTGCAGCACGTGGAGCGCACCCGGCTCGTCGCGGTGCTCGTGCCCGTGGACAGTCCGGACCCGCAGGCGACTTACGAGCTGTTGCTGCGGGAAGCGGCGGCGTACTCCTCGGAGCTCGCGGCGAAGCCCCACATCGTTGTGCTCACGAAGGTCGATCTCTCGCATCCCGCATCCCGCATCCCGACGATCCGCACGCAGACCGGGGCTCCGGTCGTCGCGATCTCCGCCGTGACCGGAGCGGGCGTTCCGGAGCTGCTCGAGACTCTATGGCAGGCGCTCCGGGCCGGAGTCGCGACGAGTCCCGTTCCACCGTCCTCTGCAGGCGCTCCTCGGACGCCCGGGTAGAAGAACGTGTTGGAACGGGACGAGGTAGCAGCGTACCTGGTGCTCGCGCAGGTCCCGGGGATCGGGCCCGCGCGGCTGCGCACCCTCGTCGCCGCGTTCGAGAGCGCCGCGGCGGCGCTGCGCGCCCCGCACGGCGCGATCGCCGCGCTCCCCGGATTCAGCCGCGCCGCTGCCACGGCGATCCGCGCCGGCTCCTCCCAGGTGGGCCATGAGATCCTCGACCAGCTGGATCGCCTCGGTGCCTGCGTGCTGCTTCCCGACGATCCTGCGTTTCCACCGCTGCTGAGCGAGGTCCCCGATCCGCCCGCCCTGCTCTTCGCGTGGGGTGACGCGGCGCTGCTCGCCCGCCCGGCGGCGGGGATCGTGGGCAGCCGCGACCACTCGCCCTACGGCGCGGCAGCGGCGCGCCTCCTCGCCGCGGGTGTGGCCGGCGGGGGCGTCGTCGTGGTGAGCGGCATGGCGCGCGGCATCGACGCGATCGCGCATGCGGCCGCTCTCGACGCCGGCGGCGGCTCGGTCGGGATCTTGGGGAACGGATTCGGCGTCATCTACCCTGCCGTGAACCGCGTGCTGTACGAGCGCATGGTGGCCCGCGGCTGCCTGGTCACCGAGCTGCCGCCCGGGGAGCGACCCCACGCCGGCGCGTTCCCCAAACGCAATCGTCTGATCTCCGGACTCGCCGGGGTGACCGTGGTGATCGAAGCGGCGCCCGGGTCGGGTGCGCTGATCACCGCCGACTGCGCGCTCGACCAGGGGCGCGCCGTCCTCGCCGTGCCCGGGCCGATCACGAGCCCCACGTCGCTCGGCTGCAACAAGCTCATCCAGCAGGGCGCGAAGCCGGCGCTCGCGGCGGGAGACATCCTCGAGGAGCTCGGACTGCCAGGGGCGGCTCAGGGCGGGGCGGAACGAGAGCCCTCCGGTGTCTCGCCGGGGCATGGCCCCGGGGTCGGTCCACCCGGACGGATTCCACCACCAGACCTGAGCGCGTTGCAACGCTCGTTGTGGGACACCCTCCGCTCGGAGCCGCGGCATGTGGACGTGCTGGTGGCGAGTGCGGGGGCCGACACGGGCGCGGTGCTGACAGCGTTGACGGAGCTCGAGATGCGGGGAGTGGTGAAGCAGGAGCCGGGGATGCGGTTTGGGCTCACCTAAATGCGGAATGCGGAGTGCGGAATGCGGAATTGCAGGGGAAGGTCGTTCGCGGCGGGGCCTGTACGTTGATATTCCGCATTCCGAATTCCGCATTCCGCATTACGTTCTCGCCATGCGCCACCTGTACCTCCACATCCCCTTTTGCCGGCGGCGCTGCTCGTATTGCGACTTCTCCATCGCGGTGCGCAAGCGCATCCCGGCGCGGGAGTATGTGGATGCCGTGGTCCGGGAGCTGAGCCTCCTCGGCGTGACTGACCCCGGGCGCCAGCCCGGGGATTTCGGTGGCGAGACCCTGGAGACCCTCTACCTCGGCGGCGGGACTCCCTCGCTCCTGCCTCCCGAGGTGATCTCCGCTCTGCTCACGTCTCTACGCGACGGTCTTCACGTGACGCCGTCCCGTGACGACGTTGAGGTCACGCTCGAAGCCAACCCCGAAGACGTGACCCTCGAGCACGCGACTGCCTGGCGGCGCGCCGGCGTCAATCGTGTGTCGCTGGGCGCCCAGTCCTTCGACGATCGCGTTTTGCAGTGGATGCATCGCTCCCACGACTCGACGCGCATTGGCGACGCCGTACGGGCACTCCGCGGCGCGGGGCTCGACAACATCTCGCTCGATCTCATTTTCGCGCTCCCGGCGGAGCTCCGGCGCGACTGGGCGCGCGACCTCGACCTCGCCTGCTCCCTGCTCCCTGCTCACCTCTCCCTCTATGGGCTCACCGTCGAGGAACGGACGCCCCTCGCCCGTTGGATCTCGCGCGGCGCCGTTCGACCTTCGAAGGACGAGCGCTACGCCGACGAGTATCTCCTCGCACACATGCGCCTTGCGGCTTGCGGCTATCGGTTTTACGAAGTCTCGAACGCCGAGCGCGACGGCCACCGCTCACGCCACAACTCGGCCTACTGGTCGGGTCGCGCCTATCTGGGCCTCGGGCCCGCCGCGCATTCGTTCGACGGCCGGGTGCGTCGTTGGAATGTGGCCGCATGGGAGGCCTATCGGCGCGCGGTCGTCGCCGGCCTCCCGGCGGTCGAGGCCGAGGAGGTCCTCACCGAGGAGCAGCGGGAACTGGAGCGCCTGTATCTCGCGTTGCGGACCGACACGGGAGTGCCTCGGTCGGTCTGTCCGCCGGACCGCCTGACCGCCTGGCGGGGTGAGGGGTGGGTAGAGCTGCAGGGAGAGCGGGTGGTGTGTCGCCCCGAGGGTTGGCTTCGCCTCGACGCCCTCGTCCGCGACTTGACCAGCGCGGGGCGGACGGTCTAAATTGTTAGCAGGTAACAGCTTGAGTGACATGGTAGCATCCCTGAACGACCGCGAGCGCCAGGTCCTCGAGGCCGTCATCGAGACCTACGTCGAAACCGCCGAGCCGGCGGGGAGCCGGACTATTTCCAAGAAGTTCGGCCACACGCTCTCCGCCGCCACGATTCGAAACACGATGAGCGACCTCGAGGAAAAGGGGTATCTCTACCACCCCCACACCTCCGCCGGCCGCATCCCCACCGATCTCGCCTACCGCGTGTACGTGAACTCGCTGATGCGCCTGTCGCAGGTGTCGGCGTCCGACTCGCACCAGATCCGCGAAGAGCTCGCTGAGCGGAACGCCGTGGACCAGATCCTTGAGCGGGCGGCGCAGGTGCTCGGCGTGCTCACGAAGGAGCTGGGGGTGGCGGTGGGCCCGACACTCGACGAGGCTGTGCTCGAGCGACTGGAGCTGTTGCAGGCGGGGTCCGACCGGCTCCTGCTGGTGCTCACGCTCAAGAGCGGGGTGGTGCGCACCATCTTTGTGGAAGTGCCCTCGCACATGGCGCCCGAGATCGTCGTGCAAGTGGCGGGGGTACTGAACGAGCGCCTGGCGGGGCTGACGCTGCGCGAAGTACGCGCGACGCTGTCCGAGCGGCTGCGCGATGCCGCGCCCGACGTCGGCGCGAGCGAGCTCCTGAACATCTTCATCCAGGAAGCGGACGACTTGTTCGACGTGCCGGCCACCGGGCCCGCCGGCGGGGGCGTGGTGCTGGGGAGCGCGCAGCTGCTCGCCGGCCAGCCGGAGTTCGCCACCAAGGAGCGGCTGCAGGGACTGCTGGAGGTAACCGAGCGCCGGGACGTGCTGCGCGAGGCGCTGGCCAAGCGACTCGGTCAAGGGCTCACGATCACGATCGGCAGCGAACACCAGGACGCGACGCTCGCTCCCTTCACGCTGGTGACCGCCTCCTACCGGCTCGGCCCGCTTGCCGGAGTCATCGGGGTCATGGGCCCGACGCGCATGCCGTACGACAAGATCGTGGCGCTCGTGGATCACACGAGCCGTCTCGTGGGTGAGCTGCTCGAGTGAAGCGCGACTACTACACCATCCTGGGGGTCAAGCGCGACGCGGACGAGGGCGAGATCAAGAAGGCCTACCGCCGCCTCGCGATGCAGCATCATCCCGACCGCGTCGCGCCGGGGGAGAAGGAAGGCGCCGAAGAGAAGTTCAAGGAGATCACCGAAGCCTATGAGGTCCTGCGGGACCCCGAGCGGCGCGCCACCTACGACCGCTACGGTGAAGCGGGGCTGAAGCGGGGCGCCGGTTCGGGCGGCGGGGGGTTCACGCCCTTCGACCTGTCGGAAGCGCTCAACATCTTCATGCGGGACTTCGGCGGGCTGGGCGGGTTCGACGCCTTCTTCGGCGGCGCCGAACGTGCCCGACGGGAGCGCCACCACGGCCAGGACCTCAAGGTCACGCTGAAGCTCAGTCTCGCCGAGGTCGCCAGCGGCACCACCAAGAAGGTGAAGGTCCGCACCCTGGAGCGCTGCACCGCGTGCGGAGGCACCGGGGCGGCGCCCGGTTCCAAGGCCACGACCTGCGCTACGTGCGCCGGGACGGGCGAAGTGCGGCGCGCCGCACGCTCGATGTTCGGACAGTTCGTGTCCGTGTCGCCCTGCCCCAGCTGCGCCGGGGAGGGGACGGTGATTCAGCAGCCCTGCCCCAAGTGTCAGGGCGACGGCCGCGTCCGTGCCGAGAAGGAGCTCGAGATCAACGTCCCCGCGGGCGTCGCCGACCATCACTACCTCACCATGCGGGGACACGGCGTCCCCGGGCCCCGCAACGGTCCGGCCGGCGACCTGATCGCCGTGCTCGACATCGCCGAGGATCCGCGGTTCGAGCGGCACGACGACGACCTGATCTACGACCTGCCAGTCTCGTTCACCCAGGCGGCGCTCGGCGCGGAGGTCGAGATCCCGACGCCGTACGGCGCCGCGCCCCTCGAGATCCAGCCGGGCACGCAGACGGGTGCCGTGTACCGCCTGCGCGGCAAGGGGCTACCGCGCGTGGGGGAAGGGGGTCGCGGCGACCTCCACGTGCGGGTGCATGTCTGGACGCCCGTCAAGCTCACCGCCGAGCAGCGCGCACTGCTCGAACAGCTCGCGAAGATCGAGAGCAAGGCGCCCGCGGAAGGGCACACCGGGAAGAAGTTCTGGGAGCAGCTGCGCCAGGCGTTCGGACGCTAACTGACCCCGGGCGCGAGCCCGGGCTGAAGGGGGACCATGCCCGGAGGTTGTGTCTTCTGCAAAATCGCCGCCGGCGAGATCCCGGCGACGGTCGTGAAACGCGGCGATGGCATGTTGGCGTTCAGGGACCTGACCCCGCAAGCGCCCACGCACGTCCTCGTGATCCCCACGCATCATGTGGCCACGCTCAACGAGACGAAGGATGCGGCGTTGCTCGGGAAGCTGCTCGGGTTCGCGCGCGACCTAGCGCGGGAGGTCGGGATCGCGGAGCGCGGGTATCGCATCGTGGTGAATACGAACCCCGACGGCGGCCAGACGGTGTTCCATCTCCACCTGCACCTGCTGGGTGGCCGACCGATGACGTGGCCGCCGGGATGAAAGGGATCGGACGGGTTGCCACCCGCAATCGGCCGGGCTAAGTTTTTGTGTCCGTCACAGTTACCCAGAGCGGGGATCCTGTCCGACTTGCGTAAGCAGCGTCCTCACGAAAAGCCGAGCGAGCGGCGCAAGCGAACGCTGGACGCGGCGCGCCGCAAGCCCCGGCGCACGCACCCGGCCTGACGTGGCGAGCTTGCCCGAGCGGCTCCGCGCCGCGATGAATCAAGCCCGCAAACAACGCGATCAAGGGCGCACGCTCCTCCTCTCCACCATCCTTGCAGACCTCAAAAACCGGGAATTCGAGCTCCAGCACCCCGTCTCCGATGACGAGGCCGCCGAGGTGGTGCGTCGCGGAATCAAGCGCCGCCGGGAAGCAGCCGAGCAGTACGCCGCCGCCGGGCGCGCCGACCGGGCCGACGCGGAGCTCGGCGAGGTGAAGGCGCTCGAGGAGTTCCTTCCCGCTGCGGTCGACGCCGACGAGATCCGGCGCGCCGTGCGGGAGGCGATCGCCGCGGGGGCGAAGGATCTCGGAAAGGTCATGGGGCAGGTGATGCCCAAGTTCAAAGGCCGGGCGGACGGCAAGCTGGTGAACCAGATCGTCCGCGAGGAGCTGGCGGCGGCCGTATGACAGTCGGGGGAGGGGTCGCGCCCTCCGTGCTGGAGACACTCGAGTTCCCGGCCGCGCTGGAGCGGGTGGCGGCGCACGCGGCCGGGCCGCTCGGCGCCGCCCGCGTGACCCGGCGCTCCCCCGCCACCGATCCCGATGCCATCCGCGCCGCGCTCGCGCAGGTGGCGGAGCTCGCCGCCCTCCTCCTCACCGACGACGCGATTCGCGCCGAGCCCGTCCCCGATATCACCGCCGCCCTGGAGCTGCTCGGCGTGCCGGGGAGCGCGCTCGAAGGTGCCGCGCTCGCGGAGCTGCGGCGCGCGCTCGCCGCCGCCCGCACCGTCGCGGGCGATCTGGCCCGACTCGCGACCGACGCGCCGCGCACCGCCGCGCTGAGGGTCGATCCGCCCCCGAAACAGCTCGAGCAGCGGCTCGTCGTCTCGCTCGACGAAGATGGCCAGGTGCAGGACGGCGCGTCCCGCACGCTGGCGCGCGCCCGCCGCGCGGTGCGGGAGGCGCGCGCGCGTCTGGTGCAGAAGCTCGACGCCCTGCTCGCCGCGCTCGATCCGACGGAGCGCGCGCCCGACGCGGCCGTCACGGTGCGGGAAGGCCGCTATGTGATCCCCGTCCGGTCGACCGCCCGCGCACGCATCGGGGGCATCGTGCACGACGAGTCGGCGACCCGCGCCACTGTTTTCCTCGAGCCGCCGGAGGTCATCGAGCTCGGCAACGCGCTGCGCGCCGCCGAGGTCGAAGAGCAGCGGGAAATCCTGCAGGTGCTGCGGGACTTGACGGACCTGCTGCGCCCCCATCGCGACGCGATCGCGGCGGCGTGGGAGATGTGCGTCGCGTTCGACGACCTGTGCGCCCGCGCGCGCTATGCGGTAGAGGTGAACGGCTTCCCTCCAGCCATCGGCGGGGGACCGCTCGAAATTCGCAGCGGCCGTCACCCGTTGCTGTTGGGGGGCGAGCTCGTCGTCCCGTTCGATCTCGTGCTCGCGCCCGACGAGTGCACCGTGCTGGTCTCGGGTCCGAACACCGGCGGCAAGACGGTGCTCATCAAGGCGGTGGGCTTGCTGGCCCTCATGGCGCAGAGCGGCATCATCCCGCCGATCGGCCCGCAGTCGACCCTCCCGGTGTTCACGGGCGTGTTTGCGGACATCGGAGACCGCCAGTCGATCGCCGCGAGCCTCTCCACCTTCTCCGCCCACGTCGCCGCTCTGCGCGACATCCTGGAGACAGACGGCGCGGGCGCGGGATCGCTCGTGCTGCTCGACGAGATCGGCAGCGGCACCGACCCCGCCGAAGGAGGCGCGCTCGCAACGGCGGTGTTGCAGACGCTCACGCGGCGCCGGGCCGTGACGCTCGCGACGACGCACCTGGGCGCCCTGAAGCAGTTGGCGGCGGAGACGGTGGGGATCGTGAACGCCTCGCTCCAGTTCGACGCCGACACCCTGACGCCGACCTATCGGCTGCTGAAAGGCGTGCCCGGCCGGTCGTACGGGCTCGCCATCGCGCGCCGCCTCGGGATCGCGCCCGACGTACTGGAGATCGCCGAGCGGGTCGTGCCGCGGGCCGAGCGGGCGCTGGACGCCCTGCTCGCCACCGTCGAGGCCCGGGCGCGAGAGCTCGACGCCAAGGAGCAGGAGCTGGCCGCGCGCGAGGAGGGGGTGCGCCGCGATACGGAGCAGCTCGACTCGCGCGCCGCGGAGCTGGCCGCGCGCGAGCGAGACGTCAAGGCTCGCGCGCAAAGCCTCGAACGCGAGGCGCGCGAGCAGGCCCGCGCCTACCTGCTCGAGGCACGCAAGAAAGTGGAAGCAGCGCTGGGCCGCGCCCGGGCGGCCGTGGACGAGGCGACCGCCAAGGAAGCCCGCCGCCTCGTCGAACGAGCCATCGAAGAAACTGACCAGGGAGCGGGGAGCCGCGAGCAGGGAGCAGGGTGGATGTCGTTGGAGGAGTTGAAGCGTGCTCGGAACGCCCCTTCACGGTCCGACCGTCCGACTGTCCGCCAGTCCGCCCAGGCACCGTCCGTCAACGCTGCAACGGAGATTTCCCTCATCGGCCTCCGCGTGTCCGAAGCCGAGCCGCTGCTCGTCAAGGCGCTCGACGACGCCATCCTCGCCGACCTTCCTCATCTTCGCGTGGTCCACGGCAAGGGGACCGGCGCCCTGCGCCAGCTCGTGCACGAGGTCCTTTCGGCCGATCCGCGGGTGAAGCGCTTCGGCTTCGCGCCCCCGAACCAGGGCGGCCACGGCGTCACGCTCGTGGAGTTTCCCGCGTGAGCCTCATCCCCGACGACGTGATCGAGCAGGTCCGCGAGGCGGCGGACATCGTGGGGATCATCGGCGAGCACGTCGAGCTCAAGCGCACCGGATCCGATTTCCGCGCCCCGTGTCCGTTTCACGGGGGCACGCACCGCAACTTCGCCGTCATCCCTCGCAAGGGGATGTACTACTGCTTCGTGTGCCACGCCGGCGGAGACGTTTTCACGTTTTTCATGAAGCAGCTCGGCATGGACTATCCCACGGCCGTGCGCGAGGTGGCGCGCCGCGTGGGGATCACGATTCCGGAGCGGGGGCCGACCGGCCCCGATCCCCGTGAGCCGCTCTACAGTGCCGTGGCAGCGGCGGCCGACTGGTTCGCGCGCCAGCTGCTGGAAAACCCCGAAGCGCAGGTCGCGCGCGATTATCTGACGACCCGGCATTTGGACCTCGAGACCGTCCAGCCGCTCGGTCTCGGATACGCGCCCAAGAGCAAGGCGCTCCTCGATGCAATGAAAGGGTTGGGCGTGCGTGACGAGGTGTTGCTCGAGGCGGGCCTGTTGGCTAGACGGGAGGATGGCACGCTCGCGCCCCGCTTCCGCGGCCGGCTGCTCTTCCCGATCCACGACCTGCGTGCCCGCGTGGTCGGCTTCGGAGGCCGAATCCTCGGCGAAGGAGAGCCCAAGTATCTCAATTCCCCCGATACCCCGATCTTCCACAAGGGAAAGCTGCTCTACAACCTGCACGTCGCGAAGCACGCGATGCGTAAGGCGGAGCGCGCGATCCTGGTGGAAGGGTACTTCGATGTGCTCCGGGTTTCCCTCGCCGGGATCGAAGAGGTCGTGGCGCCGCTCGGCACCGGGCTCACCGCGGAGCAGGCCCAGCTCGTGAAGCGCCACGCGTCCCACGTGATCCTGCTGTACGACTCAGACGAGCCCGGCCTGCGCGCCACGTTCCGCGCCGGCGACGAGCTGCTGCGCGAGGGACTGCGGGTGAGCGTGGCCACGCTCCCGGCAGGCGAGGACCCCGACACCCTGGTCCAAAGAAAGGGTGCCGCGGGACTGGACGAGATCCTCAAGGACGCGGTCGATGTGCTGGAGCGGAAGATCCAGATTCTCGACCGCAAGGGATTCTTCGGCACGTTGCCGGGCCGGCGCCGGGCGCTCGATCGGCTGCTCCCCACGATTCGGGCGGCGACAGATCCGATCACGCGGGAGCTCTACATCTCTCGGGCGGCGGAGGCGGCGGGCGTCCGGAAGGACGTTCTCGAACGGGAAGCCGCCACCACGGGAGGCGGGAGACGGGAGGCGGGAGCAACGGGCGCGTCTCCCGTCTCCCGTCTCCCGTCTCCCGCCCTGCCCGCCAGCGCAGAAAAAGCTCTCCTCCTTCTGATGTTGGAGGGGGAGCCGTGGCTGAGCCGGGTGACCGAGGCCGTCGACCCCGAAGAGCTGGAGTTCCCACCCTATCGCGCCGTCTTCGAGAGCGTCGCCGACGACGCGGTGCTCGCCCTGGACGACACGTCGGCGCGCGCGTACGAGCAGCTCAAAGCGGAGGGACTAGGGGCCCGGGATCCCAACGAGATGTACGAGCTGGCCGTCAACTGGATGGAAGCCCGGCGGCTCGAGCGGCAGCTGGAGCGGCTGGACGATCAGCTCCCGTTCGAGAGCCCCGAGCGGCAGGCGTCCTTGATTGCGGAGAAGCGGCGCGTGTTCGACGAGCTCCGCAAGCGCTACCCACGGTACAAGATCGCTAAGAGGAGGAGAGGTGCACCCGGAACTTGAAGCGTTGTTGGCGCTACAGGAGAAGGATCAGGCGGTGACGGCGACCGATGAGGCCCTCGCCGCGCTCGCCCCCGAGCTGTGGACGCTCGACGAGGCGCAGGCGGCGGCCGAGCGCACGCTCGCAGTGGCGCGGGCGGGGATCCAGGCCGCCATCGACCGGCGCGACGAGCTGGAGGGCAAGATCGCCAACTATCGCTCCATGCAGGAGCAGCGGCGCCAACGCCTCGAGTGGGTACGGGGCGCGAAGGAAGCCTCGACCCTCATGGCGGAGCTGGATCTCGCGCGCTCGGTGCTCGCGAAGGAAGAAGCCGAGTTCATGCGCTCCGGGGACGCGGTGACGGAAGCGGAGCGCAAGGCCGCGGAGGCCGAGCGAGCGCTCGAAGAGGTGCGGGCGCGGCAGGCCCCGCTGCGCGAGGCGCTCGCGGGGAAGCGCGAGCAGATCGCCGCCGAACGCGAGCGCGCCTTCGCGGAGCGCGAGCGCGCCACCGCGGACGTGGGCGCCGCGCTGTTGGCGCGCTACGAGCGGATCCGGCGCGGCAAGGCGCCGCTCGCGCTGTACGCCCTGCACGGCGACGCCTGCGGCCACTGTTTCACGGCGGTCCCGACGCAGCGCCGGGCCCTGATCCAGCGTGGCGCGTCGATCGAAGGCTGCGAGGCCTGCGGCGTGCTCCTGTACGCCCCCGAATGATCCCCGCCCGTTGGGCGGTCGCGGCGCCGCCCGATCCGCAGCTCACCGCGGCCCTCGCGTCCGACCTCCACATCCCCGAGCCCCTCGCCGCCATCCTCGTGCAGCGCGGGCTCGGCGCGCCCGAGCACGCCAAAGCGTTCCTCCGCCCCGACCTCGAGCGGCTCTCGGACCCGCACGCCTGGGCCGATATGCCGCGGGCGGTGGAGCTGACCGTCGCCGCCGTCCGGGCAGGAGCCCCGATCCTGATCCACGGCGACTACGATGTGGACGGCCAATGTGCGGCGGCGCTGCTCACCCGCGTGCTCTCGAGCGTCGGCGGCCGGGCTCACGCGTTCGTCCCGCACCGGCTGCGCGACGGATACGATTTCGGGCCGGCGGGGCTCGCGGAAGCGCGCCGCCTCGGCGCGGGGTTGATCATCACCTGCGATTGCGGCATCACCGCGGTGGAGCCGGTGCGCGCCGCGCGCGCGGCCGGCATCGACGTCATCGTCACCGACCACCATCTGCCGGGCGACGCGCTGCCCCCCGCTTCGGCGGTGCTCGACCCGCGGCGCGCCGACTGCCGGTCCGAAGACAAGGAGCTGTGCGGCACCGGCGTCGCGTTCAAGCTCGCGCAGGCCCTGGTGCCGGCGCTGGGCTTGTCCCCCCATCTTCCGCTCCACTTCCTCGACTTGGTGGCGCTCGCGACCGTGGCCGACGTCGTGCCGCTCACCGGCGAAAACCGGATCCTGGTGCGGCACGGGCTCAAGCTGCTCGCGGAATCGCATTGGACGGGCGTGCGGGCGCTCGTCGAGACGGCGGGCCTCGCGGGGAAGCCGATCAAGTCGGGCCACGTCGGGTTCATTCTGGCGCCGCGCTTGAATGCGGCAGGGCGGATCGGAGACGCGAACGACGGGCTGCGGCTGCTCCTCTCCGACGATCCGCAAGAGGCGGCGGCGATCGCCCGCGACCTCGAGACGCTGAACGCCCGGCGCCAGGCGCTGGACCAGCGCATCCTCGACGAGGCGGTCGAGCTGACCGAGCGCGTCCTGCGGCCGGAGGACCGCGCGCTGGTGCTCGCGGCCGATACCTGGCACCCGGGGGTGATCGGGATCGTCGCGTCTCGGTTGGTGGAGCGCTACGGGCGGCCCACGTTTCTCATCGCCTGGGAAGAGGGGAGCGATGTGGGGCGGGGCTCGGGTCGGAGCGTCGTGGGCTTCGATCTCCACGCCGCGCTGCATCGGGTCGGGCACCATCTCGAGAAGTACGGGGGCCACACCATGGCGGCGGGGCTCACCGTCCGGCGGGAGCGCTACGACGCGTTCCGTGTTGCGTTTCTCGCCGTCGCGGGCGAGCTTCTGGGCCCCGACGACCTGGTGCCCGCCCAGCGGGTGGACCTGGAGCTGCCGTTGGGCCTCGTGAGCGACGAGCTGGAGAAGCTGATCCGCTATCTCGAGCCGTGCGGTCCGGGCAATCCCGCGCCGGTCTTCGGCGTGCGCCAGGCCCGCGCGGTCGGCGCACGGCGCGTCGGGACGAACCACCTGCGCTTCACCTTGGACGACGCGTCGGGGGTGATCCCCGCCATCGCGTTCCAGTGGGCCGACGCGATCC